>ENA-OYXU01000129-OYXU01000129.1-human-gut-metagenome-genome-assembly--contig:-NODE-129-length-32782-cov-5.336756_pt1 | contig 32782 bp, 21 predicted proteins | sample MGYA00243243_ERZ653435 | MGnify/ENA primary metagenome ERZ653435 (study PRJEB26926, sample SAMN06165113) | human gut metagenome | biome: ENVO:00009003; feature: ENVO:2100002; material: ENVO:00002003... | reverse complement strand
CGTAACCGCAACGCAACTACGCCGTAAACGGAGTGTAAGGAGGGCCTAAAGGCAAGCTTGGGGCACAAAAACGGTGGGCCGGCAAGGCCAAAAGAGCCTTTCCGCCATTCTATTTCGAGAAAAAAGAAATGTTAAATTTTAGGAATTATCAGGACAAAACGGCGCGATTTGCCGGGCTGTAAGTCCGGCAAGCCTCCCGGCATGCACACAAATATAAATGTTTTTTGCAATGAATAACAGACTGTTATTCAGCATTATTTATTATCTTTGCCGACGAAAACCATAACACCAAGACATACTAATAAGAAAACCAATGAATATGCTATTAACAAAGAATCTGAAGAAACTGACACTGGCGGCCATGCTGCTTGCCGCCATGCCCATGCAGGCCGCAACGAAGGGCGGCGGCACATTCACCGCAGGCGAGAACACATTCATGCTCAACGGCAAGCCCTTCGTGGTGAAGGCCGCCGAGCTGCACTATCCGCGCATTCCCCGCCCCTACTGGGAGCACCGCATCAAGATGTGCAAGGCACTGGGCATGAACACCGTATGCCTCTACGTGTTCTGGAACATACACGAACAGCGCGAGGGAGAGTTCGACTTCACCGGCCAGAACGACGTGGCCGAGTTCTGCCGCCTGGCACAGAAAAACGGCATGTACGTCATCGTGCGCCCCGGCCCATACGTATGCGCCGAGTGGGAAATGGGCGGTCTGCCGTGGTGGCTGCTGAAGAAGAAAGACATACGCCTGCGCGAACAAGACCCCTACTTCATGGAGCGCGTGCGGCTGTTCGAGCAGAAAGTGGGCGAGCAGCTGGCTCCGCTGACCATACAGCGCGGCGGCCCCATCATCATGGTGCAGGTGGAAAACGAGTACGGCTCGTACGGCGAAGACAAGGCTTACGTGAGCGCAATACGCGACATTGTGCGCGAATCGGGCTTCAACGAGGTGTCACTGTTCCAGTGCGACTGGGCAAGCAACTTCACGAAGAACGGTCTTGACGACCTCACATGGACGATGAACTTCGGCACGGGAGCCGACATCGACAGCCAGTTCAAGCGGCTGAAGGAGCTGCGCCCCACATCGCCGCTGATGTGCTCCGAGTTTTGGAGCGGATGGTTCGACAAGTGGGGGGCACGGCATGAGACGCGCCCGGCAGACAAGATGAACGCCGGCATCGACGAGATGCTGTCAAAGGGCATATCGTTCTCTCTCTACATGACCCACGGCGGCACGTCGTTCGGCCACTGGGCGGGAGCCAACTCGCCCGGTTTCGCGCCCGACGTGACGAGCTACGACTACGACGCACCCATCAACGAGTACGGCCAGGCCACGCCCAAGTTCTACGAACTGCAGAAGGTTATGCAGAAGTATGCCGACAAGAAGCTGCCCGCCGTGCCCGCCGCACCGATGCCGCTGATAAGCGTGCCGAAGTTCAGGCTGGAGCGCGTGATGACCCTCAACGACCTCGTTACGGCCGAGCGCCAGAGCCGCGACGTGCTGACGATGGAGGATATGGACACGGGCTGGGGCATGGTGAAGTACACCACTACACTGCCCGATATACCGGCAAAGAGCCTGCTCACGCTGAACGACTGCCACGACTTCGCACAGGTGTTCGTCAACGGCAGCTACATAGGCAAGATTGACCGCGTGAAGAACGAGAAGACACTCGTGATGCCGGCCGTGAAGAAGGGCGACGCACTCGTGATACTGGTGGAGGCCATGGGCCGCATCAACTTCGGACGCGCCATCAAGGACTACAAGGGCATAACCCGCGACGTGACCCTGCAGGCCGACATCGACGGCAACGAGGTGACATGGAACCTGAAAGACTGGCTCGTACAGACCATTGCCGACGACTATGACGACATAAAGAAGGCCATGACACAGGTACATCATGATGTCGAGCGCCGTGAGACGATAACGAGCAAAGGCGGATATTTCCGCGGCAAATTCACATTGAAGAAGCCGGGCGACACATTCATCAACACCGAGGCCTTCGGCAAGGGACAGGTGTGGGTAAACGGCCACGCCATAGGCCGCTACTGGAGCATAGGCCCGCAGCAGACGCTCTACGTGCCGGGCTGCTGGCTGAAGAAAGGCGACAACGAGGTGATTGTACTCGACATCGTAGGGCCGAAGGAGGGAGGCGTGGCCTTCTGTCAGGACCATCCCGAACTGGACAAGCTGAATCTGGAGAAGACCGCCAAGCACAACAACCCCGGCGACCGTCCCGACCTCAACTCCGCCACACCGGCACACAAGGGGCAGTTTGCCGCCGGCAACGGATGGCAGAGCGTGAAGTTTGCCGCTCCGGCACGCGGACGCCATCTCGCTCTCGACGTGCGCAGCGTGCACACGGGTGGAAACGTGGCCGCAGTGGCCGAAATCTACGCCCTCGGTGCCGACGGCAAACGGCTGAGCCGCGAGCCATGGACGGTGAAGTACGCCGACAGCGAGGACACGTCACGCGGCAACAGCACGGCCGACAAGGTGTTCGACCTGCAGGAGTCCACATACTGGCAGACGGAAAAATCGGCCGCCCTGCCCCACCTTATGGTCATCGACCTCGGCGGGGAGCAGACGGTAACGGGCTTCGAGTATCTGCCGCGCGCCGAGCAGGGTGCTCCCGGCTGCATCAAGGACTACGCCGTGTACATGTACTAAGCACGCAGGCACCGGTGTATTTGGAATAATACCAATACAATTCCGTAACTATAATAAAATGAGGGTGTATCAAAATAAGGTCACGCAACTTGCAACCATTTTGACACACCCTCATTTTATGTACTGTTGCCCCGATATGTTTGTTTACCGCCGGATTGTCATTTTCTCACCGTTCCTGATATAAACACCGCTTGACGGATAATCCACCGGCATGCCGTTAAGCGTATAGTACCTGCCGTCCGACAGTGAAGGGCTGATGACCGTGCTGACGCCTGAAGCTTCGCCATCGGTCAACGAAAAGATACTGATATCGCTGACGGATATGTCATCACCGGCATTTTGGCGTGTAAAGGTAAGTTTGTACTGTCCGAAATTGTCATTCTCGATGTCGAAGAAAAGAGTGACCTCCTCGCCTGCCGGCACTGTGGTGTTGAGCACGACAGCTGCCGTCAGAAACCGCTGCAGTTTCACACCGATAGTCTTGCCGGCCTCACCTTGCGATTTGAAACGCAGCTTATAACGGCCGGTGGTGAGCTGCAACGAGTGATAAACGTTCTGGTTGGCATCTGTCTTGCTTCCCAATCCGAAAGCCAGCAACGTCTTCCCCGAGTTTACCGTCCATCCATGCGATTCAGGAACGTAGCCCTCCGTCTCTATGCGCGGCATCCATTTCAGCGTAGTGTCACACGGGCTGTCAAGAGTGTACTGCCTGAAGAACTTCCACATGGTGAGCGACGAATTACCGTCTTCGGTGTTGGTGGTGAAGTCGTTGTGACCCATGCCGTCGATTTCATAATAAACGTATGGGAAGCCACCGTCGCAGGCCTCGTAAACACTCTTGTCATACTTGCCGCTGACACCGGTCTTTACCGGTATGGGGCAGGCCCCGTTGCGTGCCACCATCTCGTCTACTATGACGGGCATGAACCTGTAACGCACGAAATCATCGTTCTTGCCGTGGATATGCAGGAACGGAACCGGACGCCTGCCCGTATGACGCAGGTGGAACTCATTAAGGGGAAAGCCGCTGATGGAAGCAAAGGCCGCAAAGATGTCACTGCACGCATTGGCCATGGCATAAGTGTTCATGCCGCCGTTGGAGAATCCGCAGCAATACACGCGCTTGCGGTCTATCCCATAGCCGGCGGCCACATCATTGATTATGGCTTTCAGAAATCCGGCATCTGCATTGTCCTCTCCCGAAGCATCCCATCCCGGCACAGTTCCTCCGAACACGGGGAAATAGATGGGGTTGCCCTGCGGATAGGCAACGATGAATTTTGCCGTGTCGGCTATTTCGCTGAAACGCGGACTATTGTCTGTGCTGTGTCCGCCGGCACCGTGCATGGCAATCACCAGCGGGGCATTTTCCGGACAGTCGCGAGGCACGAAGAGCCAGTAAGAACGTTTCTCGCCATTGACCGTAATGTCCACGTTCTTGTTCACCAGGCCGGAACCATTTATGCCGGCTGCACAGGCTATGGCCGGAATACACACTGTTGCTATAACAGACAGAAGTTTGAAGATTTTCATAATAATGTGAGTGTTTTGTCGAATCTTTTATTTCACGTATAGTTTCTTGGTCTTGCCGTCGGCCGTGCGGATTATGTTCAGTCCGCGGCGGACGGATGACAGCCTGACTCCCGATGCCGACCATACGGCGGCGGGAGCGGCAACATCAACGGCAATGTCACTGACGGATGTGGGGTCTTCACGAGTGTAGTCATCGTTGTTGGTCAGATACATGTCATCGACGGCAATGACGGCACTGTTGGCCCAAAAGGCCACGATACGCACATTCTTCGTGTCGACGGCCTGACCGGTCTTGTCGCCACTGGTGTATTTGGCAGTGCCGAGGTTCACCACAATGCGCTTCCTTGCCCCGAAGTCGGACGTTGCATGACAGTTGCCCCAAATGCTGCCATCGGTAAACAGGTTCAGATGGGCGCTGGCCGACGTCTGCTTCAAGTTGACAACGAGGTACTTGTAACCGGACATGTCTGCACCGTTGGGATATTCCCAACCCATCTGTCCGTACTGTCCGGTTGTGAACGTATGTGAAGCCTCATCGTAGACACCCTGCGAGAACAGCGATGTGTTGATGTATTCACTGCCGAAGGGGAAGAAAGTGCTGCGCACACGGAACGAGCCCGTCAGTGTATTGCCCATGGGGTCGGTATAGGTATATGATACAGTGGCAATGCCTTCGCCCACACCACGCAGCTGTCCGCCCTGCACCACGGCAACGGCATCGGCAGACGAGCTGAACTTGGCCTTGGCGGCCACATCCTCGGTATGGCCGTCGCGGTAGGTTGCCGTCAGCTGAAGCGGAGTGACGCCGCCCACCATTATCTCCAGCTCGCCGGAGCCCTGCTCTATCTTTTCGACAGTGAGCATGTCTGCACTGTAACCTTCAAAAGTGGCAGGATAATAGTCGGTCTCCTCAAAGTTGCTTTCAGTCGAGAACCAGTCAAAGTCGGCATAGCCATCCCCGCTGTTTACTTCCGTCCCTTCGCCGCTGTTGTAGCAGAACAGTCCGAACCGGGCACCGACAAAGACAGAAAGGTTATATTTCATGGCGGTCTGGTAGCCCAAAGTCCTGTAGGTCTTGTTGTCTAATGAATAGTAGAACTGCGCCTTGCCTGTGCCGTATGTTATGGCAGCGCGAAGATACACAACGCTGTCAATGTCAACGGCCTGTGTCTTCTGCATCGGCGTAAAGCCGTCGTTGGCGGTCAGCTGGTCCTTCCACCACACGAGCTGCCGTCTGCCGTCCTTCACCTCTACGGCTATGGCTGCATAAGGGTCTTGCAGAATACAGATGCCGGCACGGTCGCCTTCCTGCAGATGAGTGACATCAAGACGCACGGTACCTGTAGAAGCCTTCGACGGATTGTCATGGAAAGCATAGATGCGCTGCGTAAGCATATTGCGGGCTTGCGTCAGGCGGTCGGCCGTTCCGGAAGTTTTCAGGCGCAACCATCCCGGACGCTCGAACAGACTCCACGCCCCGTCATCGGGGTTATGGTTCCACTCCCACTGCATACCGATGGGGTACGAACGGAAATTGTCATTCGTAGGCAGGGCCACGCGTGGAGAGCCCGTCCCCGTGGCAGGCTTCGTATAGGAGGTGTAGGGCACGCCGTTGTCGCCGATTACAGGCCAGCCGTCCTGCCACCTTACAGGCTGCAGGTTGGGCATGCGCCCCAAAGCGCCGAGGTCTTGCTGCAATATTGTCCACCATTCGCCCGACGGGGTTTCTATAAGCGCGCCCTGATGCACGGTGTTCGGCTGACCGTCAATCCACTTTTCCACCAACATCTTCTCCTCGTAAGGCCCGAACACATCCTTTGAGCGCAGCACGGTCTGACCGGAGGGCCATCCGCCATACGTACCATATATATAATAATAGCCGCCAATCTTGTAGAGATGGCACCCCTCGAGCATGGCATCGGCAGTGAGCAGGGTTTTCTCACGTATGAAATTGAAGTCTTCGTCAAGCTCGCACATGCGGATGGTTGTGGTGCCGCACACCACATATACCTTACCATTGTCGAAGAGCATGCCCGGATCGTAGTACACACGGTCTATCCGTTTCTTCTCCCACTTGCCTTCAGGGTCGGTGGCAGACAATACGTAACCACCGGCGTCGTTACCGTTTATCATGATATAGAACTTTCCGTCGTGATAGGCTATGGCACATGCCCACATGCCCTTTGCGTAGGCGTTCTGTCCGTTCAGCAACGAATAGTTGTCTTTTGCAGACAGCTGCTCCAACGGCTGCGCACAGTATTCCCAGTTCACCATATCCTTCGATTTCAGCAGCGTGCATCCCGGAAAATGGTGCATGGTGGTGGTGGCCATGTAATAGGTATCGCCCACACGCACCACATCAGGGTCGGGGAAGTCGGCAAAGACGATGGGGTTCTTGTACCTTCCGTTGCCCATGTCACTCATCGAGACATTCTTGAAGTCGGCACGAGGCCAGTCCACTTTATAATATTCGGCATACCAGTCCATGCAGGCCTTTCCGCAGGCTTCCTCCAGCCCGCCGAAGGCCGGAGTAACCGTTCCGTCGGCCAAAAGCCTGTCAATGTCGAAGAGCACACCCGTGCCGGAGAGTGTCATTGAGATGTTGCCGTAGTGGTCGAGCATGGCCTTGAAAGCCTTGCCCCACTTCGATGTCGAACCGGTGGCCCACGTGCCGTAGTTGGGCAGAACCCAGTTGCCGTGTTCGTCATAGTGTCCCTCAGCGTCAGGATTCTCCGGGCTCCAGTCCACCTCGGTGATGATTACGGGGTTGGTGTCTATCACGGGCACCTGCTTCTTGAACTGTGCTATCTTTGCCTCCGGATCGGGGTTGCTGTCGCTGCTGCCATACCATCCGCAGTAGTCATGGACGGCATAGCCGATATTGTAACCCTCGATGGGATTGGTGGCATAGCCGGTGTAGTTCGACTGCCAGCCTGTGCCCGGCGCCCATATTATGCCCGTAAAGCCGTTGGCACGAATCTTGTCGACAATGGGTTGGAAGAAGTCGTGCAGTGCCTTCGGGTCATCCTCGCCGGCGGCGTTCTTCACCGACACGGGTTCGTTGGCCAGCTCTATGCTTATCTGGCCGGCATATTTGCGTATGGAGTCGTTCTGCGTGAAGATGTCCCATACGGTCATAAGATAATTGTTGTAATAGTCGCCCACCCTGACATTGCCGGGACATACACCCGGCGGACGCACCACCACATACATGCCGTGGTTCATGGCACGCGCGGCCAGTGGGAAGTAAAGCGTCTTGAGGTAAGTCTTCAACCGGGCGGGGTTGAACTTTCTGATGTCGGCCTCACCCGAAGCGTCTGAAGCCTGACCTTCCGAACCGGCATAGACATACGTGCCCGACGGGTCGTTGGTCCACGCAGGGTCCATGTGCAGACGGAACACGTTGCACTTTGCTGTTTCCATTCCGCCGAACAGTTTCTCAAAGTAATTGATGCATGGTGTCACCGAACTGTAGCTCCATCCCCAACGTCCGCCGTTGAACCATGCGTTCGGCGTGTCCATAACGCCATGCAACACCACGCGGTTGCCGTGACTGTCATTGAGCCATTTGCCCTCCACATGCAGGGTGGGCAGCGGTTTTACGCCCTGCGCGTGCACTCCTATGGCGAAAAGAACAGCCCATGCGTATAAGATAATCCGTTTTGTCATACAGGTAATTTAAGATTCATTTTACACGGAAATAGTCGAAATCGGCAATGCCGCCTGTCTGTCGGGTGGCGAAGTTGAAAAGCATGAAGCGTTGTCCGATGAAGTCGGGCATGTCGTAGTGCATCTGGAGGGTGTCGCCGATGGGAGTCCACGACGTTCCGTCGAGACTGTAGAAGAAGCGGGCCTTGTCGGTGCGGTCGCGAAAATCGTGGTCTACACGCAGCCACACCTTTGTCTGTGTGAGTGGTTTGGTCTCAATGTCCTTTCCATCTGCATCGTCACGGTTCATGGCGCGGCGCATCACGAGAAACAGCTTACCGTCTTCCTTCTTCACTCCCACGAATCCATAACGGCGCTGGAACGATGCAAGGCCGGCCCAGTCGCCGTCTTTCATCTGCGACACATCCACCAGTGCCTGTCCGGAACACTCCGGACCGAACGTGCGCTGTGTGAGCGAGTTGCGGGCATCGCGTATGTTGTGCGCCAATGATGTGGTCTTCAGCCGCAGCCAGCCCTTTCTTTCGGTAAGGCTCCAGCCACTGTTGTCGGGTATATGGTTCCACTGCCAACAGAGCTTCAGGCCGGCTTTCCACGAGCCGAAGCGCGAACGGCTTTTCTTGGGTTTCCACACCTTGAACTCATCGCTCTGCACAATGTTCATCCCTTTCGATACGGGCAGATTGACACGATAGGGAGTGGTCATGTTGCGTCCAGCGGGCAGCTTGTCGGTAGTGCCGTTGCCCACCACGGGCCATCCGTCGGCACTCCACGTCATGGGCAGCCATATGGGCATGCGCCCCACGGAGCCATAGTCTTTGAAGAGGAAACACCACCATGTGCCGTCGGGTGTCTGCACTATGCCACCCTGTCCTATACCGTTGGTCTGCAGCACCACGTCGCCCCGCTCGTCTACCATCTCGCCGCCAAACACAAGACGGCCTTCCCACCGGCCGTCGAAAAGACTTTTCGAACGCCACACAATCTCCTGGCGCTGACCGTCGCAGCCCTGTATCATGAATATGTAATAGTAGTCGCCTATCTTGTAGCCATGATAGCCTTCGGCACGAAGTCCGCGGGCCGGATTCTCCAGGTTGGCATAGTCTATCACCTTAGTGCGCCCGCCCACACTCACATTCCAGTCTTTATCCACCTTCATCTCACGCAGGTACATGGCATGGTCGTCGAACGTGTCGGCCGGATGCAGCACATATTTCTTCATTTCCGTACCGGTGTCCTCGAACAGGAGTCCCGGATCGTAACACTTGTCGGTAGTGCTCACATGCCATCTACCGTGCTCAATGTCATCGGTGACATAAAAATAGGTCTTGCCCGTGGTGTTGCAGGTCATGATCATGTAGAACATCTTTTCGTAGGGGTCGTAGCGCAGGTTTGCCGCCCACGAACCCTGCGAGTAGTCGCTCTGCCCGTTGAGCAGGCGGAAGCGGTCGCCCTCGTCAATCTCGTCGTAGGCATAGTTTACAATTTCCCAGTTCACAAGGTCATGACTCTTCATTATGCCGCATCCGGGCGTGAAGTGCATGGTGGTGGAGACCATATAGTACGTATCATCCACGCGGATGATGTCAAGGTCGGGCACATCGGCGAATATAACAGGATTGGTCATCTTCGCCGTCCCACTCTGTGCAGCCATACCAAGTACGGCCAGCACCAAACATACAGTTGTAATAATTCTTTTCATTATAGTTCAAACATTAATAGAATCGTTATTCCAAGCATTGGTAAATATGACGGCAAAGATATTAAAAAAAAGTACAACACACTAAGACAGATGTTTCAAATCATATACAAATTGTCTCATGAAACTTATAAAACGAGTGTGTATCAAAATGGCTACATGGTATCTGGTAGGGACATATTCTTGTATTTGTCCGTTAAACAGTCATTGAATATCAACATGTTACAGGCGGACAAATACAAGAATATGTCCTTACAGAGTGTTGTGTCTGTATTTTGCACATACTGTCACTCTATTATCCGAGTCTTGTGAAATTTGTAGACTGCTTGGTTGGCCTGAAGCACCGACACAGGCATATTGCGCAGATGTAAGCCTCCACCCCACCCCGGTCCGTTGAGCACATTGTCTGTGATAGGACCTTCGATGATGTTTATCTCGGTGCACCCTTTGGGCAGGGGCGGATAGACGCTGAATTCGCTTATCCATTCTCCCGAGACACCCTTGATATTGTAGCTCGTGTCAACGGGACAGCCGTTGTATGAACCCGTGATGTAATACTTCTTGCCTGTGTGGCAATCCTGAATATAGCTCGATGACGACTGCTGAAAGTAATGCAGGTCCCACTGCAGTTGGGACAGACTGGCCACAACGGTACATTTCTTGGTGCACCAGATGGCCACGGTCTTGGCCGGAGTGGTGTTCTTGGGCGGAACCACGGCCGTCTCGTTGCCATAGACGGGGAACGTGTGCTTGTCCTGCGGGTTGTATACGGGTGACTTACTGATTAGCGACGGCCGGGGGACATCCGGCAGCGATTCGTCATAGCTGATTCGCGCGGTTGACTTTGTACCCTTTGTGCCGGCATTCTTCTTCGTCTCGGAGACCAGTTGCGTGATGTCCTTCGTCTCGTTGCCGCCGCCGATGATGTAGTAACGGTTTACGGTGCATGACGCCATTATGAGGCAGCCAAGCAGGATGATGGTGTTTCTGTTCATTGTTCCTCGATGTCTTTGAGTTTTATATTGTGGTTATTTGTGTTGATCCAACTTGCCAGATGCCAGAAGCGGATATACCTTACGTTGTCAGGCAGGGGCGGAAACTCGAGCGTCACGGTCCATGTCTTGCCTTTCATGCCGCTGACATAAAAGCCTTTTCCGCCGAAAACCACAGCGTTGTCAACGACACGGTGCACCTTGTAGTGGTCGCCCGTCTCCACGTCTTCTATGAAAGTCTGGTTTTCACTGCCGCCTATTTTAAACCATTCCCTGTCCTTATTGCAGGTGGCTGCCAGCATGACGAGCGTGTTCTCCGCATTACGCTTTACCGCCAGGCCGCCAAAGCGCTTGCGGGCACCGGCATAAACGGGCAGATTGCTGTATGTGGGCACCCCGTTGTCCGGCTGCGACAACTGCCGGATGTCGGCGGCAGGCTCCTGCTCCGGGAGCACAGATGCGTCTGTGGCGGCAGGTTCGCGGTTCGCCGCCTCGTCGGAACGGGCGTCAACTACTGATGCCGTCTCTGCCGCAGTTACGCCATCAGGCTGCGGTTCGTCCGCCACCACGGGGCTCTTCGGCAGGAGCGGTATCTGCTCCACCACTCGGGTTACTGACTTCGCCACCTTGGCTTCGGATGCGGTGATGGCGGTTTGCATCTTCTCGATGACCTGCGGGCGGGCAAAAGCGGCCACGGTGATTGCGGCCACAGGTATGGCACACAGTCCCTTGAGCATCATCCACCGGCTTGACTCCTTGTGATACATCATTATAAATCTACGTTTTAGTGAATTATGGTTGAGACTGTTGGTGAGCGGGTGCAGACGTACGCCTACAGCCTTTCTAACGAGCAATCTCTGATATTCTTTTGCATCGATGCCCCGGTCGATTACGGCACGGTCGGCTTCAAACTCATGCACGGCCTTCAGGTCGCGGCCGAGAAACCAAATGAAGGGGTTGAACCACTGCACGATCTTCATCACCTCAAGAAGCATAAGGTCGAAGGTGTGGCCGAGACGGATGTGCTCCTGCTCGTGGGTAAGAATATAGTCGCGGTTGGTCTCGTAGTCATCGACCGACATTACGATAAACTTCATCACGCTGAACGGCGCCATATTGCCGGGAGACAGAACGACGGTGTTGCCGCGATTGTCAGTGTGACGCAGACCGCTGTGAAGAAGACGCCCCACGGCAACAAGGCCGAGAACGAACCGGACACACATCACAACCACTCCGACAATATATCCGATGATGATGCAGTCGGTCCAGTCGAACGGCACTTCGCGCTGCACATCCGGATGGTGTGGGGATGCGACGGGCTGGAAATCCATCTCCATCTCCCAAAGCCGCTCATTGATGACGGTAGGTTCGGTAGTGGTGAGATGAATCAACGGCACAACAAGCGACGCCAACATTATGCCGACGAGCATGACGCGGTTGAAGCGATGGAACGTCTCTTTGCTCAGGAAAGCGAAGAAGCAGACGTAAAGCAGTGCCAGGGTTATGGCGGATTTGAAGACGAAAATCATTTTATTAGTAGTTATTTTAGAATTTAAAGGAGTTAGAGGAGTTAAAGGAGTTAGAGGAGTTAGAGACAATAGCGACATAAAGTATGGCTAAAAACCTCTGTGTCTCCGTGTCTCTGTGTTCCAAAAATCTTTGCGTTTAAAACACATCTCCATGTCTCTGTTTCCAAAAATCTTTGCGCCTCAGCGTCTTTGCGTTTAAGATTTGGTGACGTTGGATGTGTCCGGTTTCCTTATCATATTGATAATCTCCTCCAGGTCATCATCGGATATTTCCTCCTCTTTGGCAAAGAAGCTGAACATGGCTTTCATGGAGTTGCCGAACATTGTCGACTTCACTTCCTTCATAAACTGCGACGTATACTTCTGCCGTGTGATGACGGGATAAAACAGGAAAGTGTTGTTGCCCTGCTCCGCCTTGCGGTGGTCGATGAAGCCTTTGCATGTCAGTATGCGCAGAAAGGTGGCTACCGTCGAATAGGCCGGCTTCGGCGTTGGATATTTATCGATAATGTTGTGGGTGCTCATCGCGCCTCCGTTGTCCTAGAGAATGTTCATTATCTCCATCTCTGCACGGGTGAGTGTCCATTCTTTTCCGTTGCGTCTCATGCTTATCTAATATTTTAGTCGGGCGATTTAATTTTTTAAATTCACTGCGCAAATGTACATGAAAAACAGTTATACAGCAAAAGAATGGAAAAGAAAAAGACATCAAAGCAAATTATTTAACCTTTATTGTTAGATAATGCCGGAATTTTTTTAGATGTTAAGACACACGGCGGAGAAGGCGGTTCACATCTTCATGCCGGCTATCTTTGCACCGATGAAATCGATGAATTTTGCATCGCCGAGCACTTCCACGCTCTCGAAAAGGCCGAGAACAAAGCGGGAAATGCCGAGGTAGCTGCACACGTCGAGCCGCAGAATCCAGTGTGACGGACCGTCGGGCGTGACATGGCGGCTCGCCTTGGGGTACTCTTCGAGTAGAAGATTGCGGGCCAGGCGGTTAAGCCGCACCTCCACGGGCATAACGGTCTCGCCGCTGAACATGAAGATGTCGGTGTACACGCGGCGGTGGTCGGCCTCGTGGGTCCATTCGTCGGAAAGCATCATCACCTCCTCTATGCGCGAAATCTTGAACGTCTTGTTCATGGCCGAAGTATATTCATAACACCTCACCTCGTTGTTGTTGTCAAGAAAGAGGAAAGGCTCCACCACGCGGTTGCTCACGCTGTCGCTGTGCGGCGACGAATAGTTGCGCAGGATAACTGCCCGCTTCATCTTTATGGCCTCGTAGAGCGTGCTGACGTTCTGCGCCTCACGCTCGCACACGGATACACGGTTGAGGATGTCGAGATCGTAAAGATTCTCGAGCTTGCGCTTGAGATGCTGCACCTGCAGGCTTCCCGAGTCGGCACGGTCGAGCAGACGGCGCATGGTGATGGCCTCATCTTCGGTGAAATGGGCTTTTTTTATCAGTTTTGTGAAAAATTGCGAAGTTTTATCGAGACTGTAGCACGCGCCGTGTTTCTCGACAATGAAGCCATAATCGCGCAGAAAGTCTATGTAATAATAAAGGGTGCGGCGGGATATGCCGAGACGTTCGCAGAGTTGCTGCACGGTATATCCGCGATTTTCTGTCATAAGGAGTATCAGCGACAGTTCGCGGTCGAGATTGTTGTGGCGCATAGGCGTAAGTAGTTTTTTTAGTGATGAGATTAAGCTGACTGCAAATTTATAACATAAGATTATACACCGGATGGATGAAGAGCTACAGCCCCATTAACCATTTCCATAGTGGGATGACGGAGACGACTTTTTCGTTTTCTTCTCTTTATTCATGACAATAACATGTAATCGGATGCAAAAATAATCGTTTTGTCGTCTATAAACGACAAAAACAATTGTTTTTTATCGTTTATAGACGATAATTTTGCATTTTCAGCCCGCTTCATCTTTATAGCCTCATAGAGCGGTGCAGACGTTCTGTGCCTCACGGTCGAGCACGCATGGTAATGGCCTCATCTACGATGAAATGGGCTTTTTTATCAGTTTTGTGAAAAAATTGTGAAATTTCAACGCCGCCATTTATTTACCATTACTCTATAAAACCCAACGGTTTCTTGTCACGACCGGCTTATTGTTCGGGATTTTTATATATATTTGCATCATAATTTTATCAAAGCAAAGAATATGAAAAGAATCATCACCATGCTGCTCGCCGGGATTACCGTATCGGCAGCGGCACAGCAGCACGTCCAAACCATAAGTATAGATGCCGGGAAGAAAGGGAAAACGTTCGAAGGCATCGGTGCAGTAAACGGAGGCGGTGCCACGTCGGTACTGTTGAAAGACTATCCCGAAAAGCAACGCGCAGAGATATTGGATATGGTCTACAAGCCGATGTTCGGCGCCTCGCTCAGCACCCTGCTCGTCGAGATTCCCGGTGACGGCAACTCCACCCAGGGGTCCATGCCCAGCCACAGCCATTACAGAGGCGACTACAACTACCGGCGGGGCTATACATGGTGGGTGATGAAAGAGGCAAAAAAGCGCAACCCGCAGCTGTCGCTCGATGCTACGGCATGGAGCGTGCCGGGCTGGGTGGGCAAGGGAAATTTCTGGTCGCAGGATGCCGCCGACTATTATGTGTCGTGGTTGCGCGGCCTGCGTGACATCCACGGACTGGAACTGGATGCCATCGGGTGCCGCAACGAGAAGGGTGTGAGCCATGAGTTTGCCAAGACCCTAAGGCGCACGCTCAACGACGGCGGCTTCGGCAAAGTACGCCTGCACGCCTTCGACAACTGGGGAAAGGGAAAGCTCGACTTTATAAATGACATGAAGCGGGACTCTTCACTTCATGCCGCAGTAGACATAATCAGCGCCCATACATTTGGCGAGATTCCCGTAACGGAGGAACAGAAATCCGTCATCGGCGGACTGGGCAAAACACTATGGAACACCGAAGACCATGTTTACAAGAAAGGTTTCGAATGTCTCATCAGCATTGTCAACTGCTTCAACCGAAACTATATAGAGAGCGGCGCCACAAAGGTTGTCAACTGGTACGACATTGCCGGTGTCTATCCCTTGGAGCCATACAGTGAAGACCCCGCCATGCTGCTGGCCCGTGAGCCGTGGAGCGGTCATTACACCGTGCGCGAGGCCCTGTGGGGCTATGCCCACTACGGACAGTTCACACAAATCGGCTGGCAGTATGCAGACGGTGGCTGCCGCAAACTCGACGGCGGCGGCACCGTGGTGACAATGACAAATCCGCAGACAGGGGATTACAGCATCATTATCGAGACCAAAGATGCAAGGACAACACAGACGCTTAAAGCAAAAACAGCGAAAGGCCTGTCCAAAGGAAAACTCAACCTGTGGCGCAGTACGGAGCAAAAGCAGTTTGAGCGACTGGATGACATCACGCCCCGCGGTGGCGGCTTTACCCTCGTCCTTGAACCCAATACCGTCTATTCTCTCTCCACTATGCCGGGCCAACGGAAAGGCTCCTTTGCCGGCATACCCGCCTCAAAGCCCTTCCCACTGCCCTATAAAGACGATTTCAACGGATATGACAGTCCTGCCGAATGGGGATATCTGCCACACTACACGGCTGACATCATCGGAACATTCGAACTGACAGAGCGTCCCGACAACAAAGGACAGTGCATCCGTCAGACGGTAGGTGAACACACACAGAGCTGGGCACCGGAATGGCACTATTATACCATCATCGGCGACTCGGCCTGGAGCGATTATGAAGTCAGTGCCGACGTATATCTGAACCCGCAGGACGAGGCTGCCCTGATGGGACGCGTATGCCATGTAGGCACAGGTTATGGCATCATCGCCAAAGGTTACTACATGAAACTTGACGACAAGGGCAGGTGCTCTCTTGTAATCACACGAGGCAAAGAGAACAAGAAAGAGAAGGTGGGCGACGCCGAGCAGCAGGCTCTCATTGCCGCCATGGATGACAAAACCGAAGGCGGAGAGAAAATTCTGGCCACGGCCGATTTGACAAACGGCGGCGTCCACGCTTCGTTCGCCCTGCAGTGGCACTCCCTCAAACTGCGCTTCGACGGCGATGTCATAACAGGTTATGTCGACGGAAGGGAAGTGGTAAAAGCAACTTCGGCCCAATATCCCCGGGGCATGGCAGGCCTCATGGCCCCCATGCAGGAACAGCGCATCAGTACACCTTATTTCGACAATTTGGAGATTGTGCCCGTAGGCCGAAGTGCTGCCACACCGGCAATGCCACTACCTGACATCAAACCATTGTACAAATAAATGAGGAAGGCACTGGAGGGTGTATCAAAATGCAAAGGAAGCACACCGTAGGGACATATTCTTGTATTTGTCCGTCCAATAGTTATTGAATATCAATATGTTACGGGCGGACAAATACAAGAATATGTCCCTACGGTGTGCGTGAACCTTATTTTGATACAGCCTTATGATCAACTTTAACTCCTAAATAAAACCGAACAAACAATGACCATCCTGAACTATATCCTTTGGAATCCGTCGCTCGAAGCGTTCCGCCTCGGCGGATTCTCCATACGCTGGTACTCGCTGTGCTGGCTCATCGGCCTGCTGCTGGCCTACCTGATGGTGAAACGGCTGTACAAGGAACAGAAAATAAAGGAAGAGCTTTTCGATCCACTGTTCTTCTATTGCTTCATCGGAATACTCGTAGGGGCGCGCTTGGGGCACTGCCTGTTCTATCAGCCCGACTACTTCCTCACGTCGTGGAGCCACGTGGTGGAGATGCTGCTGCCCATACACTTCCTGCCCGATGGCGGCTGGCGCTTCACCGGCTATGAGGGTCTGGCCAGTCATGGCGGAACGCTCGGACTGATGATTGCCCTGTGGCTGTATGTCAGAAAGACCAAAATCGGCATCTGGCAGGTGCTCGACAATATAGCCATAGCCACTCCCGTCACGGCATGCTTCATCCGACTGGGCAATCTGATGAACTCGGAGATAATAGGAAAGATTACCGATGTGCCGTGGGCGTTCATCTTCGAGCGTGTCGACACCATGCCGCGCCACCCGGGACAGCTCTATGAGGCCATTGCCTATGCCCTGTTGTTCTTCATCGGCTGGGCGGCTTACCGGCGCTGGCCCAAGCGTGTGGGTACGGGATTTTTCTTCGGCCTCTGTCTGACATACATCTTCACCGCCCGCTTTTTCATCGAGTACACCAAGGATATACAGGAAGCTTTCGAGGCCGGCATGCCCCTCAACATGGGTCAGCTGCTCAGCATACCGTTCATCATTCTCGGTGTGGTGTGCATGAGGCGGCCTTTTTCAGCTGCCAAGAATTGATAACGTTGTGCCACACACTGTAGAAGCCTCCGGCGACAGCCGTGACAGGTGACAGGAACGTGTAGCCCATCCAGATGATGAACACCGTGTTCTTCTGCCCGAGTGCTTGTCCGCCCTCCATCTCCTCGCCGTATCTGCGCCCTATGCGCTTGCCTGCGGCAAACTGGAAGAGACAGCACGCGAGCGACACAGCGGCAATGCCGAACTGGTAAGAGGCGGGCACCGTACTGTGCACGATAGCCTTTACGGTGACGGCTATGGCTATGGCCAGTGCCACGGCCCAAAGATAAAACGCCAGGTCCTTCACCTTCAGCATCATCCTGTGTAGCGGCGGACACCACCGGCGCACCGCCCACGCGGCTATCAGCGGGCAGATGAGCATGGGGAACACCTTGTGTAATATCATGCTGAACGTTGGCAGGAACGTGAGGCCGTCGTGCGGATGGGCCAGAGGAAGGAGCAGGGGCGCCATCACGGCAACAAGCAGATTGATGACGATGGTGTAGGTGGTGGCGCTGGCGGCACTTCCCCCGAGTTTCGACGTCACCACAGCCGCCGCCGTAGCCGTGGGGCACAGCAGGCAGAGCATGGCGCTTTCCACGAGAACGCGCGAGTGGAGTGTGGGGAAGACGATGAGCACCTCGGCCGTCAGGGCAAAGAGCGACATCTGTATCAGTGCATGCCACAGGTGCCAGCGCTTCAGCTTCATGTCTTCAAACGACACCTTGCAGAACGTGAGGAAGAGCATCGCAAATATCAGCACTGGCTGCACCACACCCACCACGGCGTTGGCGTATGGCCGTGTGGGGGCGAGAAATGGCAGGTTTACGTATACGAAATAACCTATTGCTCCGGCCATCATCGCCACCGGTAGCGTCCATGTCTTCAAGAACTTGATGATATTCATTGTTATACTGTTTTTTTGTCATGAGCAATACCATTATCCGGCAATACACTGTTCGTTTGCACGTTTTTCAGCACACTCTTCCGCCTTCTTCATAAGTGCCAGGTCCATTGCCACCTCTCCCTGCATCATATATCCCGAACGGTTGGCCTCCAGTTTGTCGTATATGCGGCGGGCTTCGGCGGCATCGTTGTCTAAAAAGAGAGCCACGGCATGAAGTATGCGTTGTTTTGATGACATTATCTTACTGTATGTCATGACGTATTTCTTCAATTCTTCGGTGTACAGTGTGCGTGCCTCTTCGGCGCGACCGAGCATGAGCGAGACAAACAGAAGTTCGCATTGTGCCTCGTTCACAAGCAGTTTCACCATCTTTTCCTTCTTCTTCAGAACGCCGGCAAGCATGTTGTAAGCCCCTTCCGTGTCTCCCATGTCAAGCAGACGGGTGGCGTGGATGATGATGGCCGAGCCTTGCATTACGTTCGTCGGGTCGTCAACGCCGCTGATGGCAAAAAGCTCTTCGGGTATATCCTTTGGGCGCATGCCGTCCTGAATCATCGCGTTCACACGCAACTGGTTGACAAACAGCGTGCGGCTCAATTTGCTGCGGCGGAAGAGCAGCATGTTGTAGCCGTCGTTGGTTATGCCGTTAACTTTCATCGGAATGCCGTTGAGAAGACCGAAAAAGGCACCCATGAGTATTAAGAAAAAGAGCAGGACGATAATGGCGGCATTGATGCTGTCGCAGAAAATCAGCAGTGCCGCAGCTGTGGCCGCCATAATTATATTGGCTGCTATGCCGCCGCCATTATAAAGCATCAGCGGTATGTCCCCGGCATTGCCGTCGGGCGGCAGTAGCAGGCACTGTCCTCCGGTGCCGGCAATACTGTACCGGCGCAGGGCGAAACGCCCCTTGTGGCGTATCAGGGCGATGTTGAAAATGCGGAACGAAACGAAGCGGTAGCCTGAGAGAAGTCCGCCGACAAGGTGGCCTCCCTCGTGGATGACAATCTGCAATGTCGCAGCAGTCACAAATGCCACCAGCGAAACAGCTGTGCTTTCCATGATGCCGCCGGCGTCGATGTCGTGCAACACGCCGATGATGTCGCCGGCACTTTTGCCCGTAATAATCATTCCTGCCAGAATACCGATTATCAGACCCATCAACAACCCTACCGCCAGCGATACTGTAAACTTTATAATCTTCTTCATATTTGTCTGTCAAATTCTGTTCTTTGCCGTGCCGTCACACATACATGCTCATCCGGAGACGGTACACGGGATAAAGACGTGCAAAGGTACTATAAAATAATAAACTGAAAACCCAAAAACGGACAAAATTACCGGATTGCGTACATTTGTACCTTTTATTAATGTGCATATATCCATATCTTTGCGGCATGAAAACAACAAAGATAACTAAAAACTGATTATTGAAAACATGAAACGATTAATTTTGAGTATTGTTCTCTCGGTCATTACCGCCGGGTGGGTATGTGCCCAAGAACCTGCCGGGGTGTTCATCTATGCAGGTCAGTCGAATGCAGATGGAAGGGTGTACAACAGTGAGTTGCCGGATTATCTCAAGCCGGGTTACGATCATCTTCACTATGCCAACGTTACGAGTTCGAGCACGGGTGAGTTTGGCAGCAGAACGTTTACGAACATGAAAGAGCGTTGGGCATTCTGTGATGTAACGAATTATTGTATAGAACAGACGTTGAAGACCGGCTTTTATGCCGTGAAGTGCACGTATGGCGGAACGGCCATAGATACAGCCGCCACATACGCGCATCTGCCCGTATGGTGCGCCGACGAAACATGGATAGCACGCAACAACGCCTATCGTGGCAATATAGACGAGGGAAAGTCGCTCACCAAGTCGCTTACCGAAGGATTGGCCGACTGTGTCAACGTAACCCTCTCCAAACTCCGGCAAGGCTACGACGTTAAGGCAATCATGTGGCATCAGGGTGAGAGCGACAGAAGCAAGTCCGGCAACTACTACAAGAACTTCAAGGATATGATAAACTACATGCGCAATGCCGTTTATCAGATAACGGGCCGTGAGAAGGACAAGACACTGCCGTTCATTTTCGGCACCGTGTCGCGCAACAGCAAACAGTACAGCCGTGGTGTAGAGGATGCCCAAAAACAGGTGGCGGCCGAGCTGCCCAACGTCTATTATGTTGACATGAGCGATGCCGGATTGCGTTCTGATGCACTGCATTTTGATGCGGCGTGGACAGAATATCTTGGCAAGAAGATGTACAACATGCTTGTGACACATGGCATTATGACCGGTGAGGAAGTGGAGGTGGAGAAGCCCCATATACCCAGTGCGAGCGACACTTTGCAGGTAGAGGCCGAGCGCTCATGGGATTTTACGGCTCCATGGAGTGAAGAGGCGTTGTCTGCAATAGAGGCTGATCCCCAATGGCCGGTGTTCCAAAGCTTGGGACGCCGCTATACCGCATCTATGCCCGAAGAGCAGGAGCTGTCTGCGGCTGGCGGCTATGTATTTCCGTTGACCAAAGGACTTTATTTCAAATGCTCTTCCGGCAACCGTATTATTATAAACCCCGGCAAGCGCCTTTGTTTTTATGGCGACAACCTTTACATGAAGATACCCAAGGTTTCTCCCGGACAGACGGTGACCATTGTCACGGAGTCGGCAAAGGGTGAGCGTGGACTGACCACCGACAGTGACGAATATCTCGAACTGGTGAGCGGCGGAATAAAGACAGTGGGTAAGACAACCAACGTATGGCGGGTAAAAGACACTCTGAAAGACCCTGTCGACTTGGTTTTCCATTCCAATGGCGGTGCCATTTATGTGTATAGCGTTGAGGTGACGTCACCATATGTACAGATATTGGTGGGGGCCGACGGTAAGGTAATGTTCAGCAGTGAAAAATCCTGTAATGTGGCTTCTTTCTCTGATTTGGTGAAAGCTTATATAGCTACTGGTTACGACGATAACAGTGGCGTGATAACTCTCGAACAGACAGATACCATACCGTCCAACACGGGGGTAATGGTCATAGGCGAAGAGTGTATGATAGGTGCACCGGAGGTGGTAACGGACACTGTATTTTCGCAAAATCTGTTTGTTGCTGTGCCGGGCGAGCGGGATATTCCTGCCGTTGAGGTGCGCGATGGTGTGACATATTGTAATTATGTATTGCGTACCATCGACGGTTCTTCCGATTTCCATAAATTAAAGGAAGCATACAACTTGACGGGACAGGCTTATTTGCAGCTCCCGGAAAACGGCAGGGATGTGATTTCAACCGACGGTGGCGGTACCGACGGTATCAAGAACATCACAAAGAATGACTTCAAGTACGGATGTTGGTACGACATCAATGGCAAGGAGGTGAAAAAGCCTTCGAAGGGATTGTTTATATACAACGGACAGAAGTATTTGTTCAAATGATGCGATAGGGGGAATAGAACCTCTTTCGTGTCATGAAAGGCAAAGGCTGCAAAGAAGCTGCCACGTGATTTTTTATTTATTCTATCACTGTGCGGCAAGGTTTCTTTGCGGCCTTTGCATCCCCGATACCGTCAACCGACAGAAGCCTGCCCGACAGAAATTCTGTTCACAGGTGACAGGTGCTTTCCTTGTCGTTTTTTATCCATATTGACAGTTTCTGCAAATTTTCGATAGCAAAATGATGTGTGATTCAATAAAAATATGTAATTTTGCTCATTGTTTCATTACATTATGTCAGAAAATAGCAAACAACAACAATAATGGAGAAAATAGATAATCTTGACAAGAAGATATTGAATATTCTGTCAAAGAACGCCCGCATCCCGTTCAAGGATGTGGCAGCCGACTGCAAGGTGTCGCGTGCTGCGATACACCAGCGTGTGCAGCATCTCATCGACGGCAATGTGATAATGGGCAGCGGATTCGACGTCAATCCCAAGAGTCTCGGTTATTCCACATGCACTTATGTTGGCATCACGCTTGAGCGTGGCAGCATGTACAAGGAAGTGGTGGAACGGCTGTGGCACATACCCGAGATTGTGGAATGTCATTTCACGACCGGGCCGTACACCATGCTTGTCAAACTGTACGCCCGCGACAACGAGCAGCTCATGGATCTGCTCAACGGACAGCTTCAGGACATACCCGGGGTGGTGGCCACGGAGACGCTGATATCGCTCGAACAGAGCATAAAGCGCGAGATTCCGGTGCAGGTTGACGAAGAGGATGAATAAGAAACACGGTATCTGCTTTATTTAAAACTTTGTTTATGGACCGTTTTGACTGGCAGTCGCGCCTTGCCGAAAATGTTTATACAGGCTTTCCACAGGCGAAAGACCGTCCCGTGATAGGCATTACGGGCAACTATGGCGAGGGACTGTGCAAGCTGACCGACCGTTATTACAAGTCGGTGATAAAGGCCGGTGGCGTGCCTGTCATCATACCGCCGTCGGCCGATACCGATGTCATTGTCAACACACTCGACAGCATCGACGGTATCCTGCTCAGCGGCGGCGGCGACTATAATCCGCTGTATTGTGGCGAGGAGCCTTCGCCGCGTTTGGGAGACATCAACAGTGAGCGCGACCTGCCCGAACTTCTCATCACGCGCATGGCTTACAACCGCCAGATACCCATGCTCGGCATCTGCCGCGGCATACAGACTCTTGCCATGGCACTCGGCGGCAAGGTGGCGCAGGATATCGGCGCAACCTCTGTCAAACACTCGCAGTCGGCCGACCGCAGCGAGCCGACACATACGGTGGCCATCACCGAGGGCTCACTATTGTACAATTTATATAATAGGGAGCGCATTGCCGTCAACTCATTCCATCATCAGGCTGTCAGCGATCCGGGCGAGCACTTCCGCGTGACGGCGGTGGCACCCGACGGGGTGATAGAGGCCGTGGAGAGCAGCGAGTTCAAGCCGGTGATGGGTGTGCAGTGGCATCCGGAATGTCTGGACGAAGGTCTGCCGCTGTTCCGGTGGCTCGTTGGTGAGGCCGCCCTTTTCCGCGCCGCCAAGAGGTTGCACGGACGTGTGCTGACGTTCGACAGCCATTGCGACACACCCATGTTCTTCTCCCGCGGCGTGCGTTTCGACAGTCGCGACCCGCAGCTTCTTGTCGATTTGCACAAGATGACCGAAGGGCGTCAGGACGCCACTGTGATGGTTGCTTATCTGCCGCAGCCGGGAGAGGGTGAGACGTTCCGGGAAAAAGTGGATTTCGACGTCGACGGACCGATTGAGTATGCCGACCTCATATTCGACAAGATAGAGGACATCGTGCGGAACAACAATGACTATCTGGCCATAGCCCGCACGCCGGCCGACCTTCGCGCCAACAAGCACGCCGGCCGCAAGTCGATAATGCTCGGCATAGAGAACGGTTTGGCCCTGGCGGGCAATGCCGCCAATGTGGCGCATTTCGCACGGCGCGGCGTGGTGTACATCACGTTGTGCCACAACGGAGACAACGACATCTGCGACAGTGCCCGCGGCCGCAACACGCATGGCGGTGTGAGCCGGTTGGGCGAGCGGGTGATAGGCGAGATGAACCGCCTCGGCATAATGGTCGACCTGAGCCATGCTTCGGAGAAGAGTTTTTACGACGCTATCGATATCAGTTCTGTGCCGATAGTGTGCAGCCATAGCAGCGCGCGGGCCTTGTGCGACCATCCGCGCAACCTTACCGACGACCAGATGAGGGCGCTGGCACGCAGCGGCGGAGTGGCACAGATGACGCTTTACCACGGTTTCCTGCGTACCGAAGGCGAGGCTACCGTAATGGATTTCATAGCCCATCTGGAGCACGCCATACGCGTGATGGGTATCGACCATGTGGGCATCGGCACCGATTTCGACGGTGACGGCGGCGTGCGCGGCTTGGCATGTTCGTCCGAACTCATAGGTTTCACCCGAATGATGCTTGCCCGCCGTTACAGTGAGAGTGACCTTGAAAAGATATGGGGAGGCAACTTCCTGCGCCTGATGGATGTTGTGCAAGGCAAAAGGACATGACAAGAGCATGCCGGAAGAGCATGCCTTGTTTGTAAACAACCGATAAATCAGAAAGAAACAAAGACATGAAAAAACTGTTATATATAGTATGTATACTTGCCGTCTGCGCCTGCGGAAGCCGCAAGGGCACTTCGTCGGACGACAGCGGCAGCACCCCGAAACCCGTCGGACCGGCTTTTTCGGCCGACAGCGCGTATGCGTTTTGTGAGGCGCAGTGCGCTTTCGGTCCGCGCATCATGAACAGCGAGGCTCACGACAGGTGTGGCGAGTGGATAGCGTCAAAGTTCCGCAGCTACGGTATGGACGTCATGACTCAGCGGGCCACGCTCAACGGTTATGACGGTACACCGTTGCGCAGCACCAACATAATAGCCAGTTACAAGCCGGGGCAGACCACCCGCATATTGATTTGCGCCCATTGGGACAGCCGCCCGTGGGCCGACAACGACCCCGATTCTGCTAACTGGCGCAAGCCCGTGATGGCTGCCAACGACGGGGCGAGCGGTGTGGCGGTGATGCTCGAGATTGCCCGTTTGCTGTCGGCAAACGACAGTCTGGCTTTGGGGGTCGACTTCATCTGCTTCGATGCCGAAGACTGGGGGCTGCCGCAGTGGAGTGACAGCAGCGACGACAACGGCGACTCGTGGGCGCTTGGTGCACAGTATTGGGCCAACAATCCCCATCGTCAGGGCTATGAGGCGCGTTTCGGCATATTGCTCGACATGGTAGGTGGGCAGAATGCTTACTTCCATAAGGAGCTGGTGTCGAAGCATTTCGCACCGGGCATTGTCGACAAGGTGTGGGCGGCGGCTCAGGCGGCCGGCTATGGCAGCTACTTCCCGACGTCAGACGGCGGCATGGTCAACGACGACCACGTGCCTGTAAACCAGATAGCACGCATACCCACGATAGATATCATACCGTTTTACCCCGACTGCGAGGCAAGCAGCTTCGGCCCCACATGGCATACTGTAAATGACGACATGGCCCATATCGACAAGGCCACCCTGCAGGCCGTGGGACAGACGGTGGTTCAGGTGCTGTTCAGCGAGTGATGAGATACGCCGACATAATACTCCCCCTGCCCCTTGAGGGGTTTTTCACCTATTCCGTATCGCCGTCGATGGAGGCGTCGGTGCGTTTCGGGGTGCGGGTGCTTGTGCCCTTCGGGCGCAGCAAGTCTTATGTCGGGGTGGTGGCCCGGCTGCACGACAACGAGCCGCAGGGCTATACGGTGAAGCCCATAACACAGGTGATGGATACTGCCCCTGTGGTCACACCGGGGCAGTATGAACTGTGGCAGTGGATAGCCGACTATTATATGTCGCCCGTCGGCGAGGTCTATAAGGCTGCATTGCCGTCGGGTCTGAAGGCCGAAGACGGTTATCGCCCCAAGACAGAGCTTTATATAAGGCTTGCGCCGCAGTTCCGCAATGCGCGTGCCTTGCATGCGGCATTGGGCATGCTCGGCAGGGCCGACAGGCAGCTGAAGGCTTTCAGCGTCTATCTCTCGCTGTCGCAATGGGACAGGATGGCCGATGAAGAAGTGGCCGGCGGACCGGATAAGGCCGGCTTGTCGGGCGACGGCGGCAGTGATGTTTCCGTAAGGGAAGTAACCCGTGAGGAGCTGATGAACGTCTCCCACGCCTCACTGGCCACGCTCAACGCCCTTGTAAAGCGCGGCCTGCTGGAGACATACACCCGCGAGGTGGGGCGGCTGAACAACGATGACGAGCCGCATCCGGAGAACATCAAGCGTCTCAGCGAGGCGCAGCAGGAGGCGTACAATGCCGTGTTGTTCTCCTTTCTGAAGAAGAATGTCACGCTGCTTCACGGCGTGACGTCGAGCGGCAAGACCGAAATTTACATCCATCTCATACAACGCGAGATTGACGCCGGCCGCCAGGTGCTCTATCTCTTGCCCGAGATTGCCCTCACCGTGCAGATGATGGAGCGTCTGCGCAGGGTGTTCGGCAACCGTCTCGGCATCTATCATTCCAAATATTCCGATGCCGAACGGGTGGAGATTTGGCGCAAGCAGCTCTCCGCCTGTCCTTACGACATTATTTTGGGTGCCCGTTCGGCGGTGCTGCTGCCGTTCACCCGTCTCGGTCTTGTCATCGTCGACGAGGAGCACGAGACAAGCTACAAGCAGCAGGATCCGGCTCCGCGTTATCACGCCCGTTCGGCGGCCATCATGCTTGCCCACATGCAGGGGGCCAAGACGCTCTTGGGCACGGCAACGCCGTCGATGGAGAGCTATCACAACGCACGCACGGGAAAGTACGGGCTGGTGGAGCTTTCCACACGTTACAAGGGTGTGGAGCTGCCCGAGGTGCGCGTGGTGGACATCAAAGACCTGCAGCACCGCAAGATGATGCATGGCCCGTTTTCGCCGCTGCTTCTGGCCCGTGTACGCGAGGCTATCGACAATGGCGGGCAGGCCATACTGTTTCAGAACCGGCGCGGTTTCGCTCCGATGATAGAGTGCAGGCAGTGCGGATGGGTGCCACGGTGCCAGAACTGCGATGTCAGCCTGACGCTTCACCGCAACATGAACCAGCTCACGTGCCACTACTGCGGATATACCTACCGTGTGCCGGCGGAGTGTCCGGCCTGCGGCAGTAAGGATCTGCGCACACGGGGGTACGGTACTGAGAAGATAGAGGAGACCGTGCGCGACATATTCCCCGATGCCTCGGTGGCACGCATGGACCTTGACACCACCCGCACACGCAACGCCTACGAGCGCATTATAGGCGACTTTGCCGCCGGCCGCACCAACATTCTCATCGGTACGCAGATGATAAGCAAGGGGCTCGACTTCGGGCGGGTGAGTGTCGTGGGCATACTCAACGCCGACTCGATGCTGAACTATCCCGATTTCCGTGCCTACGAGCAGGCGTATATGATGATGGCTCAGGTGAGCGGAAGGGCCGGGCGTCGCGGCAAGCGCGGCCTGGTGGTGCTGCAAACCAAAAATCCCGACCTGCCCGTCATACATCAGGTTGTCAACAACGATTATCCAGCGCTCTACGCCGATCTCACGGTCGAGCGTCAGGCGTTCTCCTATCCGCCTTACACGCGGCTTATTTACATATATCTGAAGCATGTTCATGATGATACGGTTAACACTGCCGCCATCGAAATGGGCAGCCGTCTGCGCCAGTGGTTCGGCACACGGGTATTGGGACCCGACAAGCCGGCCGTGGCCAAGGTGAAGACGCTGAACATAAGAAAGATAGTGCTCAAACTCGAGAACGGCATTGACATGAAGCGCGTGCGCGAATATCTGCGTCTGGCCTGCAGCAAGGTGATGGAAGACAAACGTTATGCGGCCCTGCAGATATACTATGATGTTGACCCGATGTAGAGGTGAAGTTATCTCGTTGTTTGCCACAAAAAAGTTGTAACTTTGTTATATACTCAAATAATAAAATGAATAGATTTACATGGTATTTATTAACAACAGACATATTGACAATAATCTTCTTGCCGACATCAGACAACTGATAGAGTCGGCCAAGACGCAGGTTGCAGTAACAGTCAACTCAACAATGACGATGATGTATTGGCACATAGGCGACCGTATCAACAGGGAATTGTTGGGAGGCGAAAGAGCTGCATACGGGAAACAAGTGATAGCAACTCTTTCACAGCAATTGACAGAGCAATATGGCGGCAACCAATTCTCACTGCGCAATCTGCAGAGAATGATGCAATTTGCGTCTTCTTTTCCCGATTTGCGAATTGTGACACCGCTGGTGTCACAATTGTCATGGTCTCATTTTCTGCAAGTTATAACAATCGACAACGAACTTCAACGGACTTTCTACCTCACCATGGCTGCCGACCAACGCTGGTCGAAACGTACGCTCAAAGCCAAGATAGACGGGATGTTGTACGAGCGTACGGCCATAGCCAAGCAACCGGAGACGGTCATCAAGCACGACCTTGATGAACTGCGCAACGAACGCAAGATGTCGGCCGACCTCGTGTTTCAGGACCCTTACGTGCTGGATTTTCTCGGGTTGCACGGCAATTATTCCGAGAAGGATTTTGAAAGTGCCATTGTTGCAGACTTGCAGACTTTCATTACGGAGTTGGGCAACGACTTCGCCTTCATGGCACGTCAGAAACGCATAACGGTCGATAACGAAGACTATTATATAGACCTGCTGTTCTATCACCGCCGTTTGCGTTGTCTTGTCGCCATTGACCTGAAGCTCGGAAAGTTTCAGGCCGCTTACAAGGGACAGATGGAATTGTATCTGCGCTGGCTCGAAAAATATGATATGGCAGAAGGTGAAAACAAGCCCATCGGACTCATCCTTTGCGCCGGAAAGAACGAAGAACACATAGAACTGATGCATCTTGACGACAGCAATATACGCGTGGCCGAGTATATGACAAAACTTCCCGAATGTAAACTGCTCGAACAAAGACTGCAGCAAGCTGTCGAACGCGCACATAATCGCTTAGGCGAGAAGGCAAAATGAAAATCTCGCAGAAGTGCAATATGTCTAAACCGGAAAATAATGTTTGCTGACGCGGCATACCCTGTCACTAAACAAGATTCCGCGTCAGCAAACATTTATCAACCTGTCAAAGTTTTATGTCAAGCCCGATACCGATTACGCGGTTGGTGCGTGTGAAACAGTTGGTTACGTTCTGTTCCACTTTGTTGTAGTCATCGTAAAGCGTCTGGAAGTAGGCGGCGTTTATTTTCATCTTTTCTGTCACCTTCACCCCCACGCCGAAACCTATCGACCATGAGCTTACGTTGAAGCTGATGTCGTTCATGCCGGCATCCTTCATGTCGTAGGCCGTGCGCTGTGTTCCTGCACTTATCTGCACCCTGTCGCAGATGTCGTACTCGGCACCGAAGAGATATTCGTTGCTGTCGCCGAGCATGTCTTTCGTATACTGCTTTGTGTCTGTGTCGAAGTAGTGGTGCCATCCGGCGTTGACCCGCAGACCGTCCAGCACCTCATATTGGGCACCTATGGCGAGCAGTGCCGGAGAGTCTTCCGCCACCTTGTTGCCGTCGGCGAACTTGTCGAGCATGGCAATGTTTTTGGCGCTTGCACTGTTGGCCGACTTGTTCTTCAGTCTCATTCGTGTCTTGAACTCATATTTGGCGGCCAGGTTAAGCCTGCCGGTCTTGTAGTCGACGCCGATGATGGGAGCGATGCCCCATCCCGTCTGGTCGCAGTTCAACTCTATGTCCTGAGTGCCTGCAGCCAGTTGTGCCGCTCCGGTGGCTCCGGCATCCATACCGGCTGCCGCGGCGCGGGCCTGTGCAGCCTGTGCTGCATATTTGTCGGCGTTTTCTTTATCTCCCGCAGCTGCAAAGGCGTCGCTGGCTGCCTGTGCCTGTGATGCCGCAGCAGAAGCCGCTCCGCTGTATTGTGTCAGCGCCTGCTGTATGCGTCCGAAGTATTCGGGGGCTGCCACCATGCCCTGCTGCTGGCTCTCCACCTTTATGTTCTTCACATAACCGTAGTAGTTGGCGGAGCCGTAGAGCATGCGCACACCGCCGTATACACTCAGGTTGTCGGTTATCTTGCGTGCCGCTCCGAGCGTGAAGCCATAGTAGTATTGGCGTCCGCGCATATACGAGTCGAAAGCGTAGCCGTTGTTTATCTTCTCTGAGGCAAGGGGCGATTTGGGGTCTATCATGCCCGTCACGGGGAAGGCTGCATTGAGGTTCTGTGCCATGACGGGTATTGAGGCAACCACCTGCTCGAACGAGCCGAGACCGTTGTCAAATTCGCACTTTCCGCCGCCGCCGGTGATGGCGAAACCGAACTGGAAGCTCCACTTGCCCTTGTTCCATGCCGCCTGCAGCGACGGTATGACGGGAGCGTCGGCGTTGCCTTCAAACTCGTGAAGGCTCTGCCCGGGATTGTTCATGTTGTAAGTGAACAGGGGGAATCCGGTCTTTATCGTTCTTGTCTGGTGGGCACTCTGCAGGTTGATGGACAGATATTTGCCTTCGCCAAGAAAAATCACGCCGGCGGGATTGCTGTACACACCGTCTATGCCGATGGCAGCATCGCGTGCCGGATTGCGGAGAAAGGCTACGTTCTGGTTGGTGTTGGTAAGCAGGCCACCGGCTGCGACTGTCTCAGCTGCTGCCATCATTATGGCAAGGCAGGTGAATTTGATTTTGTTCATATTCTAAAAATATCTTTATTAAATTGGTTGCAAAATTACATAATCTGTTCTATATTTCCGATAGAATAGTTGTTTATTAGTATATTTTAACAAGTATACCCACTCTTTTGTGTATTCCCCGATGAGCTGTCAGGCTCGGAACAAGGCGTTCTACCAGCCTATCCGGTAGGTCTTTCAGTTGCTTCCCATGCGTTTTTTCCATGTTTTTCCGCCCGGAAAGTCAGAATATGCCTTGCCGTTGCCTGCTTTTCGGGGAATTTGTTTATCTTTGTGGGCTACATAATTATATTGTAATGGAGAAATATACAGCAGACGAAACCCGTTACGACAACGGGATGCAATATGCAAGATGCGGCCGCAGCGGGGTGTTGCTGCCCAAGGTGAGCCTCGGTTTCTGGCACAACTTCGGAGGGGTTGATGACTACAGCCGCAGCCGTGCCATAACGCGCTATGCCTTCGACCACGGCATAACCCACTTCGATTTGGCCAACAACTACGGTCCGCCCTACGGCAGTGCCGAGGAGACAATGGGCCGGCTGATGGATGACGACTTCCGTCCATACCGCGACGAACTGTTCATCAGCACCAAAGCCGGCTACGACATGTGGCCCGGACCTTACGGCAACTGGGGATCGAGGAAATATCTCATGGCCAGTCTCGACCAGAGTCTGAAGCGCATGCGGATAGATTATGTCGACCTGTTCTACAGTCACCGCTACGACCCCGAGACACCGCTCGAAGAGACGTTGCAGGCCCTTGTCGACATTGTGCGGTCGGGCAAGGCACTCTATATAGGCATTTCGCGGTGGCCGCTCGGTGCGCTGCGCGTGGCCATAAAGTATCTCAGAGAGCGCGACGTGCCACTGCTGATTTATCAGGGACGTCTCAACATGATCGACCATGCGCCGATAGAGGAGGGCATCATCGACGAGTGTGAACGTGAGGGAATAGGTTTTATATCATTCTCGCCTCTGGCGCAGGGACTGCTCACCGACCGCTATCTTAACGGTGTGCCCGCCGACAGCCGCATGTCTAAGGGCAAGTTCCTCAAGACAGACATGCTCACACCCGGGCTTCTCGACCGTTTGCAGAGTCTCAATGCCCAGGCCGCCGGGCGAGGGGAGACACTGGCCGAAATGGCTTTGGCGTGGATTCTGCAGCACAAGGCCGTAACCTCGGTGCTCATAGGGGCAAGCAGCACGCAGCAACTGGAGAAGAATCTGAAATGTCTCAATGCCGCGCCGCTGTAGCAGGACAGTTTTTCTGTTTCCATACCGTTAATATATAAGGTTCTTTTATATATGAAGAGACTGCACACGCTTATACTTACCGTGCTCTGTGCGCTGGCCGCCACTACGGCCGGCGCACAGAATGATGTGCGCAAAGACAGCCTTGTAGACCTTGCCGACCCTACTTTCGTGCCCCGTGTGAAGGTGGGCAAGGTGCTCGACGGTGCCGACAGCATACCCTTTATGGAGATGAGCAATGTATACGTATATCCGCCGATGGACCTCAGCGACAAGAAGAACGCTGCCGAATACATGCGGTTGGTGAAGAACGTGAAGAAAGTGCTGCCCATTGCCAAGGAGGTGAACGCCATCATCCTCGAGACTTACGAGTATCTGCAGACGCTGCCCGACAAGAAGTCGCGCGACCGGCACATGAAACTGGTCGAGCAGAGCATATACAGGGAGTATAAGCCGAAGATGAAGAAACTCACCTACTCGCAGGGAAAACTGCTCATCAAGCTCATCTACCGCGAGTGCAACTCGTCGTCGTACGACATTCTGAAAGCATTTCTCGGGCCTATCCGTGCCGGTTTCTGGCAGGCTTTCTCTTCCATCTTCGGTGCCAGTCTGCGCAAGGATTACGACCCCGAAGGCACCGACCGTCTGACCGAACGTGTGGTGCTGATGGTTGAGGCGGGGCAGATTTAAGAAGGTGTGTCAAAATGCAAGGGAAGCACATTGTAGGGATATATTCTTGTATTTGTCCGTTCGTAACGTATTGATATTCAATATTTATTTTGCGGACAAATACAAGAATATGTCCCTACAAAGCATCATGTAGCCATTTTGATACACCCTCTTATGAGTGCCGGACTGCTCTTTTTGTCCTTTTTTTTTCTAAAATTTAACATTTCTTTTTTCTCGAAATAGAATGGCTGAAATGCCATTTTTGCCTTTCCGGCACACCGTTTTTGTGCCCCGAGCTTGCCTTTAGGGCCTCCTTACACTCCGTTTAC
>ENA-OYXU01000127-OYXU01000127.1-human-gut-metagenome-genome-assembly--contig:-NODE-127-length-32981-cov-8.688848_pt1 | contig 32981 bp, 27 predicted proteins | sample MGYA00243243_ERZ653435 | MGnify/ENA primary metagenome ERZ653435 (study PRJEB26926, sample SAMN06165113) | human gut metagenome | biome: ENVO:00009003; feature: ENVO:2100002; material: ENVO:00002003... | reverse complement strand
GAGATGCAGCGTAGTCTCGTGGGCTCGGAGATGTGTATAAGAGACAGATCTTTAATTTTTTGCCTTCGCAATTATCTTCATTTAATGTTTGGCTCCTCAAGTCCAAGTCCCTTCTTTTTGTCGACAACCTTAAGGAACAGACCGATGACGAGGGCTGCCACGCCCAGGCAGGCAAGCATTATGAGCGGTGCCGTGTAGTTGAGCTGAGTAGGGTCGGTCACTCCCTCGTTGGTGGCGGTGAGCACCTTGCCGATGAGCAGCGGGAAGAGCCACAAGCCGATGTTCTGAATCCAGAAAATCAGGGCGTAGGCACTGCCTATAACCTTCGCGTCGACAAGCTTTGGCACACTTGGCCACAGCGATGCGGGAACGAGCGAGAACGACGCGCCGAGGACGAGGATTGTGAGGTATGCGATGATGACACCGCCTGCCTGGTTGCCCTTGAACTCGGGAAGGATGAAGGCGAATGTGAGGTGGCATGCTATGAGAAGCAGCGAGCCGAGCACGAGCATCGAGGCTGCCTTACCCTTATGGTCAACATAGTTGCCGAGAACGGGGGTGATGCCCACGGCAAGGAGCGGGAACACGGCGAAGATGGACTCTGCCGACTGGCGCATGTAGCCCATGTAGCAATATGTCACAAGTGCGATTACTGATACGGCGAGCATGGTGTACTTCAATCCCGGTTTCTTCATGAAGTTGAACATGAATGCGGTGGCTGCAACCACGAGCATGATGGCATACTGCACGATGGTGACAGAGGGCGACGCCCAGAATGAGTCGGAGGGAACGTCAGTGAATGTGAGGTTGCACTGCAGCATGTTTACCGCATACTTCTGGAATGGGAAGATGGCGCTGTAGTAGAGTACGCAAAGGAGCGACACGAGCCAGAACCCCATAGATGAAAGAATCTGACCGATGTCTGAAATCTTGAACGGGTCGTTCTTTTCCTCAGCCTCGCCGGTCTGTGCATCGAGCTTCTTGTCCATGAAGAAATAGACCACGAGCATGATGAGGGCTATGCAAAGCAGGACCACGCCGAACGCCACTGAGCGCGACACGCTTACCTCACCGCCCAGTTTGGCGAAGAATGGCGAGAATATCATACATGTGGCAACGCCAAGACGGGCGAGAGCCATCTCTGAGCCCATGGCGAGAGCCATCTCTCTGCCCTTAAACCATTTCACGATGCCGCGGCTCACGGTGATACCGCCCATCTCGGCACCGCAGCCGAAGATCATAAATCCAAGGGCTGCAAGTTTTGCCGATGCCGGCATGCCCTCGTAGAACGGTGACACGCCAAGCTGCTCGAACACAGGGATGTGGTTGAGGTTTTCTGTGAACCACATTTCAAGTGAGCTGCCGATGAAGCCATCGCTGACGGCATACCATTTTATGCATGCTCCGGCAAGCATCACGGCTCCGGAGAGAAGCGCCGTGAAGCGTACTCCCATCTTGTCGAGGATGATTCCTGCGAAGATGAGGAAGAATACAAATACATTCAGGAATGTCTCTGCACCCTGCATGGTGCCGAAGGCATCTGAGTCCCAGCCGCGTTGCGACTGCATAAGGTCTTTGATTGGCGAGAGGATGTCCATGAAGATGTATGCACAGAACATCGCAAGTGCCAGAAGCAATAGGGCTGTCCAGCGGAGGGCTGCCGAATCGCGTAAGGTTTTCGTTGAATTCATTGTAATATCTTTTTTATTTTATGATTATTAGGAGAGGTAGGAGGAGTAGGAAAGGTAGGAGAGGTAAGAGCTGTAGGATTTAACTTCACACTCCACACTATTTCAGCCACTTGTCGAGCCATCCGAAGAATGTGCGCTGCCACAGTATGCCGTTCTGGGGCTTGAGCACCCAGTGGTTTTCATCGGGGAAGATGAGCAGCTGTGCGGGAATGCCCCTCATGCGTGCGGCGTTGAATGCCGACATGCCCTGGGTGGCGTTGATGCGGTAGTCAAGCTCACCGTGGATGCAGAGTATCGGAGTGTCCCATTTGTCAACAAAGCGGTGGGGTGAGTTCTCGTAGGTGCGCTTGGCGTTCAGTGTGAGGTCCTTGTTCCAGTAGGCATCGTCGTATTCCCAGTTTGAGAACCAGTTCTCCTCGGTCTCGGTGTACATTGCCTCAAGGTTGAAGGCGCCGTCGTGACTGATGAATGCCTTGAAACGCTTGTCGTGGTGACCGGCGAGATAATACACAGAGAATCCTCCGAACGATGCGCCCACTGCACCGAGACGGTCCTTGTCAACATAAGGCAGGTTTGCGGCAGCATCGTCGATGGCTGTGAGATAATCCTTCATGCACTGACCTGTCCAGTCGCCGCTAATCTGCTCATTCCACTCAGAACCGAAGCCGGGAAGACCGCGGCGGTTGGGCAATACCACAACATAACCGTTGGCTGCCATAATCTGAATGTTCCAGCGATAGCTCCAGAACTGGCTTACAGGGCTTTGCGGTCCGCCTTCACAGAAGAGAAGGGTAGGATATTTCTTGTTCTCATCGAAGTCTGAAGGCAGCATCACCCAGTACATCAGGTCCTTTCCGTCGGTGGTCTTTGCCCAACGCTGTTGAACCTTTCCGAGATGCAGCTGGTCGAGAATCTGCTTGTTTTCACTGGTGATTGCCTGAATCTTTGTCTTCTTTGCCTCCTTGCCTGGTGTCACCACATAGATGTCGGTTGGTGCCGACATGCTCTGACGGGTGATGAGCAGGTCTTTCTTGCCGATAGGCTGGATGGATGTTATGTCTGCCCAGTTGTCGGTAATCTGGCGCACATCACCTCTGAGGTTTGTCTGATATGCGTTTACGCAACCGTGCCAAACACCGATGAATGAGATTGTCTCAGAGTCGTTCATCCAGCAGAATGCGTCTACATTACTGTCGAAAGTCTCTGTTACATAGTTTTTCTCACCTGTTGCGATATTGTAGATGCACAGACGGTTGCGGTCAGCCTCATAACCATCGCGTGCCATGCTCTGCCAGGCAATATATTTGCCGTCGGGCGAGAACTGTGGGTTCTGGTCGTAGCCGGGATTGTTTTTCTCCACATTCTCGGGAGAGTTCACAGCCTGATTGCGCAGACTCTTTGTGATGTCTACGGCAGGAGCCACATAGCCGGGCTGTTTGCAAAGGTTCTTTGTCTCGCGCGTACCTATATTATATAGGTATATGTCGGTGTCGGTTGAGATGGAGTACTGTGTGCCGTTTTTTTTGCGGCAGGTGTAGGCTATCTGCTTGCCGTCGGGACTCCATGCAAGCTGCTCCACGCCGCCAAACGGCTCGCCGGGACACTCGAAAGGCTCACCCTGAAGGATGTCGGTGCCCTCGGTTATGCCCTCGGATGTAACATCGGCGAGGAACGGGTGCTGGATGCTCTCCACGTAGTGGTCCCAGTGGCGGTACATCAGGTCGTTTACCACGCGACCTGTCGACTTGGGCAGGTCAGCGTGACGCTTCTCAATCACCTTGTTGAACGGCAGCGACTTTATGAGAATCACCTGCTTGCCGTCGGGCGAGAACTTGAATCCCTCTATGGCTCCGCCGCTCTTCGACAGCTGGCGGCGGTTGGTGCCGTCGGCGTTCATGGTCCATAGCTCGCCGCCCGAGAGATATGCAATGCTCTTGCCGTTGTCAATCCATGTTGGGTCGGTCTCGCTTTTGCTACTTGTGGTGAGCTGGCGGTTGTTGCTGCCGTCAGCATCCACGATACAAATCACCTGGTGGCTCTTGTTTGCCCTGACGCTGTAGTAGCCTGTCTGGTAAACCACCTGCTTGCCATCGGGAGAAGCCGATGCGCCGGCAATGCGCCCCATTGCCCAAAGGGCTTCGGGAGTCATTCTGCCGCCTTCAATCTTGATGTTGCTCTTTCCGATGTTCACGTCCTCTTGTGCATTAATGTGGCTGCAAATACACAGTATTGCAGCCACCATTATCATAATCCTTTTCATAATTCTATTTGCGGTATTTGTTTTCACGCTGACGGCGCAGCTCCTCAGCCTCCTTCTGCATGGCGGCAAGGCGTGCTGCCAGTCCGCTCTGCTTCTGCGGGTTGGCTTTGTTCTCCTTGTATCTTGCCTCAAGGATTGCAAGCAGCTTTGCGTCGTTGGTGGTCTTGCGCAGCAGCCACATGATTGTGGCGCTGAAGAAGAGCGATATGAAGTAGTAGAAGTTGAGTCCTGCCGAGTAGTCGTTGAACATGAAGAAGAACATCACTGGCATGAGGTACATCATCCACTGCATCATCTTCATCTGCTCTGCCTGCTGACCCACCATCTGGTCGCGCTGCTGGCGCATGGTCATCATTGAGTAGAGCACATTTGACACGCAGAACAGGATACAGGTGAGTGACAGGTGATCGCCGATGAGCCAGATGTTGGTGCCCCATTCTATGATAGGGTCGTAGGTCGAGAGGTCGCTTATCCACAGGAACGACTCGCCGCGCAGCTGTATGGCGTTCGGCACGAAGTTGAACATAGCCACCCAGATAGGCATCTGGATGAGCATTGGCAGACAGCCGCCGAGCGGGCTCACGCCATACTGGCTGTAGAGCTGCATCATTGCCTGCTGTTTCTGCATTGCGTCCTCTGGCTTGTCATACTGCTTGGTTGCCTCCTCAAGTTTTGGCTTGAGCACACGCATCTTGGCGCTGCTCATATAGCTCTTCTTCACCAACGGATAGGTGATTGCCTTGAGCAGAAGGGTGATGAGGATAAGAACAATACCCATGTTCAGACCAAAGCCTGTGAGCCAGTCGAACACATACAGGGTGAACCAGCGGTTGATCCATCTCACGATAGGCCAGCCCAAGTACACGAGCTTCTGCAGCTCAAGGTCCTTGCCGCTCACGCTCTCGTCGTTCATACGCTGGAGCAGACGGTAGTCGTTGGGACCTATGTACATCTCAAACTCCGATGGCTGCTTGCCAGTGGGGTCGAAGGCGGTCTTCATCTTTGCCTCGAAATGCTTCAGATAACCGTTTGACTGTGTCTTCTCGTAGGGCACGCTGGTCATCTTAGAGTTTGCGGCGATAGGTGCCTTGGGAATGAACACCGCGCTGAAGAACTGAGTCTTGAATGTCACCCAGTCGAGCGGTTCCTCAATCACCTCGTCAATTTCCTTCGAGGTCTCGCTCAGATAGTCGGTGTCGCCTTCCTGCTCCTTGTATGTGAGAGTGGCGTAGCGGTTCTCAAACATAAAGCCTTTCTCCTGCTGGCGGCACTCCTCGGTCCACACCACGTCCATCTCGTTGTAGTTTGGCGCAAACACTCCGCTCAGTCCGTTAGCCTGCATCGACATTCTCAGCATGTAGTCCTTGCCGAGAGTGTATTTCATCACGATGCTTCCGCCATTCTGAGCCTGTGCGGTTAGGGTGACAGTTGAGTCGCTCACGTTGCTCTTAGTGAAGTAGAGGTCGTTCACGATGATGTTGTCGCTCTTGCCTGCGAGCATGAACTTCATCTCTTGGTCCTTGCCTTCGAAGAGAGTCACGTCCTGCTTTCCGTCGCGGCTGCTGTAGCCCAGAATCTTAGCCTTTTTCAGCGCGGCTCCCTTTGTTGATACGGTGAGCTCCAGCTTGCTGTTTTTCAGCACCACATTCTCTTCTTTGCCCGAGAGCGACGGGTAGAACAGGCTGGTGGAGTCGGTTATTGCGGCTTCCTTTGCCTGCTGTGCAGCGGCTGCAGCCGCCTTCTGCGCACGTTCCTGATTCAGTTTCTGCACGTTGGCTATCGAGTCTTGTTTCTGCATTGCCACAAGCTCAGCCTCTGATGGCTGGTTGTACCATCCGAAGCCGATAAACACCAATGCTATGAGCACGAAACCTATCAAATTGTTCTTGTCCATTTTGTTTTTGTCTGTTTCTTTAGTTATTTCCTTTTTTCGTTATTATTGTTTTTTGTTTTTGTAGGATATGTAGGAGTTGTAGGAATTGTAGGAGCTGTCTTACTTCTCTTACTCATCTTACCTTTCCTACCTCTCTTACCAGCTTTACTTCTCTTACCAGTCTTACCCCCTTTGCTTGTTCTCTATTGCCGTCTTGATAAAATCAATAAACAGCGGATGCGGTTTGAGCACTGTGCTCTGATATTCTGGATGGAACTGTGTGCCGATAAACCATTTCAGTCCCGGTATCTCCACAATCTCTATCAGACCGCTCTCGGGGTTCTTGCCCACACACATCATGCCGTGGCGCTCATACTCCTTGAGATAATCGTTGTTGAACTCATAGCGGTGGCGGTGACGCTCCTGAATGTGCTCCTTGCTATATATATTAAAGGTGCGTGAGCCTTGGCGGAGCACACATTCATAGGCACCCAGACGCATGGTGCCACCCATGTCGGTGATGTTTTTCTGCTCCTCCATTATGTCAATCACGTTGTGTGCGGTCTTCTCGTCCAGCTCACGGCTGTTGGCATCGGCATATCCGAGCACGTTGCGGGCAAACTCCACCACAATCATCTGCATGCCCAGACATATTCCGAATGTGGGGATGTCGTGGGTACGGGTGTGTTTTATTGCGGTAATCTTGCCTTCGGTGCCGCGCTGTCCGAATCCCGGACAAATCACCACGCCGTCAACTCCCTCCAGCATTTCTGCCACGTTGCCGTCGGTGATGTTCTCCGAGTTGATAAACTTCAATATTGTCTTGTGGTCGTTGTACACACCAGCCTGCATCAGTCCCTCGCGTATGCTCTTGTAGGCATCCTGCAGGTCATACTTGCCCACCAGCCCTATGGTCACGGTATCTGTGGCGTTGTGCATGCGGTCGAGGAAGTTGCGCCACGGACCGAGTGCCGGAGTCTCGCCAACCTCCATTCCCATCTTGCGCAGTATGGCAGAGTCGAGTCCCTGCTTCTGCATGTTCACGGGCACCTCGTAGATTGAGGGCAGGTCTTCGCTCTGCACCACGCAGTCGAGGTCGACGTTGCAGAACGATGCCACCTTTTTCAGGATGTTTGTGTCGAGATGCTTCTCTGTGCGGAGCACCAGTATCTCAGGCTGTATTCCCACGCCCTGCAGCTCCTTCACTGAGTGCTGTGTGGGCTTGGTCTTCAGCTCGCCTGCCGCCTTCAGGTAAGGGATGTATGTGAGGTGGATGTTTATCACGTTCTTGCCCATCTCCCATCTCAACTGGCGTATAGCCTCAAGATACGGGGCGCTCTCAATGTCGCCTATGGTACCGCCAATCTCTGTAATTACGAAGTCGTAGTGATACTTCTCGCCCAGCAGTTTAATGTTGCGCTTTATCTCGTTAGTGATGTGGGGCACCACCTGTATGGTCTTTCCCAGATAGTCGCCGCGGCGCTCCTTGTCAATCACCGCCTTGTATATGCGGCCGGTGGTGAGCGAGTTGGCTTTTGTGGTGTGTATTCCTGTGAAGCGCTCGTAGTGACCGAGGTCGAGGTCGGTCTCCATGCCGTCCACGGTCACATAGCATTCGCCGTGCTCGTATGGGTTCAGCGTGCCCGGGTCGATGTTGATGTACGGGTCAAATTTCTGGATTGTGATGTTGTAGCCGCGCGCTTGCAGTAGCTTGCCTATTGATGCGGATATAATTCCTTTGCCAAGCGAAGAAACCACACCGCCAGTGACGAAGATATACTTTGTTTCTGCCACGATTTTGAAAAGTTTTAAATTGTTTATTATACTTAATAATACAAAATACCCTGCAAAGGTACGTAAAACCTTCCATTTAACAAAACATTACACATCTTTTTTAATATTTTTTATGCAGCGGTGCAGAAAGGTTGTTCTATATTTACCGTATAACGTTTTTTCACAACAATGTTTTGGTGGTTTTGCGGAAATGTTGTATTTTTGCAAAATATTTGCACTACAACATGATAAAGGTAACAGTAAAAGACAACGATTTGCGTGCTGCTGCGGCACAAGGCATGGACGAGTTTGTGGGTGTGTTTGTGACAGCCATCAACAATGCCATCGGCGGACAGCTGACGGCTGAGAACATGGCGCAGCTCAATGCCGACCAGGTGACGCTGCTGGCATATATTACCCTGCGCGACGAGATGATGGACGGCGGCATGGTGCAGCTTATTCACAACGGTTACGGTCCCTTCATTTTCCAGAATCCTTTTGCAAGGGTGATGAAAGTGTGGGGAGTCAATGACCTTGGAAAACTTATTTACAGCGCGAACAAATTGTACAGGCAGCATCATGAGGCGATAGAGCGCGACTGCAACGAGGATGAGTTTATGGCGCTGTTTGAGAAGTTCCCGTGCTTCGACGACATCGATGACTCGTTCGTGGAGAATGAGGAGCGGTTTACGGCGCAAATTGCCGAATATATAGACAACAACATCGAAAAGTTTGCCGAGATAGAACAGTAGGCAGACTGGTAAATTATGCTGGATTATGAACAAGGAACAGGAACTGATAAGGAAAAAGAGCCCGGTGAACATCCGCAACAAGAAGGCGTCGTTTGAATATTTCTTCATCGACATCCTCACTGCGGGCATTGTGCTCACGGGCACCGAGATAAAGTCGATACGCAACGGTAAGGCGAGCCTTGTGGACACTTTCTGTTATATAAACAACGGTGAGATATGGGTGAAGGGAATGAACATCAGCCCGTATTTCTATGGCTCGTACAACAATCACGAGATGAAGCGCGACCGCAAGCTGCTGCTCAACCGCAAGGAGATACAAAAGCTGCAGAGCGCCACCAAGCAGACGGGATATACCATCGTGCCGCTGCTGGTGTTCATCGACAACCACGGCAGGGCAAAAATGGACATTGCCCTGTGCAAGGGTAAGAAGGAATATGACAAGCGGCAGACCCTGAAGGAGAAAGAGGACCGCCGCGAAATGGACAGGGCGATGAAGCGTTGAGTTATGAATTACGAGTTATGAAAATGATAAAGACTGTAATATTCGACCTTGGCGGTGTGATTATGACACTTAGCCCGGAGGTGGCAGTGGGCAGATTTCAGGCATTGGGGCTTGAGGACGCTGCCACCCACATGGATGCATACACTCAGAAGGGAATCTTCGGAGCGCTCGAAGAAGGAAAAATCAGTGCGGAGACTTTTCGCACCGAGCTGGGAGCAATGTGCGGCAGAGAGCTCTCATGGCAGGAATGCCAGCATGCCTGGCTGGGATATGTGAGAGAGGTGCCGCGCCGCAATCTTGACACTCTTCTGCAACTGAAGGAAAAGGGCTACCGTGTGGTTCTTCTATCTAACACTAATCCCTTTATGATGCACTGGGTGGAGAGTGAGGATTTCAGCGGCGACGGTCATCCGCTCAACCATTATCTGCACAAGCTCTACAAGAGCTATGAGCTGGGATGCATGAAACCCAATCCGCTGTTTTTTGAAAAAGTGCTTGCCGCAGAACAGCTGAATCCCAGTGAGGCGCTCTTCCTTGACGATGGTCCGCGCAATGTGGAGGCGGCACAGGCTCTCGGCATACGCTCTATTCTCACCGCCAACGGCGAGGACTGGCGCGACAAACTGTGGACAACACTCTAACGATTAATTAAGTCAAAACTATCAAGGTCATGAAAAAACTACTGTCACTGCCGCCAAATCTTGTCGGCTCATTCCATCAAGTTACAGGTCTTGACAAAGACGAGTATTTCTGCACCAACGACCCCGTGGGACACAAGCTCGGAAGCGGAGGCGGCACTACGTGGCTGCTGGAGGAGTGCCACAGGGCGTGGGGCAACGGCATGGACTTCGACAGCTGGCTCGGCAGCGACAACAGAATACTGCTGCATGCAGGAGGACAGAGCCGGCGCCTGCCGAGCTATGCCCCGAGCGGCAAGATTCTCACACCGATACCTGTGTTCCGCTGGGAGCGCGGTCAAAGGTTGTCGCAGGATTTGCTAAGCCTTCAGGTGCCGCTCTACGAGCGTCTGATGAAACTCGCCCCCGACAGCATCCACACCATGATAGTTAGCGGCGACGTATATATACGTGCCGCAGAGCAGCTACCTCCAGTGCCACAAGCCGACGTGGTGTGCTACGGTCTGTGGCTTGATGCGTCGATAGCCAAGGACCACGGTGTGTTTGTGAGCGAACGCTCTACACCCGGCACACTGAAGCAGATGCTGCAAAAGCCGTCGCTGACCACTCTCAACGAACTGCTGCACACAAGTTTCTACCTCACCGACATAGGAATATGGATGCTGAGCGACCGAGCCGTGAAACTGCTCATGAAACGCAGCAAGGTAAATGGTGAGATAAAGGAATACGACCTTTACTCTGAGTTCGGATGTACGTTGGGAACCGACCCGACAATAGTTGATGAAGAGCTGCGCCAGCTCAGCGTGGCAATACTGCCGCTGCCGGGAGGCGAATTCTATCACTACGGCACAAGCGACGAAATGATTTCATCGACGCTTGCCATACAGAACATTGTAAACGACCAGCGCGAGATAATACACAAGGACCGCAAGCCGCATCCTTCCATATTCATACAAAACGCGATATCCGACATAAAGATAACCGGGCAGAACACCAATCTGTGGATAGAGAACTCACATATTGCCAGTGGATGGACTCTTGCCCATGACAACATCATCACGGGTGTGCCACGCAACGACTGGCATATAAAGCTACAGCCAAAGCAGTGCGTGGACATAGTGCCGATAGGCGACAGCCAATGGGTGGTGCGCCCCTACAAAACCACCGACAAATTTGCCGGTCCGATACAGCAGACACCGATGTTCCCGGTGGTGGACAATGTGGAGGACATGGGCAGGGTGCTCAATATGATGCTTGGCGAAGAAGTGAACCTCACAGGCTACGAGCTGAAAAGTGCAGAGCAGATTTCAAACGAGGCAAATCTCGTGAGGCTCTTCGAGCAGCGCAACGCATTCCGCAAGGAAAACTGGACAGCACTTGCCGACAACCATCAGCACAGCGTGTTCTACCAGCTCGACCTCGACGACGCCGCACATCAGTTTGCAGCCAACAACATTCCGGAACCAAAACCAATAGCCGACAATACCCCGGCAATGACACAGATTCACGACGCGATGTTCCGCTCACAGCTGGCACGACTATACGGCAAACCTTTTGAAGAATATTCAAACAAGGCGTTCCGCCTGCTCAGCGAGAATCTCACCACCACAGTAATGGCAGAAAAGCAACAGCCGAGAATGTCTGTGTACAAAGACCAGATAGTATGGAGCCGCTCGCCGGTGCGCATCGACATTGCAGGAGGATGGACCGACACCCCACCATACTGTCTGATGGAGGGCGGCAATGTGGTGAACATTGCTATAGAGCTTAACGGACAGCCGCCGCTGCAGACCTACATAAAACCATGTAAGGAGCCGCACATAGTGCTGCGCAGCATCGACCTCGGAGCAGCGGAAATCATCACCACCTATGAACAACTGGCTGACTTCAAGCACATTGGCAGTCCGTTCTCCATACCCAAGGCTGCGCTGGTGCTGGCAGGATTCCAGCCGGGATTCTCCACCATCCCCTACCCTTCACTTGAAACACAACTGTGTGACTTCGGCTGCGGAATAGAAGTGACGCTGCTCTCGGCAATACCGGCAGGAAGCGGGCTGGGCACCAGCAGCATTCTGGCAGCCACAGTGCTTGGAGCCATCAACGATTTCTGTGCCCTGGCATGGGATAAGGCAGAAATATGCAAGCGCACATTAGTACTCGAACAGATGCTTACCACGGGAGGAGGATGGCAAGACCAGTATGGCGGAGTGTTCGGCGGAGTAAAACTGCTGCAAACAACCCGCGGATTCGAGCAGACACCATTAGTGCGCTGGCTGCCCGACAATGTGTTCACACAGCCTGAATACAGCAATTGCCACCTTTTATATTACACAGGCATCACGCGCACCGCTAAGAGCATACTCGGAGAGATTGTGCGCCGCATGTTCCTCAACAGCAACGCACAGCAGCAGATTTTACGCGAGATGAAAGCCCACACACTCGACATGTATGAGGCGCTGCAGCGCAATGACTTCAACCAAGCGGGAACACTCATACGCCGCACATGGCAACAGAACCAGGCAATAGACTGTGGCACCAATCCTGAGCCGGTGCAGGCTATAACCCGTCTTGTAGACGATCTTTGTCTGGGCTACAAGCTGCCCGGCGCAGGAGGAGGCGGCTATCTCTACATGGTGGCAAAGGACCCTGAGGCTGCCGCACGCATAAAACAAATAATAAACTCCAACCGCAACAATCCCAATGCCCGTTTCGTAGACATGACGCTGAGCAGGAATGGATTGCAGGTGAGCAGGAGCTGAAACAAAGCAAGTCTCAAGCCCACAACAAAGGACATTTATGCAGTTCAGAACAAAAATTGAGATAGAACGGGCACCGTTCACCATCATGCCTCAGCATGAGCTGATGCTCGTGGGTTCGTGCTTTGCCGACAACATCGGCCAACGATTCGCCGACAACTGTTTCCGCACTGTGAAGAATCCCTACGGAGTGATGTACAATCCCGTAAGCATACTCCACACGGTTAAACGGTGGCTTGGCGGAGAGCCTGCCGCCAACGGCAATGGCACAGCTGGCACTATTCCCGATATTGTATTCCTCACTCTTGGCACCAACCACGTGTACAGACTGAAGGAGACGGGCGAGATTGTAGACAACTGCCAGAAACGTCCGCAACGGCTGTTCAGCGAAGAGGAACTGTCGGCGGAAGAGTGTGCCGAGGCACTGCAACAGGCGGTGGACATGCTACGCACGGCACGCCCCGAGGTTAGGACTGTAATCACTGTGAGCCCTATACGTTATGCGAAATACGGATTTCACGGCAGTCAGTTGTCGAAAGCCACTCTGCTGCTGGCAGCCGACATGGTGGAAAGAGCAAACAGCTGCGTGAGCTACTTCCCTGCCTACGAGATAATGAACGATGAGCTGCGCGACTACCGTTTCTACACTCCCGACATGCTGCACCCATCGCCCCAGGCTGTGGACTACATTTGGGAAAGACTCTCCGAAACATATTTCGGGAAAGAGACGATGGAGTTTTTAGCTGAATGGCAACCAATAAAAGATGCTCTGAATCATAGACCATTCAATCCTGACTCAGAGCAATATAAGAAGTTCTATGCGGAAACGCAAATGAAAAAAGAACTATTCATGAAAAAATATTATCTTGCAGCCCAGTAAGTGCCGCCATTGACAGCTGTACGCAGCTCGTACATTCCCTGCTCGTTGAGCGACACATCCATCTGGTTGCCGTCGGGAAGTGTAGCCTTTACTGTACCGTCTGAATTGAAACGGAATATCTCTGTGCACTTGCCGTTCTCTATCTGCGACCAGGAGTCGTCGGTCTTGTTATACACAAACTTCATCATGTCACCATCGGGCTTGGTTATCTCATAACCGTCCTTCAAAGTTTTCACAGCATAATAGCGGCCGTCGGTGCCCATCACCTGCTTTGTCTTTCCCACATTGCTGGCAACAGGATTGCTGCCGCTCCAAAATTCGATACTGTTGAGCACAAGCACATCGGCAAGACTCACCACAGCGTATGCAGGAGAAATAACGATGAAAATCAACTCGTTTAAGAACTTGCTGTTTGTAGCACTCTTGTTCCACGAGGCAAGTTTATTAAACAGTCCAAACGATCCCACACATGAGTTTGCAGACATCAACACTGCCAAGGCTAAGGTAGCCACTCCAATTGTTTTCTTCATATCCGTAAATGATTTAAGTAAATAATATAAATGGTTTAACCGCTACAAATGTACGCAAAAAAATTGAATCATATAACAATATTACTATTTTACATTATTCTTTAGCATACATTAACTATGAGCTTAGGCGATAAAAGGGCATAAAAAACATTAAAAACACCATCTTGGCACCATGATTCTTCATTCTTCATTCTTCATTCTTCATTTTTATTCGTACCTTTGCAGACAAAATCATATTATATAAAATAAAAAAATGACACCAAACAAGTACATAGCAGCAGAATATCAGCTATACATCGTAGAAGGAGACAAAAAATCATTAGTTGAGAAAACCAATCCAAACCAGCCCTTTGTGTTTATAAGTGGCTTCGGCATTGCGCTTGATGCCCTGGAGGCAAAACTCTCCGACATGGAGGCAGGCAGTGAGTTCAACATAACGCTCACCAAGGACGAGGCGTTTGGCGACTACTATCCTGAGCGTGTGGTGGAGCTTGACAAGAGTATGTTCTTTATCAACGGACATTTCGATATGGAACACATCCGCAAAGACGCAGTAATTCCGTTGCAAAACGAGGACGGCACACGCTTCATGGGTGTGGTGATGGATATCACCGACACTGTTGTGGTGGTTGACCTAAACAGTCCTCTGGCAGGCAAAACCATCAACTTCGTGGGTAAAATTATCGAAAACCGCGATGCCACCAATGCTGAGATTGAGCACATGGTGAATATGATTAGCGGCGAAGGCGGTTGCGAAGGATGCGGAGGCAACTGCGAGGGCGGATGCCACGGTCATGGTGAAGGCGGATGCCATAATCACGGCGAGGGGCACTGCCACGGTCATGGCGAGGGGCACTGCCATAGTCACGGCGAAGGTCACTGCAAACACAAATAACATCAACGCAACAACAGACACAACTATGGGAAATACTTTTGGAAACATTTTCACCCTTACCACGTTTGGCGAAAGCCATGGCGCGGCCGTGGGAGGCGTTATCGACGGAATGCCTGCCGGCATCGACATCGACATGGATTTCATCCAGCAGGAACTGAACCGCCGCAGACCCGGACAAAGCAAAATAACCACAAGCCGCAACGAGGCAGACAAGGTGGAACTGCTCAGCGGTGTGTTTGAGGGAAAGTCTACGGGGTGTCCCATAGGATTCATTGTGCGCAACACCAACCAGCACTCGCAAGACTACGAGAACATGCGCAGCCTGTTTCGCCCGTCGCACGCCGACTATACCTATCATACTAAGTATGGCGTGCGCGACCATCGCGGAGGAGGACGTTCGTCAGCGCGTATCACCATTAGCCGCTGCGTAGGCGGAGCATTGGCAAAGCTGGCACTGCGCAGTCTCGGCATCAACATACAGGCATATACATCGCAGGTGGGCAACATTGCCTTAGAGCGCAACTATAAAAAATACGACCTTGACCTTACCGAAACCAACGCCGTGCGCTGTCCCGACCAGAAGACTGCCGCACGAATGGAGCAGTTGATATCGGAAGTGAAGGCTCAGGGCGACACCATCGGCGGAGTGATAACCTGTGTGATAAAAGGATGTCCCGTTGGACTGGGAGAGCCTGAGTTTGGCAAGCTCCATGCCGCACTCGGTGCCGCGATGCTCAGCATAAATGCCGTGAAGGGCTTCGAGTATGGCGAGGGATTTGCTGGAGTAACAGCCCGCGGCAGCGAGCAGAACGACGTGTTCGTAAACAACGGCGGCAACGATACATCTGAAAACAACATCGGCACTGTCACCACTCTAACCAACCACAGCGGCGGTATACAAGGCGGCATCAGTAACGGTCAGGACATATATTTCCGAGTGGCGTTCAAGCCTGTTGCCACCCTACTGATGCAGCAGGACACCGTAGACATTAACGGCAATGCCACCACCATAACGGCACGCGGCCGCCACGACCCCTGTGTTCTGCCACGAGCCGTACCCGTGGTAGAGGCTATGGCAGCAATGACTATTCTCGACTATTGGCTTTTGAACCAGAGCGGAAGAATAGAATGATATCATATCGGCATGATATTATAAAAATTCAGTAAATAAGTGCGTTTTCTTGCCCTTATCGGTAAGGAAACGCATATATAGTCCATCACATCTTTAAAAGCATATCGCATAAATCATCGAAAAGCAGGTGATACTCACAACCTTTATTTTCACCCAAGGTTACAAAGATTAAATTCTGCTCCGAATCGCAAAATAACACCTGTCCGTATAACCCAATGGCAAAAAAACGTGACGTGACGACATCTTTGCCATCTACTCTCTTTATTATGTTATTCCAAGCATAAGAGTATGCCCCATTATCCAAAGAGGAATGTGTGGAACGCTCTATCCATTCCCTACTGACAATCCTTTTGCCATTATACATGCCTCCATTTATATATAGACGTCCAATTTTGGCGAGGTCCCTGACATTAGTAACCAAACCGCCATATGCCTTTGCCTGACGATGCCTGCTGTCATCAAGAGACATAAAAGCATTGTTTTCCATGTCAAGAGGCTTCCATACTTTTTCCTCAAGATACGAAGAAAATGGCATTTGTACAGCTCTTTCAATCGCAACTCCGAGCATAGCCGTAGCCATGGAATTATAATAATGAGATGTGCCTGGAGTGTCTTTGAAGCGTAACTTTCTGAATCTTTTCACCACATCCTTGCCATAATAGAGTTTTGCAGTTTTCGAGAATGGATTCCAACCATAATTTTCTTTGAAATCAAGCCCCGTACGCATATCAAGAAGATGCTCGATTGTAAGCTGCTTAAACTGTGGGGCTGCGGTTTCAAGCTCCGGGATATATTTCGTAACAGGGTCGGATACAGAGATTAATCCCTCGTCAACAGCTATACCGCACAGCAAAGATGTGACAGCCTTTGAAATAGAGAATATATTTGAATTATAGCCTGCGGAGAAAACACCATAATATTTTTCCAACAATACCGTATCATTCCTGACAATCAATATTGCGCCATTGCCTCTTAGCCTTGAAAACAGTTCGTCTATAGTTTCTCCCTTCAAACAACCACCCGTAAATTTTGTGTCTTCAAAATATCTATTGTAATCTGATGAAGAAATTAGCACTTCTTTTTGTGTACCGTTTTTAGATATTGTGTCTAACGGGAAGTTCAGATAAGTGTCATAAGACGGGTTACCACATTTTATTGACTTTAATGTAGTGCAGCCTGTGACACTTATCATCAGGAAAAATGCTATAGACAAGAGTTCTTTCATAATACCAAAATACTCGTTTATCAAATTTACACAAACAATCAGAACGGATAACCGATGGCGAAATGCAATCCGAGTCCGTCCTTAAACTTCGGGATGTTGTAATATCCGCCCTTGCCAGTGTCGTAAGGCACATGAAGGGCGACGCCGAGGTCGAGGCGTATCACGATGAAGTCCATGTCGTAGCGCAGACCGACACCGGTGCCGGTAGCAAGCTGACGGAAGAATGAGTTGAGCTTGAACTGTGCGTCGGGACGGGCGTCATCGTTCTTCAGCAGCCAGATGTTGCCGGCATCGAGGAAGGCGGCACCATAAAGACTGCCGAAAAGATTGAAGCGGTATTCGAGGTTTGCCTCAAACTTCACGTCGCCAGTCTGGTCGAGATACGAGTAGATGCTGTTGGGAGCCACGTACTTGCCGGGACCGATGCTGCGCACGGTAAAGGCACGGATGCTGTTGGCACCGCCCACATAGAACTGCTCACTATACGGGGCAACGCTGCTGTTGCCATACGACCAGATAACACCTGCCTGCACACGACCCACAAGCTGCGACTTTACACCCATGAGCCAAGTTTTCTTCAGCGTGGTCTGCAGTTTCAGAAACTGTGCAAACGGATTGCCAAACAAGTCCTTACCCTTCTCACTCAGTTTCTTGCCCGCTGCGGCATAGCCGAGGGACAGGATGTTTCCTGACTCGGTGAAAGACACCTCCCACATTATCGGGTTCTTGTAGTGCTGCGGACTGGTATAAGTATATGTGTACTGCATCTTGGGTATGAACTGATTGCGCATTGACACATAGATTGCAGGATTGTCGGCAGCCACCGAGTCAAACTCGGCTGTTGTGTGCTGCAAACTGGTATAGTCGAGCAGAAACGGCGAGAACTCATGTTTAGACTGCGCCGATGTCTGGAACTTATATGTAACGGCAGCCGTAGTGGTGAGCATCTTGAAATATTTTGCACGGTTGAGCACATTGGCTGAAAGCGAGAACAAAGTGCTTGGCGCCTTATAGAACCTGTGGCGCTGGAACAGCTTGAACGGGGTCTCAATACGCGGATACTCCACCGACACATCGGCACCGTATTCGTAAGAATTTATCTTCGATGACGAACCGCTCACCTGCTTTCCCGTCTGCCACTCGTATGAGCCCTTGAGGTTGAGCGACAGTTTCTCGCCGCCACGGAAAGCATTGCGCTTCGTCAGTCCGAGCACAAGTCCCGGACCTGTGCGGTTGCTGCTCTTCAGCGAATAGTTAGCCTCGAGCGACGCATCGTAAGGCTTGTCGAAAATACAGTTGAGTGTCATGTCGAGAGTGTCACAGGCGGCAGTGGTGTCGCGCGGCGTGAAGGTAATGTCTGCCATTGAGAATATTCCCATGCCGTTGACATTGCTTATCGACTCAGTGTACTTGCTCTGCGAATAGAGCTGGCGCGAGCGCAGCTTGATGTCGCGCAACAGAGTGCGCAGACGGATTGGAGGCTTCTTGCCGTTATAATAAACTGAGAGCATGCGGTGGCGGATGGAGTCGGTAAGCTCTTCACGCGCATTCTTCCGCATGTTTACGCGCAGCCGTCCCAAATACCATTGTTTATTTGCTTCGGCAGGGATGTCGCCAACAGGCTGCAGATGAACCTCCACCTTGCCGGGAGAGCTCACCGAGTCGGCAATAAACACATTATATCCCGGACGATAGTAATAGTAGCCGTTGTCACGGAACATCGAGCTAAGACGGTTGCGCTCAGCATCAAGGTCAGGCACAGTGAATGCCTCACCGCTCTTGACATTACAGTCGGCTAAGGTGGCGTTTATCATGCTGTCCTGCACGGCAGGATAGCCCATATATTTGAGAGTGTCCACGGTGTAGAGATGCCCGAGGGTGATGTCGTAGGAGAGCTTCGCCTTCTTGGGATTCTTGCCCGCTATAGTCACAGGCCTCACCATGGCATTGAAATAGCCGTTGTTGCGCAGCAGATTCTTTGCCACCAAGGCGCGCACCTCGGGATTGACATTGCTCATGAGCACAGGCTCATGCCCAAACGTGCCAGCCATCCATTTACCGAACTTACTTGTGGAGTTGGCATAATGGTTGTATATCCACAGCTTCAGCTGAAACGGAGTGCGGTAGTAGCTGCTGCCAAGCAGTGCACCGTTGGGAGCGCAGGCAAGAGCCGCCTCCACCTCCTCCTGCAGGGATATGAAACGGCTGCCACTGCCCGGGTCGTTGTACTTTATCTCCTTCATTCCAGTATAGAGCACCTCGCCTTCGGGCAGGTTGCTCGTGGTGGAGCACGATGCCAGCGCCATGGCGCCGCACAGCCATACATATATATATAGGTGTTTCATATCGCAAAGTGTGTATAGTCGTTTTATCATTTTACCGTATCTTTTTGCTTATCATTCTGTGTTGTGTTGCGCATGGGCTGCAACAAGTCATTGGTGCGGCGGCGGAAGATGTCACTGAGCCGCTCCAGTTTCTTGCGCCACACAAAACCGGCTCCATACTCCGCTATGCGCCCTTCAAGCAGGTCGTTCTTCTCTTTGTTATAGAAAACCTTGACATACCGCATTGCCGTTTCGTCAAGTCGGTATTCCAGCGATACATTGTCAATGAACATTCCGTCATCGTTGGTGGCTGTATTGGCATCCGAATATTTTCCGCCGATGATAAAGTTCATGCGGTTGTTCCAAAAACGCTTGGCAAACTTAAACGAGTAGTCGGTGTGCATATTTCCGGTGGCATCGCTGCTCTGGTCGAGTCCGAGACTTATATCCACAGTCCTCAGCGCACTGTTGGTGATATTGTTAATCTCGCTCTGCAGGAACGAGTTGAGCGCCGAGTTCATTGAGAATCCGCTTGTATTGCCGTCGGCAAGATACATTCCCGTGGTGAGCATTGTCACAGAAAGTTTGCTGCGCTGGTCCATGCCCATTGCGGCAAGCTCGTTCTTCACAGTCATGTCGTCAGGAGCATCGAGCGTAAACTCCAGTCCCATGTTGTTGAGCGTCTGGGTAACCTTCACTCCACACTCAAACAGCACACTGCGGCTGCTGCCTGTCTGCGCGCCCACAAGAGCCTTCACCTGTTCGGTGGCGGTGATGTTGAGCTTAGGGTTCATTATGTCGCCGTTGAACTCCACATAGCTGTCTTTCGCAATGCTGAAGGTTTTCAGCGGGATTATAGGCAGTGCATACTTCATCTCTCCGTTGTTCACGGTATAGCGCCCGAAAAGCTGCAGGTCGTCCACGGTGTTATATGTCATGCGAAGCTCGCCGCCTCCTTCCAGGTCCACATAGTTAGAATGGTCGGCATTAAGCTCACACAACACTCTTGCTCCCTTCTCGATGTTCATCATGAGCAGCATGTCAAGACCGCTCACCGGCGGACGGTTTACATTGGCAACGGCTGTTGTGTCGCGGAAGTCGGTGAAGGTCACGAGTTCCTTCAGCTGGTCGTCGGTGTTGAGCGGCGAGTCTTTCAGTATATATGTCAGGTCGGTCTTTCCGAGCACGTCCAACTGTCCGCGCATCTTCATGTTTTCAAGATTGCCGCGCACATACCCCCCGAAGTTCACAAACGCCTTACCGTAAGCGAGCGAGTGCTTGGTCTGCCTGGCGTTGATTATCTGGTAGTTTTTTGCAAGCATCGTGAGGTTTATGAGTATGTTATCAAGGTTGGCAAAGTTTATGTCACCGGTTATAGTCAGCGGATTGTTGTTGTGTGCATACAGGCTGAACTTGTCGAAATGCAGGTTGCTGCCCACAATGCGCACTGGCTCGGTGGTGAAGCGCAGGTTCATGCCGTAGGGTATGCTCACAAGATAGGTTGAATCGAGCGTCAGCTCACCGTTTATCTGCGGTGCGCTCAGAGCTCCCTTTATGTCGAGCTGTCCCTGGGCGTAGCCTTCCAGTCCAAGCAGTTTGTCGGGCACAAAACCGTTGACCATCGACACGGGGAAACGGTTCATGTCGAACGTGGCGTCGAGATAGCCCTCTTCGGTATTCTGATAGGTGCCGCTGAGCACTCCCACCTCGCGGTCGTTGTGCCCTATGGTTGCCTGCACAAAATGCTTGTCATCCTCTTCCTGCAGATACACCAGCTCACTCGTGATATTGCCTACTGGGCTCTGCTCATACTCCATGTCCTTCACTGCCAGGTCGGACAATACAGATATTTTCTGCTCTTTGTTCATCAGCACATGGAAGTCGCCGTTGAGCATACCGGCAAGCTGAGGCATGGCATACGGAATCACCGATGTGAGATTTTTCAGGTCAAGATGGTTCAAGCTGAACGTAAGGTCCTGAAGCATCTCGGGATTGTCATCCTGCGAATACAGCTTTGCTCCCGTGCCGTCATCGGCTATCAGGTCCACCTTTGCCCTTATCTTCTTGTCTGCCCCGAGAAACACAAAGTTATCCTTGTTCACCCCAAACTCCTTATATCCTATTATAGGTCTGTATGGCGACATGTGCAGCTTTATACCGCTGTCCACCACCTCAGCCTGCATTCCCACATCGGCGCCAAGCCGGTTGTTTGCGTCATAAAATTTGGCGTTGATGCCAGCGCTGCGTTCCTGCACCTCGGCATCAAACAGGGCGTTGAACACAAACTGAGGGTTATATTTGTTGTTGCGCACCTGCGCCGTGAGTCTCACGTTCTCCGCATCCTGCCACACCTTAAAGTTTATTGTGTCAATGCGCATGCTGTCCACCACCAGCGAGAAGATGTGTCCGCGTCCGTCCAGTCCCTGCTGCGGCGACGATGTCAAGTTGATGCTTGTCTCCTTGAACGATAGTCCCTTGAAGCGCATGAAGTTTGCCACGGGATTGTTGTCACCGCTCTCCAGCTTCAGTCTCATCACCGGCAGCATTGCACGTATGCGCGCCTGGTCGATGGTCTTCACCTCAGTCTGCCTGATCATCTCATCCACGAGTTTTGTTCCCTGGCGCATCAGTGCCTCATAGCCGCCACTCGCCGCCATGTCAAGACTTAGGTTGCCGCTGCTCACCTTTGCCCATGTGGTGTCGCGATTGGTGAAGATGTCCATTGTCAGGTCTTTGGGGCGATAGGTCTTGTCACTGCTTTTTATGGTGAGGTCGTTCACCAGCCCCTGCAGCTTATAGTAGTCCTTCAGGTTGCTCGCTATGTCGAGATGCGCGCACATTCCCATCGTAAACTCCTTCTTCATCAGCCCCAGGCTGTAAAGGTCGGCATGCGAGAGGTCTGTGCTCAGCGTCATGTCCACCTTATTCTTTGCCACCAGCGCATCGAGGTCAATCACTCCGCCCAGCAGCGCATTGTCGCTGTTCAGCACAGCCTTTGCCCTACCCTTGTCAATGTCAGCCTTAGCCACCATCTTGTTCAGGTTCCATTCGCCGAAGCCAAAATCCTTAATCTCAGCCTTTGCTGCCATGGTGGTCTTGGGACTAAACACGTCGAAGCCCTTGCCGCTGGCGGTCAGCGTGCCTGTGAACTCACGCATCGGCTGCTTTGGCATGAAGTGGCGCAGGTTTAGGCGGCTCACAGCGATGTCGGCGGCATAGCGCATTGTGGCGAGGTTTATGTTGCCCTTTGCCCTAACCGTTCCCCTGCCCTCACGTGCCGTCAGGTTGGCGGCATACTGCTTGCCGTTGGCTGTCAGCCGTCCGTCGAGCCTCATTCCTCCGGGCACGCGGTAGTCCTTCATCATCTTCGGGTCGGCAAGGCTGGTCAGAAATCCTATGTTCTGCGTCTCGGCATTCAGCTTCACGTCGGCACGCAGGCGGTCCATGTCAGTGGGATTCTCGGCAAAGCCTCCGGCTGTCAGGTGGAATGCTGTGGGAAGATTTACATCCACTCCCGTGAAGTCCACACGCTCCATGTTTCCGTTCACCGAACACCTTATATATATAGGGCGGTTGGGATAACGCTCAATAAACGATTGCGGCATTCCTCCGCAAAACATCATCACGTCCTGCTTGCCCAGCATGGCGTTGAGCCGCAGGCGCACCTTACCGGGATTCACCTTCTCCGCCACACTCATGTCCATATTCATATATGCGTCGATGCTGCTGTCGGGTGTCCGCATTGCAAAGTCGGGCATCACTATCTTCACCGAGTCCATGTCCACGGTCGTTGTGAGTGCTGTCAGCTGCAGTCCGCTCTTTTCCTTCATCTCGCATTTCCTCACCACAAGATGGGTCTTTGGCGCACAGTAAAGAATGGAGTCTATGCCAAGAGCCACGTCGCTCAGGCTGATGTGGTTGTAGTCCAGTCCGTCTACAGTTTTCTCAAATGTGTTGTCATAGTTCACGTGTCCTCCCGTCCAGTCCACGCTTCCCACTGCATACCGCTCTGCTCCGAGGTCAATATCGGCACGTTTTGCCACAGCCTTTGCCATAAACGCCTGCACCCTCATCGAGTCTTTCGGCGTGTGCAGCGTTATCCCCGTATTGTCAATGCTAAGCCTGTCGGCATATATCTTCCATAGCGTGGGAGTCTTCACTGTGTCTTCGGGCACGCTATCGTTCAGCGCAATGTCGATGTCAGCATTGCTTATCGCCGCTCCGTTCACCTCCACGGTCTGCTGTTTCAGGTCTATGCCGCGGCTCGCCATATACAGTCTGCCCACAACGCCCTTGACCCTTGCCGCCTCCACAAGGTTGGCGGTGTTTATCCGTGCGTCGTTTATTTCTAATGCGTTTATTATCACCTTACTGCTCAACAGCGGCCGCAGCTGCACGTCCACTATTGCGCGGCTTATGTTTGCCACCGTGTCCTTCATCTGCGGCAAACTGTCGTTGGGCTGCAGCACCATTATCTGCTCCACGCTCAGGTCGAGCGGAAAACTCAGCGACACATGCCCCACGCTCACGTCCATTCCCGTGGTCTCGCTCACGTATGCCGTCACCTTGCCAACTGCCCAGTTCTGCACCGGTTCGCAATAAAGCAGTCCCACCAGTATCGCAAACAATATTATCGGCGACAAGAGTATTATACTTGTCCAGATAAAAAACTTTTTCATAATGTTTTTATATGTGTCTGTTATAGTCCTTAGTCATATTCTCGGCATTTTCTGCCGTTTATGCTGCAAAATTAATAAAAACTTTCTGTATAACAACACCTATAATATATTCTTTTTTTGTTTTTACATTTTTTTTGCAGGAGGGTGCCTTGATTCATTACTCTATATTCTAAAATTATATCCATAACAAACTTTTTATTGTCAAAAGTTTGTTTTTACAAAATAAAAGTATTACCTTTCCTAAAAAAAGAAACTTTTGCCATATCTTTCCTCTTTTTACGGAAACCTACCATGATGGAAATTGCCATCAAACCTTTTATTGTGGTTTTTGCCTTAACAACATAGCCGTTTTATTGAAATCATTAACTATGTCATGAAGATGCGGATTGTCATTGCGAATGAAAATTGTGGCAGCATTCATCATCCCATCTTCATCTGCAAGGGATGTTGATAGGCATGTATATCTTATAGAATATTCAAACCAGTCAAACCAATATGTGAATAAACGAAATCTTGCCATCTGCTTCCCGTCGCCTGTTTCACATACATATAAAAGCGCCGCTTCATTTTTTTCAAAGAATTCTTCCACAATAGACAAAACAGTTTCTTTAACTTTCTTGTCTCTTGGAGACTGCTTGTTGTTAACATTAGTTATCAAGAGCTGATAAGACTCTGCTACTGTAATAATATTGTCATCAACAAAATCTATAGCCAATTCCACACCACTGTCACTTGTAAAAAAATACGGTCCTGTATCAGACGCTTTTTCCACTAAGATAGGGCGACTTGCTGTTAATTCTCTCTATTGACAGACCATTAGTCATAGGGCAAAGAAATATTTTGGATCCTCACCTGTACGATTGCGATACCTTGTACGCAACAATTCCTTAATTTCCTCAAGACGCTTTTGTTTCCTTTCGCGGGTTGTTTTAAATCTTTGGAGTGCATCCTCTCTTGTCATCTTCGTTTCTTCCATTGTATATTCAAGTTTTACATAAGTATAATCTTTCGGTTGCAAAGATACAAATAATTTATTGATTAAACGACAAATACAGCGAAAAATGATAAAATCGAGAGGATTTTTTTAGTGTTCTATGTAATTTGTTATATGCGCAGCCAATTAAACACTCCTCACTCCCTAAAGTCCTCATACCGCGCCATCCAGTGCGCAGCCTTTTCGTGCTCAAACTGCTGGCGGTCAATCTCACTTTCACGCCTGGGGTGCAGAATGGCGTTGTTGCCGTCGGTCATGTGCTGCCAGTAGGTAAGCTCGGCAAAAGGTGAGTCCTGCCGCTGCCCTATATGATGCAGCTCATACGGGTCACCGTTATCGTCTCTTGGAGGGTAGCCCTCACCCATATCTATAAACTAAAACTTATTTTTCCAAACTTCCATTTAATTTTCTATATGCCTCAAAAAAATTCCACATTAAATCTTCATATGCATCTTTCTTGGTTATAACCCCTTTCCTCATTGGATATGAAGGATGATATGAATCTATTATATAGACGCTTTTATTGTCATTTTTAACACCTTTATATATCCATTTTTCATTTTTTTTGAATCTTGTTTCAATATGTTCAATTCTTGTAAAAATAGATCTTAAAAGACTTTCAATAACCTTGTATACGCCACAACATATTATTATATCAGCATCATAAAGCATTATCTGTTCTTTTAAAAATCTTTTATAACGCTCACAGTACTCTTTTAAAATTTCATCAGAACATGTTCCTTTTCCTGTTTCCTTTTTACAGTTTATTCTTGCTAATGGAATGCTATCATACACTTCTATTATATGTGTTTCGTCCAACTCATCGTATGGTGCATATTTTCCTTTGGTTATAATATCATACACTCCAACAATCCATCTTGCCAGATTTCCCATAAATGTATTTTCTTCAATACAAATATGCTCTTTAGAATTATCTCTGCACGTCCATATTCTAATATCCTCATCGCAATCATAAGGAAGATCTTTAGAAATAACCAAAATCCTTTTACCCAGATTTGAACACCAGTTTTTTTCTTCTTCGCCTTTTACATAATACCAATTACCTTTTTCATCTCGCCTTGGCTTCCCTCTCAAAATCAAGCCATCGTAATTAAAGCAATTATCTCCTTGCAGATTTGAAGAAAGCTTCCAATCATCAAGAATTTTTTGCTCTTTATCTTTTAACCCCATAATCATTATTTTTTATATTCTATTATCTTTGTTTATATGCCACATAAAGTAATGTTTCCATCAGCAATAAAAATGGACAACTAATCATATCCACAACCACTTTTTCTTTATTTTACATTTTTCTATTTCCAATCCACTTGGATGGATACTGAGAAGTTCCTCTGCAAGCTGCCCCGTAACAAATGTAAACAGTGAGTAATCGCTCAAACTAAAAATCATAGGCAATTCATTTGTTTCTTTAAAAACATATTTTTCTACACTCATTATACTGCCATCTGAATAACGAGTAATCTGTGAGTTTCTTTCATCTAAAAGGTTCATAACAAATTTTTTGGCTTTTATAATTGCATATTCCTTGTTTTCAACCTTAATAGGTATAACCTCAGCCAAATCATTGGAGAGATATTTTTTTATCCTCTTTAACAAATCAACACTAAATACGGGGATCGCTCCTATTAAAAACGGACAATCGCCACATGTTTTTTCTTTATCATCTTCATTCCATAGATAAGAGAATGACTCTATTTGTGAAATGTTTTCCCATTTATCCTCACCTATATTTTCGATAAGAGGGGTATTTCCATAAGCAATAGCCTTATATGGGCTATTTTCTGTATAAATTCTATAAATATCCATCATGCCATTTCTTAAAATATTTTATTTACCTTATGTTTCTCGTCTGAATAGAGTTTTATCTTACCTTTATATAAGTCAGCCTTCAGTTTATCTAAAACTTCATAACACTGCTCTTTACTTTTACATGTGGCAAACTCCCGTTCAATATAATGGTAATAATCGTCAGTATGCCCACCTCTGTGAATTGTACCTTTTAATCCGCTTCTATTATTACTTGGTAAAAATATACCATTCATGGGATCATTGATGTCAATTCCGTATTTTTTTAATTTGGCTGCTGCAATTGGCGTCTTATTGCCAACAATATGATGTGCCTGATTGGCATTTTTCAAGGTGTTTTTAGCATATTTTCCATACTTTCCCATAACAGCAAGCATATTGTCTCTTAAAACTTTTGCATCCTTCACCCCTGTCTTTTTGATTAGTTCAGGGTGCTTAGAAATAAATTTCAAGTATGCATCTCTTGTTATAAACTGGTTTCTTGCACTAACAAGAATTCTTGTAAAAGTACGTGCAATTTTATTGGAACCTGTATTTGCTGCTTTTCTTAACTCTGCCAACCGCAATGAATACATTTTTGTGGAACTGTCATACATTGCCTTCTTCGAGCCAGACATTCCTTTGTCTGCCAAAGATTTTGCAGCCTTTTTATTGCCGTATTGAAGAAAAGATTCCACACCTTCTTTTTCCATCAAGGCAATAACTTTTTCGCGTGCAGCTCTTTTTACAATCTGCTCGCCTAACGCCCTACCGGTATATTTTCCTCCAGTATGTTTTATTCCATCTTTTACCAGCTCTTCATAAGTTCTTTTTTTTGCCGCTTCAAAAGCAGCTCTCCTTGTACTCCGAAGAGTAGTCTTTTTTATAATTTTCTTAACCGCTTTTGCCTGAGCCTGACAATTAATACAGCATGCCAAACTGAATATTATGGTTAAAACAATTGTTCTCATAATTCTTTTAATATTTTAGAATATAAATCTTTGTTTGATAGTTCTATCTGAGTAAATACCTGCTCTGTCCATTTATGCATATAATAGTTTTTTATCTGATATGCAATGTCATGCTCACATATATATATCACCATATCATCTTTATCTATCTTGTTGGACTTTATTTCATCAATTGTCACCTTCACATCATAGGCGGTTGTTCCTATATCATACAAAACCGACAATCCACCAGAAGCAGCCCCAATAGCAAGTGGAGCCACGTAATCTTTAAAGGCTTCTTCTATTATTTCGTCTTTTTGACCTGCCGTGTATTTCTGTACATGTTTCAATGTACTTTGAGATAATCCAATAACAAACGGTGGCGTTTTCACCTCCATATTATAATCAAAAGATTCGGAGATAACATCATTACAATAGCTATTCTGCATATCCTTAACAACATGAAAATAAGCCTGAATGTTATCTTTTATATAGTTTTGGTATTTCAATGTATCAAATTTTTCCCAAAACATTTTTTTAAAGTCATTCCTATCTCTTCCAAATAAAAATGCCAATTTTTTGTAATTCATCAATCCGCCTGCATAATCATCCATTATCTCTGCCACATCCTTCTCTAACAGAGAGTCAATCCCCATTTCAATAGCTGGAAGGATGTCATTGAGAAATACATCCTGTTCATCAACAGTATTTGCAGATAACTCTGTAGATATCTGTTTCACAAATTCTTTTTTTGATGATTCTAATAGGTCTTTCACACTCTCTCCTATTGATAAATCTTTTAAAGATTCATATACTTCTTTTAATTCGTAATAATCACAATTGTCCAATAAAGGCATAATTGAATCCAAATACAATTCGTCCATGAATTCATATTCGTTCCTATTTTCCACATAGAAACGCGCTCCTTCTGATGGCGACATCTGTTGTAGAGAATCCATAGCAATAGTTGGAGTTAATATAACCTTCTGGTGCGTCTCTTCACTGCATGAGGCTAAAAATAGAATTATACACCCCAAAAACAGATTCAAATGAAATTTTTTATTTATCATACTTCATATTAATATTATTACATTAGTATTCATATATACCTATCCAATCTATGTCATCACTTTCACAGGATAATAAATCATAATAATTTATTTTATAAGGCTACTGTTATTCATTATTTTTTATTTATAATGTCCTTGTTGCGGCAGACTGCCGTAACCGACAGTCTGCCTTTACGCCTGCAAATATACGATTAAATTTTGAAATACCAATCATATCATGCGGACTTTTTGCTGTTTCACACTAATCTTTATTAATCTTCATTGTTTGCACGGTTCCGTTTTCATACACCACTTTTACGATGTTTAGTCCCTTTGCCGGTGCATTAAGTTTGCGTCCCATAGCATCATAATATGTGACTGATGTCACGCTTCCGTTTGTCTTGTCCACCATGCTTTCGATACTGGTAGAGCCAGATGACTTCATCAGCGACTGTGAGCGTACAGCAATAACCTTATTGTCGGTATCCACCACGTTCACTATCACGATAATCTTTCCATCGGGCAATGAAGATATGTCGACGCTCTTGTCGTAATGAGCTGCACTTCGTGTCTTGGCGCGCTGCTCCGCAGTGAGACTTCCGTTTATCTCCTGTCCGTTCTCATCGCTGATAATACGGTAAGTATAACCATATCCGTTGAGTGTTTCCGATGTCAGGCTGAGATTAAGCATGTCATTGTCGTCAAGGTCAGCGAAGAGAACATAGTCTGTATCTGAATCGTCAGGCTCAAAAATAAGAGTCTCCACGAAGTTGTATGTGAAATCATTAAATGCCAAATCACGAAGATTTATCTCTCCCACACCCCATATTCCCGGTGCTGAGCCTTGCGGCAGTATTATTGTCATGTTATATTTTCTCCATGCGGTCGGGTCGCCGTCAAAATATCCGGCGGCATCAACTGGTATTGGTTCAGTTGAGCCATACATGTGCATAAGTCCCTGCGGATCTCGCAATGCAACTCCATAACTTGCTAATCCTGAAATATTATCACGGGCATAGAACGTAATATCAACCTTAGTTTCTCCATCAGGTGCCTCGGGGTGGGTCGGCTCTGCATGAACATATATTCTGTTCAGGTCAACCTCAGCATGTTCATAATCTGGATTTGGTGTAGTAATATGAATTTTCTGCACTGGTTCATGCTTAGGGTCATCAGAGAAACGGACGTCTCTGTCCAATCCTCCGATGTCTGTAATGGATATATGGGAAGTATAGTAATCTGCTGTATAAAAGTAATCCCTTATCCTATATTGAATCTCGATGGTCTTATTCTCTTTATCCACTATCGTGTTCCAGCCTGGCATGTGATTTGAATCCACTCCTGTATACAGGCCTCCATATACATTTTTTATGCCGATGTTGTCGTAAGCATTGAATTTAACAGACAGCAACTGCTCATGATGACCGTCAATCTCAACGTCCTTCAGTTCATATCTCAAACTGCCTTTCTCGTAAACAGGCATTATCAAGTCTTCCAAAGGATTATTTACGTAGATGTTAGTTATGCAGTCATTACGTCCCTCATACCGTGCATTACCAACTACATCACTCACTGTGATATCTCCTGGAACCCAATATCCGGCTTTGCTGTATTTGTTTATCGTTGCAGTTCCACGCAAATGCCACGGATTGTTGTCTACGGGAGAGAAGTACATATCAATATAAGTACCTTTCTTCTCTCCTTTGTCATCTATAAACGTAGGGCTCATGATTCTTGTAAAGGCACTTGAAGCACCGTCGTCAAAACCTTCAGTATGATTAAGCTCTATATCGAACGTAAGCTGTTTTTCCTCTTCTGGAGCACCAGTCACTGTGATGTTTACGCTCTTTATCTTTCCCGGATAGTCATAGTCGGGCCATAAGTTGAGGACCTCAAAAGTAAGATGGTCAGGAATATGGGATATATATCGTGTTCCGTGCATTATACGGTCTCTTATGAATTCATACTTTGGCAATGAACGTGACCGCAATGCTTCCGGGTCTTTGAGGTAAAAAGCAACAGACTCTGCCATGTCTTCATTGGGATTATGTGCATGGGCGTATGCCGATACAAATTCAGTTGTTTTAGTAGTGCTCCAACCTGAATCAGGATCGTCACCGGCATTAGGGTCTCTATACCACCCGCCAATCTCAGCCCAGTCGTTCTTTATCTCGTCTGAAAAAGCAAAGGCCCACAGAAAATGTGTCTTTTCATGCAGAATCAACCGCTGTGTGTCAAACTGCTCATTGTTTCCGCCAAAGGCACTAACACCAAGATGGGGTGCATTGATGAACTCTATGTAGCCGTTTTCAGAGCACCAAGATACAGCGGCAGCCCCCGGATATAATGGGTTGAGGTGTCCATCCTGCCGGCGCACAAGATATTTCAGCTGGACTGTCTTGTGGAAGCCCTCGGGCAATTCCTCAAGCATGTTTATAATAGCCGTCAACTCCGACGGATAGAACGACTGGAAGTTTGCCGCGTCCTCTCCCGTAAGCGAAGCTATGTCAGGAACATTGATAGAACACCCGAAACGCTCACTGAGAATAAGGTCAACCTTGTAGCTGTCGCGTCCGAAATCTGTGACAAATTTCACTAAAGCATGGTGCAGGCGCTTTGAGAAGAAACGTCCACGCACTCCGTCGAGCGTCACAAAGAACGGATTGGCATATACAAAAGCGTCCTTGGATATTGTTACAATTCGTCCCCCTGCGATGTTTTCCACATTAATATCACCCGTGATACTTTCATTTGTTAATGCCAGTATTGTACTGTCGCCCTCTCCCAAACGGTTGGGAATGGTTTTTAATGTTTCAAGCAGACGATAGGCAAACTCCTGTGTCCAAGGCATATTATCGTTCGACAATACTATATTATAGTTCTCCTTCAGGATTGCCTGCGACGGCACATCGCTCGGCACGATTTTCTTACCGAGAAAATCCACCACAGGAGGAGTATTGACATACGATGTTGTGGTATATCCCGATACGCTCCCGTCCTCATGCCATGAATGAGTCCATGTGTTTTCGTCCTCAATAGGAGTTACAACAAGCTGCACGCCAACAAACGGCTCTACCGCACCGTCTTCCTTTACATTAACCATCTTGGCGTCCTGTACGTTATAGCCCGACGCCTCCACTTTCACATAGTGCCTTCCTGTGGGCACCGCAGAAAAAGAATAGTCTCCGTTTGCCGTGACATTCATTGTCTCCAGATAAGAGCTGGAACTGATTGTAACAGTGACTTTGTCACCGTTTTTAATACCTTGTATGCTGAACGGCACGTCAGCATTGGCCCGTACCATCAGTACATACAATAGGCCGATAAGTGTTAATGATAAGTTTCTCATATACTCACGAATTTAGTTATTGATATATATTTTTTATGTAATCTATGTCCTAAAACATAATAGAAATAGTCAAAATTCAACTTTGGATGCTCCATAAGATTAGTTCTATATTCATTGTTGCAACATTTTAGGTTTTATACGGAAAAAGGCACGGAAACTTTCTGCTTCTGTGACTCGATAGGTACGGCCAAGCACCCAAACCTCCAACAGTATGGCAAAAAGTCCGCACCTTGATATGAAGGTACGAACGCCTGCTCTTCTGTTCTCTGGAGGTTTTGATAAGTTTTGGCCGTTTTATCTGTGTCCAGAAAAGAAGACAACGTCTCTTTCTTTACCCGCAATGTCCTTGTTGCGGCAGACTGCCAGCTACGGCAACCAGCCTTAACGGCTGCAAATATACGAATAATTTTTGAAATACCCACCATAAAGGACGAACTTTTTGCTGTTTCACTTAATTATTTTTGTATCACACTCTTCCGTGCTGTTGCATCGGAACGGTCATGCCGCCGTTGTCATGGAGCAGGTCCACAGCGTGACGGTGAATAACCGGGGCAAAGTTACATACCGGATATGAATTTTCGGGGCAGAGGTTTCAGTTTTTCCATATTTTTAATCGTTTTAGCTTTTTTATGTTGCGTGCAAATGTACGCATTATTTTCAAACCGTAAAAGTCAAGCCTAAGTCCATATTGGTTCATTTAACCTTTTTTATTTATGCAGTACAGCAGAATGTAAGGTGTTATGTAAATATAATTCTGAAAAATTTCTGCATTATTTTTTCTTGAAATAGAAAATGGAGTGCCAGCTTAATACCATTCCACATCAAAACAAATAGAATTTTTCACGAAGTTAACTTACTTCTCCAACGGAGTTAACTTACTTCTCCAACGGAGTTAACTTACTTCTCCAACGGAGTTAACTTAC
>ENA-OYXU01000126-OYXU01000126.1-human-gut-metagenome-genome-assembly--contig:-NODE-126-length-33064-cov-5.372202_pt1 | contig 33064 bp, 28 predicted proteins | sample MGYA00243243_ERZ653435 | MGnify/ENA primary metagenome ERZ653435 (study PRJEB26926, sample SAMN06165113) | human gut metagenome | biome: ENVO:00009003; feature: ENVO:2100002; material: ENVO:00002003... | reverse complement strand
CGAGATGCAGCGTAGTCTCGTGGGCTCGGAGATGTGTATAAGAGACAGGAGGAAATTATTGCAATATTTTCAATAGATAATTTGGATATATCCAGAATATTTAGTATCTTAGATAACTAAAAGTCACCATATTATGGATACTATACTATTGATAATCGTTGGATATTTCTTTCTGCGTATATGCTGGAAGCTGTTCCGCAGCATCCTGTCTCAGGAGACCGCCGCTATATGGCTTGTATCTTTGGGGCTGATGTTAGCGGGATTGCAGTGGATTGGAGTTGGGATACTTGCATGGCGTTATCTGTTAATACCAGTAGGACGCTATTGTGAGCGCAGGGAACGATCGCGCCGGAGAAAAGGGAAAGGCACAGAGTTGAGCAACGACACTGTGATGTGGCTGGTGCCGATATTCTGGCCCATTATGATAGCGAAGTGGTTATTGAAGGACAAGACTCTGCCCAATGACAACTCTCCGTATGATTACGAGCAGTTTAAAAAGACCAACGGGAAATAACCATTATCTAAAAGATCAACGGATCAAGGTTGCGTGAAACAACAGGGCCTTTGGATGGATTTTAATTGAATATTTGGTTAAAATTCTGTTGAGGATCGTTTTTTTATTCTCTATGAACATACTATTCAGCAAATTAGTTGTATCTTTGCAGTCTAATAGATGAAATAAATGAAGACACCTATACAAATAGCTAAAATAAAGGCCGTGATACTCTACATTATGCAGAGTTTTCAGGATGGTGTGGACTATATAAAGTTATTCAAGATACTTTATTTTGCCCAGCAGGATCATCTTGTCAAATATGGGAAGGTGATTGTTGAAGATTCATTCAGAGCCTTAAAGCATGGCTCGGTGCCGGCATATACCTATAAGGCTCTGCAAATAGCCGAAGGCAAACCTTTGGGCGGAGACTTTAAAGAGTTCCTTACAGACATTGAAGTCCGCAACAAAAAGGTATATACTTCCGCAACACCCGATATGGATTACATATCAGGGGCAGACAAACGTTGTCTTGATGCAGCCATCGCCAAATACAAGGACACAGACCCATACGACTTGTCTGATCTGTCACACGATTCTGCATGGGAGGAGGCGATGACACGTATTCAGGATGACCCACAAAAGAACTTCATCACCCTCATAGATATAGCCCGGGCAGGAAAGGCGACCGAGGGCATGATAGATTACATTCGCGAGAAGCAGATTGTCAGAAACGCTTTATCTTAATAAGATGGATGACAAGACCGGTGCTTTGGCGAAGCTGAAGGCAATAATGGCTCAGGCTGAAGAGATAGATATGTCATCAATCAAAATTGGTGACATTATTTATGTTCCTCTTGACGAAGAAGACGGATTGAAACTGAAAAACGGCTATAAAGACCGTAACAAATACATTGTAATTATCGGTTTTACTCCGGAAGGTGTGGCAATCGGAGCGTTGTTGATAAATTCTGAAATTGATCCATCCAAGAGGTCTGAGGAATTGCTTGGCTGCCAATATCCGTTATTGGTTCGCAATTACCGTAGCATACTTGATTATGACAGTTGGCTGGATTGTTCAGATATATTTGAGCTTTCAAAATCGAAGATTACAGAAAAGAACGGCAAATTAAAAGGCTGTCTGATTTCAGAAGATAAAGAACGGGTAATGCAGTTCTTGAAAGACACGGATGTGCTTGACAACGCCACTAAAAAACGTTACGGCATCATATAATCCACATCTTACTCTTTCGTTGATAAGAATTTAATTTCTAATAAACATACAAGGACAGGTTCTCAGTTATTTGTAATTGAGAACCTGTTTTTTATTGTAACAGCTTCGCGATGGCTTCTTCGCGGGTATTCTTTACGAACTGCAACAGAACAGCGGGGTCGATATGCTTCCGGCCACGTTTCACTGTAAGGTGCAGATGCGGGCCTGTGGAACGTCCTGTATTTCCGGAAACGGCAATAACCTCGCCCGGCATCACTTTCCTGCCCACCTGAACCAACTGACGCGACAAGTGGCAATAGCTCACGGTATAGTCACCATAGCGAACCGTGACATATCGTCCTGACCGCTTGTCGGCAGAAACCTTGACAACCACCCCTTCCATGATACTGTAAACCTCCTCAAAGCCGGCTTTAAGGTCAAGACCGTTATGGCGAGTCTTCTTTCCTGTGAACGGATCGGTGCGCATACCGAAGCGGGAGCTGACGGAGATGTCAGACAACGGGTATGACACGCTGAGATAGCGGCGTATCCATTCGTTTTTAGAATCTTTCCGACTGTCTCCGGTTTCATCCTCCCCATTGTCCGCAGTTGTTTCCCCTGCCATCGCAGGGGCTTGCCGCTCATTGAGCAACCCGGATGTGGTCATGGGGTCAGACCTGACAATCTCCACCTTATACAATGTCCGATTTGAGGCGACTGTATTGAATTGCGCCCAGGAGGGAACGGCGGTTCCCAACAGCAAAGAAAGGGTAATAAAAAGTTTCATACAGCAAAAATAAGCAAGCCGCGGCACAAGACTTTGACAGGAACTGATAAATGGTCGGTATCTTAACAAGATATAGTAAATCGGACATACAGATAAGACTTGTGCCAACAACATATAACACACCACCAAAACCGCCATGCAAGTCCGATTTATAGTCCGATAAATTTGTATTCTATTAAATAACACAAAAACAAGACTATTTATAGGTGCGATATTATACGCAAGCCGAGTCAAAGCCTAAATTTGAAGTCCGAAAATTGCATCATAAACCCATATCAGATGAAAAGAGACAAATTCACGGACGAGGAGATTCCTTACCATATCCTCGAAAAATTCGGTCTGACACGAGAGATGCTCGGCGACCTGCCTGTGCATATCCTTGAGCAGATAAGTGATGGACACAAATCGCCCATGCTTCCTGTGTCCGTGACAGACAACGACGGCAACGTTATCCGCAGCAAGACCCGCTTCTCGCTGATCCGTATGGAAGACGGGACAGTGGATGTCCTGTTCTATCCGCAATTAGAACAGAGCGACCTCACACGGTTCAGTGATACCAACCGCAAACTGTTGCAGGAAGGCAAACCGGTGTTGGACACCATGACAACCGCAGACGGCAAGCAGACGTTGGGTTTCCACCAGATAGACTTCGGCACCAGGCAGATACTATCCGTACCCACCCCCGTCATAGGCCGGAACCTGCAATATGTGGCGGACATCTTCCACCTGAGCAATGCCGAGCTGACCTGTCTGCGTAACGGAGAACCGCTGACCGTATCGGACAATGACGACCTGATAACCATCGGCATCGACCTTACCACACCGACAGGAATCAGGGTAAGTCCCGGTGACGAACGCCAGTGGCGTGAGCGGAAGACACAGGTGTGCGAGAAATACAACTTCGGCTGTTTCGGCTGCTGGATAATGGATGATGACGGCAGTCTGGACTATGTGCGGGAAGAGGATTACAGCGAGGAGCTGTGGGCCGAGATGAAGAAGAACGGTGCACGCAAGGCATTGGCAACCCAAAGAATGTAACAGCATATGGAAAAGGATATCTACTACTCTGAGGAGACGCTTGTGGAGAAAGTCCAGAGCGGAGAATACGGCTGGCTGGAATATGTCAACCACCATTCGAAAATATGGAAAGCGGAGTTTGAGAAATATTGCCGTCTGCGGGGACTGACACCCTGCGAAGATGCCGCATGGCGGTTTGTGGAGATGAAGCAGGCGGAACTGGAACAGGCCATCGCCAACGGCGAGGCATAATATCATACGACCATGACAATCAGAAAGAACACCAATCCGCGTCCGCTGGAGCTACCTCCGGAGATGCAGGATATACTCATGCGTAACGGCATGAGAGCACATCTGACCGGCAGCAGCAACGGATTCGCCCTGATAGTACAGGGGCATGACTCCCCGGTGCTGAACTATCCGATCAGCGAGAAGCAGCTCAAAGCCATGACCGACTGGGGCACTAACTATGCCAACAAACGGTGCTATAACACATTCGCCAGTATCGTAGCAGCGGATTTCGACATGCCGAGAGATTTCGTTCATGCACGCAATGCCAACGGGCGCGTGGCAATGGGACTGCATGGCTACCGTATCGGTGCGGGAGAATACGGACGTGTGGGGATGCCCATGCGTCCTTGTCACCCTTGGGGCATGAACTTCCTGGGGTGGACACCTCGTCAGCAGTGGGGATTTCATCTGCGCCGCATCGGTGGCGACCTGTATTATCCGGGTGCGCCGATGGTGCCCAACCGCCCTGACGGGCGTATGAAGCCCGGCGAAATGCAGTCCGGAGGCTACGGATTCTATTACAAGGGTCACACCACCGCACCTGTAGCCGGGCAGGATGTGTTGCAGGATTTGCAAAGCGTGATAACACCCCTGCAGACACGTCAAAGGAACGATATCCCGGCAAAGCCATACAAGGAACTCATCACATCGGATGTCTATTTCAGCAATGAGAAATGGCAGGAATGTCTCAGCTCACACGGCATCTTTGTGGACACCGCCACCAAATCGCTGGTAATACAGTCGGCTTCGGTGCCAGCAGACCTTCAATATGACCTGACGGACGAAGAGATTGCCACGTTGACCGGCAACTCATTAAAGGATAATCCGATAGATAAGCGGCTGGCCGTTATCAACGAAGTCATCAAGGAAGATTTCAACGGACAGGTGACGATGGAGACGCTGAATACAGACAAGAGGCTTGACATCTCACTTCACGAGAGTGTGGCAACGGATCTGAACCAGAAGCTGAGCCAACAGCAGGCATACTTCCGTGGCGATACGGAAGAGCTGAGTGTGGAACGCGACCCCAGCCTGCGTGACAACCTGCCCAAAGGTGGCGTTGTCATGGACGGCAACGACCTCGCCTACATAGATGCCAACAAAGGATGGTTCAGGGAAGGGAGACACGGCCGCGAGGTCACGGTGGACGAGATACGTGTGGAACCGATAGAGTCCGAGGGGAAATACAAGATGACCGCCGTGATAGACGGAGAAGTCGTCAGTCACGAGATAACACAAAAACAGTACGACAAGTTTATGGCGATAGATGACTACCACCGCATGAAACTATTCTCCAAGATATTCGGCGAGGTGGACATGAAGTCACGAGACAACACCCCGCTTGGCGCGAAGATAGGTGCCGCTTTCTTGGCCGGAGCTGTCGTGCTCGGCGAACTGGGGCGCGGGCTGCATGGCAGACCGGGGCCTGACATCTATATGGAGCATCACGGAGCACCGCCGCCACGCGCTTACTTCAAGCCGGGTGTCGATACACCGATGGATGTGGCCGCCCGTAATTACGAAGCGGCTGTCAATGCCGAGATTACGCGAAACGATAACCTCAGACATGGAATGTAAACCGGAGAGATATGGCAGATCTGACTTATGAAGATTATAAGCGCAGGGTAAACATACAGGAAGTATTGCGTGACGCAGGTTATGTCCTCAATCGCAAGGACGGCCTGCGCTATCCGTCGTATGTGCGTCTGGGCAGTGACGGTCGTCGCGTCAGGGGTGACAAGTTCATTGTCACCGCCAACGGGCTGTGCTGTTTCCAGCCACCTGAGCGCAAGAACTACAACGTGATTTCCTTCATCAAGGAGCATCCGGGGTTATTCAGCGAATACACACTGGGGATGTCGAAGGACAGGCTTGTGAACCTTGTGTGCCGCCGGTTGCTGAACATGCCGCCGGAAGAACGCAAGGCGACGATACTGAACCCGGACCGGGAAGCCAAGCCTTTCAGACTACAGGACTACGAATGTCAGCATCTGAATCCGGAGGATAAGGAAAGCCTGTTGAAGTTCTATCCTTATTTCAAGAGCCGTGGCATCGGCATAAACACCCAGAGGACATTCAGCGACTACTTCTTCCTGGCGACCAAGACACGGGCGGACGGGAAGCAATACACCAACCTGTCTTTTCCGATGGTCCGCCCGGACAATCCTAACAAAATCGTCGGACTGGAAGAGCGTGGACGAGCCTTTCAGAGTGGCGGCAAGTCGTTCAAGGGAATGGCGACGGGCAGTGACGCCACACATGGCATGTGGATAGCGGGCAGTGACCGCCGGGCGATGTCGGACATCCGGGATGTGTACTGGTTTGAGAGCGCATACGATGCGATGGCTTTCTATCAGCTCCGTTCCAAAGAGGTTGATTTTGACAGTTCCCTTTTTGTCTCCACCGGTGGCTCACCGAGCCAACAGCAGTTCAAGGGGTTGCTGAAAGCAACACCGTCTGCCTGTCATCACCTCTGCTTCGACCGTGACCGTGCCGGACAGGTCTTTGCCATCAACTTTGCCCTGACAAGTGCCGGCAGGCTGTATTCATCGCATATCACCAAGGACGGCAATCTGGTCGTCCTTGACAGCACGGAGAAGTTCCAGCGGCACGAGATTGCACTGGAGCCTTTCGATTTCGACCGTATCATGACCGAACTGGGTATCAGCACCGGTAAACGGAGCTATCCGCAAGAACAGGCACGATATATCGAGTCGCTGACAAACCCCGCCGACATCTTCTCCGGTGATGCCGTATATCTGGAAGGAAAGGCAGGCAAACTCTATGGTGAGTATGAGAGCTTGGCCGAAGAATACCACTCGGAACTTCACAGCGGTCTGGTCTGCAAAGAGGATCTTGAAGACACCAAAGAGCAGATGCAGAAAGCCTACCGGGAATATCGCGAAGCCATGCAGGAGACCTTTGCCGACTACAAAGGCGGCAATGACGGTCTTGTCATTCAATACGAGAAGCCCAAGGATGGCTACAAGGACTGGAACGACCAGCTTCTTGACAAGAAAATGGAAGAGGCAGAGGAGAACCGGGATAACAGTCAGGAGGAACAACGGCACGGATTCAAAAGATAACTTGACATGACAGGAAACAATGCCATTTATGGAACCATCGTAATACACCCGCATCTGTTGCAATTCGTGATAGATGAGCTGCCGCTTATCGTGATGACCCTTGCCGGATTCTTCTGTGCCGGGCTTGAGGAAACCACCTGTACAAGCCTCCTGCTAAGTATCTGTTGTATATGCACGGTCATCCTGATATACAGGTTCATCTACCTGCGCCGGATGGAATACCGTGTCAGCAATGAGCAGCTGATATTCGAGCACGGGGTGTTCTGCCGCAGCAGCGATTATATCGAGCTGTACCGTGTGGTGGATTTCAGGGAACACCGCAGCTTTTTCCAACAACTGTCGGGACTGAAGACCGTGAGCATCTATTCGGGAGACCGGACGACACCGAGACTTGACATCAAGGGCGTGAAGGACGATATAAACCTTGTGGCTCATATCCGTGAACGTGTGGAATACAATAAACGAAGAAAGGGAATATATGAGATTACCAATCGTTAGCATACTTCTGTTGCTCTGTTGGGTGATGCCGGGAACGGCTGTCGCCCAATATGTGCAGACCAATCCGTTGGAATGGGTGGCTCTTGCCGAGGGCAACGAGGCCATCAACGGAGAGATAGAGACGCAGACCAAGGGGCAGACGAAAACGGCTGTCCTGCAGAACACCATCGCCGCCGAGTTCAACAAGATACATGAATGGGAAAAGAAATACAGCAGCTATCTCCAGACAGCCAGCGGCTACGCTTCCTCGCTGAAGGCTGCATCCTCCCTGTATGAGGACGGAGTAAGAATCATCATCGTACTGGGACGGTTGCGCAAGGCCATCTCCGACAATCCGCAGGGCATCGTGGCCTCCATAACCATGAACAACCTGTACGTCGAGACCGCGACAGAACTGATATCGGTATATACCCTGCTGAGAAATGCCGTCGCTACCGGCGGTGTGCAGAATATGCTCACGGGAGCGGAACGCAGCGAGACACTATGGCAACTGTCGGACAGGCTGGCATCGTTCAGCAAGAAGCTGCACCGGCTGTATCTGTCGGTCAGATATTACACGATTACCGATGTGTGGCGTAATGCCACTGCCGGAATGATAGACCGCAGTCCGGCTGAAATCGCAGATCAGGCTTTCGAGCGGTGGCGAAGATGCGGTCGTCTTATTCACTAATATTTTCTGACATGAAAAGATTATTGTTCATCCTTCTCATCCTGACCGGAGCATTAACGAGCCGTGCGCAGACCGACCCGACCCTCGCCGGAATGATTCTCGCCTATACCGACAAGGCGCAGAATGAACTGAAAGCGCAGGAACGGGTCATGATGCTTGAGACAACCGGACACCTGTGGATACGGGAGGAAGTGGACGGCACGACCGACATCCAGCGCAAGTACAACGAATACCTGGACTCGTTCCGGGACATCATCTGCTATGCCGCCCAGATATACGGGTTCTATCACGAAATCGGTGCGTTATCGGAAAACCTCGGCAACCTCACGGAACAGTTGGGCAGCCATGCCGATAACGCTTTTGCCATAGCCCTGACTCCCCGGCGGAATCAGATATACCGTGACCTGATATTGGGGAGCGTGGATATTGTGAATGACATCCGGCAGGTCTATCTGAGCGATACAAAGATGACCGAGAAGCAGCGGGTGGAAATCGTGTTCGCCATACGCCCGAAGCTGAAAGCGATGAACCGGAAACTGCGTCACCTGATACTCGCAGTGAAATACACCTCCTTCGCGGATGTGTGGGCAGAGATAGACGAAGGCGCGAGACCGGGCAAGGCGGACAAGATGGAGATAACTAAAGCGGCCATGCGTCGCTGGAAAAGAAACTGTAAGATAACCTCAAAATAATCAGACAATGGGCAAATGGTCATCCATATTAAAGATTGGCGGGAAGGTGGTCAATAACTCCGCGACAAGAACCGTAGGCGGTGCAATCATACACCCGCAGCGCACCCTGATGGGTGCAGGAACAGCCGTAAAGAGTGCCGTAGTCGGCGGCGGACTGGGATATGTGGCATGGGAAGGGATTGTCAATGACAAGCCGGTAGTCAGAACAGCAGCCGACCTGCTGGTCGGTGAGGAAGCCGTGGACAAGGGGCTTGAGATAGCCGGAGATGCCGCCGACCGTGTGGAGAAGGCTGTGGATAAAGCCGGAGAAACCCTGAAAGGTGTGAACAGCTCTGTTTCGTCCCTGAATGACAGTCTGGGCGGTGTGGGAACCTTCCTGAAGGAAGTGACCGGTGGTAACGGTCTGGACATGATGGGCAGTTTCTTCGGAAATCTCGGCAAGGGAAACGTGTCGGGATTGAGCATCATGGGACTGCTGGCATCGGCACTGCTGATATTCGGTCGCTTCGGATGGCTTGGTAAGATTGCCGGAGCCGTTCTTGGTATGATGCTGATAGGCAACAATTCGAAGGTACAACAGACTCCGGTTCAGCAACAGCCTGGCGAACAAAATCGGCAAGGCGGTATGCGCAGATAAAACAACAACTTATAAATAACGATATGCAAATGAAATATACACCGGAAATGAACCTGCAGTCAGCAAGCGGTTACTGTATGCCGTTTGAGGAGACATCAGGAGATGTGAGGATGATTCTTGGCTATGGCAAGCAACGTCATCCGGACAGTGACAATGAGTTCTTTCATCATGGCGTGGATTTCGAAACCAACCGCTATGTGCTTGCCGCTGTTGCAGACGGTATCGTGAACGGTATCGGCAGCAATGACGAACTCGGACTGCATCAGATAATACGGTATGGCAAATATGATGTGACTTATGCCGGACTTACCAACGCTCTTGTTCCTTTCGGCACCCGTGTGAAAGCAGGAAGTGTGGTTGCGATCAGCGGAGACCGTCTTCATCTTGAAGTAAAGTATGACGGCGAGGAGATTGACCCTATACCTTTCCTCACCATGATTTACGGCAATATGAAGATGGGTATAAATACCGCTACCGACGGACTGCCGCAGATGGAAACTGTGGAAACGGACATCCCCACGGACTATGACGATGACCATAAGGAAATAGAGCAGCTGATGTTGCGCTTCTATCCGCAGTATCTGTCGGATGTCGCCGCCGGTCTCTACCATGTGCCGGAACATACGGAGCAGTCATTGAGAAATATCTTCACGGTGTCGGCCATCAAAAATTATTTCTATGAGATGATACCGTCGTTTTCCAATCCTTTGGGTATCGGAGAACGCTCCATCCCGGTGGCGGTCAAGGTTCAGAACCTGCTCATAGGGGATTTTCTGAACTACCTCACCCTGCGGCACCGGATATTCCTGTCATCCCTGACCGAAAGCGATAAAAAAAAAGCGAAGCCCGCGCCATAGCCACCTGCGGCATCGTGGACCCTTTGGCGGAACTGGACATCGACATCCGGAGTTTCGACATACCAAGGCTTGTGACGGTATATCCCGACAGAGCCGGAATACGCTGGTGGGCGAAAGCCTGGTTCAACAACAAGGAGGAAGGGGAAGCCGCCGTAGAGATAACCCGGCAGATTGCCGTCGGGTTCCTTCAGGACCAGATAGACAAGGAAACGATGCTTGAGGAATACTATCCGAAGCAGATGGAAGTCTATCGCTCTGCCATAGAGCAGACAAGGGAACAGCTTATGAAACAGATAAATATTACATAATGATAATGCGAACAGACAATGAGCAAGCCTGAACAGACCCAACGGTTTACGGAAATAGAATACTGCCTGCGAAGCTATTTCAATACCCATATTAAGCCTGTCATGCAGCAGACAAGATCGGTGCTGAACAAAAAACAGGCCGAGGAAGTCCGGGACTATCAGCTGAGTTTCGGCGGTTTCCTGCGCTCCTTTGCCAATGCGATGAACAACGCGCCGGACGACACGATGACCTATCTGCGTCATACCGGCGAATGGAACAGCAAAACGGCGGAGGACTACGTGGAGATGTGCCGCAAGGGAGTCGCGGAATCACAACCGTTGCAACGGGATCTTACGCGTCTTGCCGGAGAATGGCGCAAGACCGTTGTGGCGGAGATAGGCAGGGAGAAATATGATGAGCTGTGCGGGAAAATGGGTGCCGACCTTGCTTTTGCATACGTCGATTACCGCATGGAGCAGATGATGATTGACAAGATGGTGTCGGATGAAATGCCCAAGTCATCTATGGAGTATATCCTGCGGAAAGGGATGGAAGGCAGTCTGCTCGGTCTTGGGCAGACATTGATGAAATCCCCCTTGCAGGAAGAGATAGACCAACGTGGCGAGGCGGCATATAATCCCAGCAATGCAGAGAAAGTAGCAGGCAAGGCGGTCTCGTTCGGTACGGACGTGCTGATGACCGGCGGTTATTCGTCATGGGGTGCGCTTGTCAAACTCGCAGGAGCGGAAGTGGTTTTCTCCACTGTGGAGAGCTATCTGGACAAGCCTCAAGGAAAACAGTCAATGACTGTGGAGGAATGTATCAGCCGGGGTGTCTTCGGCAGCACCCGCAATGTGTTCGATGATTTCAGGAAAGGGTGTGTTTCCATCAAGACATACGAGAATCCGTACATCCTTTCTGTCAATAACAGCCTTGACAAGAAGATGGCAATTTTTACGGAGAAACCATTATGGGAGGATTTCTTCGACTGGAAAAAGCCTGTTGAACAGATTATGTCATTCGGAAGCAATCTTATCTGGCCGATTCCCAAAGAGAAAGAACCTGACCGCACGGGCATACCGGCGGTGGTCGCTCCAGGAAAGGAAGCCGAATATCGGGCGGAACAGGAAAGGCTGGGAAATGAACATAAGGAACGACAGGAAACGGATACTAATTCAAACATAAAGGAACAAGAGGAAGAGAGGGAACAAAAGGAAGTAAGGGAAGAAATGGAACAGCAGACAGAAGAAAAGAAGCAGGATGAGAACCGCCAGAACGAGAACGGCTGGGCCGGGTTCTTGTCCACATTCGGACTGAACGGTGTCAGTGACATTGGTCATAACCTTGGCTATGTGATTGCCATGTTGCCGGATTTGCTTACAGGTTTGTTCACCGGCAAGACCCAATCATTGGGGCTGAAGGACAATATGTTGCCCATAGCCTCCATCCTTATCGGCATGTTCATCCGGAATCCGATTCTGAAACTGCTGATGATAGGCATGGGCGGCATGAACCTGCTGAACAAAGCCGGTCATGAAGCCATCGGACGCAGGGAAGGTATGTCCCCACAGACGGCGCAGTTCAAAAGGTATGATGACGAGCCGCTGAACAGCCGCATATCCTCTCCTGTCCTGCAGGGGAACATGCTCATCGCCACCATCGATAGGGTGCCATGCAGTATCAGTCTGCCGGATAAGGTGGTCGCCGCCTATAATGCCGGAGCATTACCGTTGAACACATTAGCCAATGCGGTTCTTGCCAAGAATGATGCCATGAACCGGACCGCCAGTGACAACTACCGCTCTACCGAGGCCATCCGTCAGAATGAGCAGACGGAGAGACCGATGATTGCGAGATAACCTATTTGTAAAACTATATTACACTATATCAGATGAGAGAGAAAAGTCCGCAGGAACAATCGGCCGCATCCCGGCAGGTGGAACTGCTTGTCAATGCACTGAACGGAGCCTCTGCAGCAGACGGCTACTGGCTCAACGCCGCAGGACGTACCGCTCCCCGTTTCTTTGCCAAGACCACAGGAGTGAGTGCCTTCAACAGTCTTATCATGGGGCTTCATGCCGACCAGAACGGTTATGCCACCGCACAATACACAACATTCAACGAAGCCAGAAAGAACGGTGACGCTATTTTGCAGAAAGAACGGGGTGTGCCGTTCAACTGGTACAAGTGGGACACTTATGTGAACCGGCATGACCCTTCGGACAAGATTTCCAGAGAGGATTATCTGAGACTGGATCAGGCGTCACAGGCATTATACAAAGGTGTGCGGCAACGAGAGATCCGCACCATCTTCAATGTGGACCAGACCACGCTGCCCATGTCGGATGCCGACAGGTACAAGCAACTGCTTGAACGTTTTGGCCGGTCAATGGATCGTGGCAACCTGAATACCGAGGAGCGGCAGTTACGCCGCAACGTCAATCAGTTTCTGGAACAGATGCGCACGAATCTCGTGCCGGTGCGCAAGGACAGTGCCGGAATGCCCCATTATGACACAGTAAAAGATGCCGTATATATTCCGGAGCAGAAGCACTTCGGACACTACAACGACTATGTGCAGGAACTCATGAGACAGATAGTCAGTGCAACAGGACACCAGCAGAGACTGGCAAGGGAAGGCATGGTGATGTATGGTGGCAGGGCACCCTCCCAATCCGCCCTGAAATATGAGAGCCTTGTGACGGAAGTGGCGGCAGGTGTAAAAATGATGGAAATGGGATTGCCTGCCAAACTGTCTGCCGAGAACATCCCCCTCATAGAATACTGGAACCGGGAACTGCAGGAAAACCCGTGTCTGATTGACGCATTGGAGTCGGATATCAACAATGCCCTGGATGTCATCCGCAAGGCGGAACACGGAGAGAAGATAGAGTATGCCACCTTGAGAAATAACAGGCAGACCGAGAACCTGCGGGAGAAGCAGAAACCACAGGTGGATTCGAGAGAGGCTCTTATTTTGTCAGACATCCTCCGGTATGGCGGTATGCACATCGACAACCGCAACTTCACATCACCATACGACCGGCTTGAGTTTCTTGACAAGTTCGACCTGTCCTACTATGAGGGTGAGAAGAAACTGCGGATAGAACAAACCAAGCAAGATGATCCGGAAGTTGTGGAGATAGCATTTACCGAGGCTCTTGGCTATGCAGCGCGTATCCATCGGCTCTGCGAAGAGTTCATGCCTAACGAGTGGGAAGCCAAAGGGAGCTTCGCTATCAGCGACAGTCTGAAAGAGATACCGAACCGCAAAAGCAAGGAGATGGTCATCGTCATGGATAATGAGCGAAACATTGCCGATGTAATCATCCCCGCCGGTGCTATGTCAGGCGGCCATGTGGTCATGCCTAACGGTGACAAGCGAATGTTCCTCATGACACCGGACGAGGTGATGTCGGCAGAGGAACGCAAGGAACAACAGGCAAAGGTGGTCAGCACAAATATCCCCGGGTTCTCCAAGGAACGTATCGAGAACGCCCTTGTCAATGCCGGTGTAGCCTATGTGCGCTTCTTCAATAATGACGGTCGCATGGGTTATCGTCCGGACGACAGCTACTTCAATGACAAGTCGGTATCAGTGGCCACTCTTGACGGAAGAAATCTGCGGACAGTCCGTGAGCTGGATGTCAGCGATGCCGTGCGTCAGGCCACACAGGTACAGTTTGACCGTATTCAGATGCTCAGAGACGACAACAACCGATGGGCGTTATTCCTCAAGCCATGTGGAGAGAAGGCTTTTTGTGTCTATCCGGAAAAGGAGGATGTCAACCGGTTCTTCTCCACCGTAAAACAACAACAGCATGAAGCGGCCAATCAGGTAAGGAATGAACTGGCGCAAAAGTATTATGCCCTGACACAAAACCGTCCGGATCTGAAATTGGACTTATTCAATCAGAAGCCGGAGAATGTGGATACCTCAAAGATCCAGCGAGTCAATGTGTTCCGCACAAAAGATGACCGGATGATGTGCATGGCGGTCATCGACGGTGTTGAAAAACTGCAACCGAGGGAAATCTCCCGACTGCAATGGCAACGGATGTGGATTGCGGAAGATGTGGGCGCATATAAGACCAGCCTGGCTGCCAATATTTTTGCCGATGTACTGGGCAAAGCGGAAAAACAGGCGGAATCGGTCTCATCAGGTAGGGAAACGGAATCCGAGACACATGAAAACGCAGTCCGTCAAGGGCGAAGAATGTAACCCAAAATTATACAACAATGGCTAATAAAAACCAAGAATATGCAGAACGGTATGCAGAATTTGCGATGGCACAGATGCGTCGCTATGGCATTCCAGCATCGGTGACGCTGGCACAGGGCATATTGGAAAGTGCGAACGGGCAGAGTCAGCTCGCACAAAACGAGAACAACCATTTCGGCATCAAGGCCACCTCCGCATGGGTCAATGCAGGGAAGAAATACGGTCTTTATACGGATGACAAGCCGAATGAGAAATTCTGCAGTTATGATTCCGTTGGGGATTCATACGAGCACCACTCGAAATTTCTGAAGCAGAACAGCCGGTATGCACAATGTTTCACCCTGTCGCCAGATGATTACCGTGGATGGGCGGAAGGTCTTGACAAAGCCGGGTATGCCACTTCCGGAAAGTATGCCCCGTCACTGATTGCCATCATCGAGCGTAACGGTCTTGACCGGTATGACCGCATGGTCATGGAAGAGATGCGGACAAACGGGCAGCAAATGCCCGGAGTTGAGAATGGCACCGGCAGAGGACCTGTGGCTGACAGCTATTCATTCCCGGTCAGACGCGATGAGTTCCTGTTTGTCACGTCTCCTTTCGGAAACCGCACAGATCCTATGGACCCTTCGAAGACCCAGATCCACAAGGGCATTGACATACGGGCGGACAATGACCCTGTGCTTGCGACCGAGAACAATGGTAAGGTGGTGGCTGTCAACAACAATGCAGCCACTCCGGGCGGTAAGTCCGTGACGGTGGAATATAACCGCGAGAACGGCGATAAGATACAGATATCCTACTGTCATCTCAACTCCACCGGCGTATCAGTCGGAGATACAGTCAATGCGGGTCAGCAGATTGGCATCTCCGGGAATACCGGCACACGTACCACCGGGCCGCATCTTCACTTTGGTGTGAAGCAGACAAGTCCGGACGGGAACAAAAGATACATCGACCCGGCTGCTTATCTTGCAGACATAGCTGAAAAAGGCAACATCAACTTGCAGCTTCTCCATAACGGTCAGGATCTGATGACCAAGTATAAATCTGCTGATAAAGGGACAAGTAACGACATTGACACCTCCCTGACTCCGGAGAACTGGATGAAGAAACTGCTGTCTTCAGAGGACAGCGGTGTGGGTATGGGAACCGGCGACCAGCTGATGGACATGATAGTCTCCATGTTTACCGCGCTAATGGGACTGGCTATGCAGATAGACAATAAAAGCGAGGAAGAGCGTATGTCTCAGGCTACCGATGCCGCCATCGATAAGACAATAGACCTGTCCTCGTTGACCAACTCCCTGAAGTATTGTTCTCTTACTGTCAAAGAAAATGGTGTGATGATACTGTCCGTTGATGACGGTAATGGACGATATGACCATACGCTCAGCTCGAATGAGATGATCCGTCTGTCATCCGTGTTGCACAGTGAAGACCTGTCACCGGAAGATAAACGGCAACGGGTTTCATCCGTCATCGGGCAGATTGCCATGACGGAACGGTTGTCCCGGAATTATGAGCAGAGGCTGGATGAAAGTCAGGGAAAACAAGAGAATATGCAGATACGATAACTCAAACAATAAAAATACAACCATCATGATTAAATGTAATGTCACAGTAAACGGGGTGATTTCACGTGCTGCCACCATGCGTTCCGGTAGCGAAGGCAACCAGTTCATCAGTTTCTCGGTAAAGGTCTTAATCCCCGGCAAACCCGGAAACAAGAAGGTGGAGATCTCTGTCAGCAAAGATGGCACAGAGTCCGAAATCCCGATGTATGTCATCGGAAAACGTATCGAGGTATCAGGAATACTGTCGTTCAGAAAACGCGAGGATAAGCTGTATCTTAATCTCCGCAGTGAGAGTGTGAATCTGACTCCGCAGGATGGCAAATCCGGGATAGAAGGAACCTTGGAGTTCAAAGGAACCATCGGCAAGCAGGTGGAAGAGAAAACCGACCGCAAGGGAAACACCTACATTACCTTCTCGGCATTCAGTGCTGAGAAAACCGGTGAGGATTTCGCCTATACATGGGTGCGTTTCATCCGTTTCTCATCGCAGAAAGAGAGCTTCCTCACTCCCAAATCGAAAATCCAGGCGAAAGGCCGGTTGGAGCTTTCAGCGTATAATGACAACATCGGTATCAGTTGCCGCATTGACGAACTATGTGAATATCACGGAACAAATGCTGACGGTTCCGGACAGAATGGTTCCGATACTAATCAGAGTTAAGAGTCATGGCCTATAAGAAAGACTACAATTCGGACGGCAGTTCGGCTGAAGACCGTGCGCTTGACCGGTTTGCGGAGCTGATGATCCAGAAAATCTCATCCATCAGCAATGACTGGGAAAAGCCCTGGTTTACTGAGGGTATGATGAAATGGCCCAAAAACCTGTCCGGTCGTGAATACAACGGACTAAACGCGTTCATGCTCATGCTTCATTGTGAGGATAACGGATACAAATTGCCTGTATTTTGCACGTTCAACCGTATTGCCGGATTGAATTACAGCAAAGACAAGAGCGGAAAACAGGTGCCGTTGGTTGATGAAAACGGAGAGAAACTTCCTCAAGTGTCTGTTAAGAAAGGGGAAAAATCCTTTCCTGTGTTTCTCACCACTTTCACGGTCGTTGATAAGGAGACTAAGGAAAAAATCAAGTATGATGATTTCCGCAAGCTGTCTGAAGAGGAGCAGAAAAGATATTCCGTCTATCCGAAGCTCAATGTATTCAACGTGTTCAACGTGGACCAGACCAACATGAAAGAAGCCCGACCGGAACTATATGCACGGATTGTGGCGGACAATGAGCTTAAACGGCCGGCGTCCATTGATGATGCCAAAATGTCGTTTCCGGCGCTGGATGCCATGATAGAACATGGCTTGTGGGTATGTCCCATTTTCCCAAGACATCAGGACAAAGCCTATTACAGCATCACAAAGGATGAGATTGTGGTACCGGAGAAAGGCCAGTTCATCAGCGGGGAAAGTTTTTACGGTACCCTGCTTCATGAGATGACACATTCGACCGGAGCCAAGGAACGTTTTGACCGTTTTAAGGCATTGTCTTTCGGTGATGCCGATTATGCCCGTGAAGAGCTTGTGGCGGAGCTTGGCAGCGCACTCATCTCGTCACGATACGGAATCACCAAGCAGATTAAGGATGAGTCGGCGGCCTATCTGCAATCCTGGCTTAAAGAACTTAAAGAGTCTCCTGATTTCATCAAAACCACCCTGTTCGATGTCAAAAGGGCATCCTCTATGATAACGCAAAGTATCGACGGGGTTCAGGAACGACTGAACGAACAGGTGGACCTGATGGATGCAGATAATGACGGAAACACGCTTGAGGTAGCCCATGTGGAACGAGAGCCATTCGAGGTTCCGACAGATGAATATGTACCGTTCCGGCGAGGACGGTAGTTCATCTTTGGAATTTCCAAGATATTAAACTGTGTAATACCCCAAAACGCGATTTTGAGCAATGAAAGAATCCAAAAATAGTAGGAGGTGGATACCACTACAGAGGTGTCCACCTCCTACTATTTTTAGTGTATTATGTAACGAGGGAGCTTCCTAATTTTAATACACCCTGCTTTGGACATCCTTTTATATTTTGAGGAATTTATTGATAACAAACAATAAAACGCCCAATAATATGCAGTTCAATCTAAGAATCTCAATATAGCCTTTCAGTGGCAGCATTATTGGACTCAATATCCTGATACTGAACATAGAAGCTACTACAACTAATTTCCATATATATTTTAACCATGATAAATTTATCAGGAACTATCTCTAAGGTATTAGGTCATGTAGTGAGTTGTTTACATAAGTTTTAGTATGCAGAAACATATTAGAGACTGAAGAGGCGAATTATTCTACTGCTTAGGTATAATTTTATGAAATATATATCAAATATTTGAAAAATAATTGTAATTTTGCAATCGGAAATGGTTCCGGACGGTTCGCCGCTCCGGATGAAAAGGGAACCCGGTGGGAATCCGGGACAGTACCCGCTGCTGTGAGTCCCCATAAGGCCGTCGCAACCTGCCACTGGTGCAAGAACTGGGAAGGCGCGACGACTGGGACGAGTCAGAAGACCTGCCATGACCGTAAAAGGATTTACACCCGCGGGAGAAAATCGGGTTGCGATCAGATACGGAATGCCGTAGGAGTCATTCTCATATTTGAAGACAAACATAATCCCGTTCGTGTAAACCTGCGCGAACGGGATTTTTTGTGTTTGTTAAAAATATGTTTTATTAAAAAACAAGTAAGCTATGAAAAGAAATTTACGCTTTCTGGCGGGAGCTTTCCTGTTGACGGCAACCGCCCTGTTCACCGGCTGTAATTCAGACGATGACTTTTTGATGAATCCTCAAACTGATTCAGTAACTCCCGAAACCCGAGCCAACTTTAATGATGATGGCACTACAACCATTACATTCGATGACTTCGATGAAACATTCATGGCGGTTTCGCCTAAAGCAGAGAACTACTACACGCTTTATGGATATACTGCAGAGAACCAAATCAGGGAAATATACGATCCCGATTTTGTGTTTGTCTCCGACATGAATACTGTAACCAATTCTTATGGAGCGTATACTGAATTTTCCAGTGGTGCCATTGCGTTGTCGAAATACAATTATCGTTCTGATTCTGCTGCCGGCAAGACTTCTGGAACTAATTGGTGGTATACTTGGGAGAATCAATGTAGTGTCTATAATACAGCATCCACAGATGGGGCCAATACAGGGGCAGGTCACAGCGGTTCCAATTTTGCTGTTGTATACGGCTACTCTGATTTCGGAAATACGGAGTGGATGGCCAAACCTGAATTCTATTTTGACTCCCCTCGCAAATTCAAGGGTTTATGGTATTGTAACACAGCATATACCTATGGTGTGATTATAAATGGTAATCAGTTCGGAACATCGGGTGTTGCAACACCGTTGAGTAATCTGAAAGATTCTGACGGCAACAATATAGGATATTTCCAAGTCAACATCGAATGTTATGACGTAGATGGAAATTTGATCACCACTGTATCGAAATTGTTGGCCGACTACCGATATGATAAACCAACAGTGTCCCCCGTAACTACATGGACATATTGGGATATTAATGTAGCGGATGTGCAAAGTGTAAAATTCAATTTTGAAGGATCTGATGTCGATCCTATATATGGACTCAATACTCCGGCGTATCTTTGTATAGACGACGTTACAATAGAATAACAATTTAATATAGTTTGGCATAGAACTGATTTCAGTTCTATGCCCTTTTTATTATGAAGGCTTTCATATTTAGTATTCTTGTACTTTTGTTTTTTATTACAAGCTGTAATAAGAACGATGTAATTACTGAAGAAATAAAACAAGCTCCTATAATTGAACTCGATAGTGAGACTGGCATTTACTCTATCAAAGTTGGGCGTGAACTGACAATTGCCCCGACATATAAATATGCGAATAATGCACTTTATGCATGGACAGTAGATGGAAAACTTCTTTCATCTGAATCAATATTGAAGTATACATGGAATCAGGAACAACATCTATATATCAAATTGCGAGTTGATACACCAGAGGGTTATGCGGAAGAAGAGTTAAAAGTAGAAGTATTGGAGTTAACTCCACCTACAATTTCAATCATAATCCCCTCTAAAGGATTAAAAGTGCCTCAAAACACGGATTATATTTTATCTCCAGATATTCAACATGACGATCTTGAAAATTTTAGAATTGAATGGGTACGCGATGGAGAAATCGTCGGAACAGAAAAAGCATATACGTTTCACGAAAAAGAACTCGGTACATATTCGATAACAATCCGGGCATCCAATATAGACGGAGAAACAATCCGTGATTTCGACGTAGAAGTTGTGGAAACAATGCCTTATTCCGTACGGTTTCCGACACCATCCTATACACAAACTTCTACGGATCGTTATACTTTTGCAGGGCGTCCTGTATATTTGCGGCCTTTGCTGGAATATTTCGATTATCCACAGTATCAATGGCAGGTCAATGGAAAAATTATGGAAGCCGCTACCGACAGGGTTTTTAAATTCACGCCGACGACTCCTGGAGAATATTTCGTTGCTGTTACTGTTACAGAAAAAATGCCCAACACACAGCCACTTTCACGTAACATAACACGTAGTAATACTTCAATTACAACGACAGTTAAGGTTATTTGTGAAGAAAAAACGGAACAAGAACGCTATCGGCAAGCGACAGCGACAAGTTCAGGTATTTGGGATAAGGTTTATGAATTCATTCCTGCTCCCGGACAGTTTATTAATGAGTTATCCCAAAATACCGGATTTATAGGAAATGAAACGACGCCCCAACAAGCCATAGAGTATGCAACGAAACGATTGAACAAAAAAGCGCATGTTTCACTGGGATCTTTCGGTGGTTATATCATCATCGGTTTTGACCATAGTATTGCTCCGAGTGGCCGAGAATACGATTTTGCAATACAAGGAAATGCTTTTAACAGTTCGAGCGGTGGCTCAAATGAGCCGGGCATTGTTTGGGTAATGCAAGATATAAATGGCAATGGCCAGCCAGACGATGAATGGTATGAATTAAAAGGATCTGAAACCGGCATCGATGGTACAATACAAGACTACGAAGTAACTTACTATAGACCTGCACCCAGAGCACATACTCCGTGGGTAGATAGTGAAGGTAATTCAGGTTCTGTCGATATGAATGCATACCATGGCCAAGAATATTATTATCCCAATTGGATTAAAGAAGATAGCTATACATTATATGGGACGCGTCTGACTCCTCGCAACAATCAAGATCCCGTTACAGGATATTGGGCGAATAACGCTTATGAGTGGGGGTATGTGGATAATATGGGTTCAGATAATCTGGTAGGAGGAAATGTCATTGATGGTAGCGGTCAGCGCAACGGATTCAAAATAGCCAATGCAATATATCATGACGGGACTCCAGTAAAATTGCAATATATAGACTTTATCAAAGTTCAGTGTGGAGTATTATCGAAAAGTGGTTGGCTTGGAGAGATATCCACAGAAGTATTTTCATTTGAAGACTTATCAATAACTAATAATCAATAATATGAGACAGTTTTGGCTTTTACTATTCATTGCCCCATTTCTTTTTTTATCATGTTCAGAAGATAATCAGACTCCAGAAAGTCCTGCTGATGCCGATGACAATTTTATCACATCAGTCGTGATGACTGTGGCAAGTCAATCCTATACAGCGGAAATAATTGACAATATAATTACCATAACAGTTCCATATACTGTTTCGTTAAATAATGCTCAAGTCGAATTCAAATACACATCCTCGGCAACAATTATTCCCGATCCGGCAAGCATTACTGACTGGGATACGGAACGAACGTTTCGTGTAACCTCTTACAATGGAGAAGCGAATGATTATACATATAAAGTCATTAAAGACGAGATTCGCTATGAAGGGGATGTGGAATTGAAGACAACAGCGGATGTTACGGCTTTCATTGATACGGACGTAACGGTTATCAAAGGTGATTTGATTATCGGGTCGGATGCTGAGGATGCAGAAGAATTGTCGGATATCGCCGCATTAAAAATATTGAAGGAAGTCGAAGGAAACATCATCATTCGGAAAAGTTATGTTGGACAAGATCTTACGGGACTTGATAATATCACTTCAATTGGAGGTTTGCAAATAGGAACTGAAACTGCCTTTGCGACCAACAGTAAATTGCAGATGGTCAGTATGAGATCTTTGCAGCATATTACTGGCGACATCGTTGTCTGCAACAATCAAGTAGCATATGTGCAATTCGACAACCTTGAAACGATTGATGGAAATATAATATTCAGGACTTCATCTCTACAAAGTTTTGAATTCCCTAAATTAACCACTGTCGTAAAGGATTTTGATCTCCAGTGTCTGACAAGTGACGGAGAACCAGGAGGAGAAATCACATCTTTGAGAATTCCTGAATTGACAAAAGTAAACGGTCGCTTAGGGGTTAATAATTTAGGCAAAATGATTTCTTTGGAATTTCCGAAATTACAAGAAGTTGGAAGTGTGGATTTTGCTTCTATACCGATTCCGTTGGAGACCCTTTCATTGCCGGAATTATCGGTAGTAAACGGCGACCTTAATCTCGTTTCCAGTTATATTGCGTCCGATGCTTTTACATCTACGGGAAATAATAAATTACAAGAAATAGATGGACTGTCTAACTTGTCGATTGTTAAAGGCACATTGACAATATCTAAATTCCAAGTCTTGAAAAAATTGCCGGATTGGAGTAAATTAGAACAACTCGGAGGACTGACCTTGCTGCGTTTATTGGAGTGTTCTGATCGAATTTTAGATTTGAGCAAAGTAAATTTTGTACCTTTTGAGGATAACGAACCTTTAATTTCTATTACAGACGGGACTATATTCTCAAAAATTATCACAAAAGAGGATATGTCGCAAGTTAGCATGTTTCTAGCTTCGAGCGGTATTACCGGTTCAAGTGTTGGAATAGATCCAGAATTGAATTTTAAGAGTATTAAGAATTTTAAGTATTCTAGCAATATGACAACAGATCCTGTATTCCAATTTGAACGAGTTTACGGGAATATGGAAATTATAAGAGGTTCAAAAAAAGGCGTTTCAGCCCCTAACTTGGTAAGTGTAGATGGATATTTAAGCATCGAAACTACAATGGCAAACAATATCTCGTTCCCGAAATTGGAAATTGTCGGAGGTCAGTTATGTATTATCGGTAATCTGAACGCTGTTTCTAACTATGATTATGATTTTACGAATTTAAAGTCAGTCGGTTGTTCAAGCAATCCTCAATATATCAAAGAAGGGGTGATTAATAATATTTTATATGGTTCTTTAGATTTTATGGCATCAAATAAAGATTTTACATTTCCGTCATTGGAACATGTCGGGGGTGTTGGTATGACTGTTCGTGCCGTAAAAACTATTTCATGCCCCAAATTGCAGGCCATTGATGGAACACTTTGTGCTGCAAATGCAGCATCGCTTACGACTTTCAATATGCCAACTTTAACAAAACTCTCAGGAGTTCGATTTATCCGGTTGACACGGTTTGTTGATTATACGTTCTTCAAATCTTTTGTAGAAGAAGAGCAAATCAAGAAAGAAGACTGGCTTGTAACCAATTGCGGTTATAACCCCACCTACGAGGATATGCAAGCCGGTCGCTATACCCAGCAGTAACACCCATTATTTTACAAGGGAACAGGGTCCTGGCCGAAAGACCGGTACTCTTTCCCGTTTATAACAAGCCAATGAAACATCTGATACGACATATCATTCTTCTATGCGGGTTGCCGCTGTTGCTGGCGGGCTGCATGGAGTGGGACTACGGAGATGCGGTGGAAGATTTCAACGCTACCGGAGCCGGGTTGTTCATCACCAACGAGGGCAACTTCCAGTACGGCAATGCCACGTTGTCGTACTACGACCCCGAAACCCAACAGGTGCAGAATGAAGTGTTCTTCCGTGCCAACGGCATGAAGCTGGGCGACGTGGCGCAATCGATGTGCATCCACGACAATAAGGGCTGGGTCGTGGTGAACAATTCCCACGTGATTTTCGCCATCGACCTCAATACGTTCAAAGAGGTGGGCCGTATCACGAACCTGACTTCGCCGCGCTATATCCATTTCCTCAGCGACGAGAAAGCCTATGTCACCCAATTGTGGGACAACCGCATCTTCATCATCAACCCCAAGAAATATGAAATCACCGGTTACATCCAGGTGCCGGACATGACGATGGAAAGCGGCTCCACGGAGCAGATGGTGCAGTATGGCAAATATGTCTATTGCAACTGCTGGTCGTACCAAAACCGCATCATCAAGATCGATACCGAAACGGATCAGGTGGTAGAAGAACTGAAAGTCGGCATCCAGCCCACCTCGCTGGTAATGGACAAGAACCACAAGATGTGGACGATCACCGACGGTGGGTACGAGGGTTCGCCCTACGGCTACGAAGCCCCGTCTCTCTACCGCATCGATGCCGAGACGTTCACCGTAGAGAAGCAGTTCAAGTTCAAGATGGGCGACTGGCCTTCGGAGGTGCAGCTCAACGGTACGGGCGACAAGCTCTACTGGATCAACAAGGACATATGGTCGATGGACGTGGATGCGGAACGTGTTCCCGTGCGCCCGTTCCTCGAATACAGCGGTACGATTTATTACGGCCTGACCGTCGACCCCGTGCGTGGCGATGTCTACGTGGCCGATGCCATCGACTACCAGCAGCAGGGCATTGTCTACCGCTACTCGTCCGAAGGTGAACTGATCGATGAATTCTATGTCGGGATAATCCCCGGCGCATTTTGTTGGAAGTGATGGGCAGGATACGACACCTATACCATCTCATCTTCGTTACCAAAGGACGCAAGATGACGATTCCGACAACGGGAAAAGGATTGATGCTCGAGCGGATGACACGGATTTTTACAGGGAAAGGTTGCCGCGTACATGCCGCCAATGCCTTTCTCAACCACGTGCATGTACTTGTCGAGATTCCGAATTCCGGGGATTTCAGCAAGATCGTGAACAAGGTGAAAGGCGCCACGGGAACGGTATACCAGAAAACCCCGGAATATGCCGACTTCTCCGGTTGGGCTGCCGGATTCGACTCGTTCAGCGTGTCGTTCAGCGACCTTCACCGGCTCAGACGGCACATCGAGGAGCAGCATACAATCCATCAGGAGATCTCGTTCGAGGAAGAATACGGACAACTGCTTGAAGAGAATGGGTTCGACCCGCATCAAACGTCCGTGCCGGCATCCTCCACGGTACATTTTTCCGCGAATACCCACCCTAAAAACGGAATCAAATGATTTATACGAAATACATACTTTTCTCGCTACTGCTCGTCTGTCCGTCCGTATTGTCCGCGCAGGGAATCACACGACGCATCCACCAGATAGACGAGGTCACGGTGTGGGGCAAACGCCCGATGAAAGAAATCGGCGTGCAGAAGACGAAGTTCGACTCGCTCGCACTGAAAGAGAACATTGCCTTATCGATGGCCGACATTCTGACGTTCAATTCGTCCGTGTTCGTCAAGAGTTACGGACGCGCCACGCTCTCCACCGTTGCTTTCCGCGGCACGTCGCCCAGCCACACGCAGGTGACGTGGAACGGCATGCGCATCAACAATCCCATGCTGGGTATGACCGACTTTTCCACCATACCGTCCTACTTCATAGATCAGGCCTCGCTGCTTCATGGCACGTCGTCGGTGAATGAAACGGGCGGCGGACTCGGCGGACTTGTCAAACTCGGTACTACGCCGCAGGTCGGCGAGGGCTTCCATGCCCAATACGTGCAGGGCATCGGGTCGTTCCGCACGTTCGACGAGTTCGCCCGCTTCACCTACGGCAGCGACCGATGGCAGGTCTCGACCCGCGCGGTCTATTCGTCGTCGCCCAACGATTACAAGTACACCAACCACGACAAGAAGATAAATATCTACGACGAGGAGAAGAACATCATCGGACAGTATCATCCCAAGGAACGCAACCGATCGGGTTCGTTCAAGGACCTGCACCTGTTGCAGGAGGTATATTACAACACCCTGAAAGGCGACCGTTTCGGGTTGAACGCATGGTATATCAACTCCAACCGGGAACTGCCGATGCTCACGACCGATTACGGCGATGAGACCGCCTTCGAGAACCGCCAGCGGGAGCAGACGTTTCGTGGTGTCCTGTCATGGGACCATATCAAAGAGAAATGGAAAGTCGGCGTGAAAGGCGGTTATATCCATACGTGGATGGCCTACGACTACCGTCGTGAGGTGGCGCCGGACAACTGGGCCTCCATGACCCGTTCGCGGAGCAAGATAAACACGTTCTACGGACAGGCGGAAGCGGAATACTCGCCCGGCAGGAAATGGTTCTTCACCTCGAACGTATCCGTGTACCAGCATCTCGTGCGCAGCGAAGACAAGAACATCATCCTTCAGGATGGCAACAAAGCCGTCGTCGGATATGACAAGGGGCGTGTCGAGCTCTCCGGTTCTGTATCGGCCAAATGGCAGCCTGTCGAGCCGTTGGGCTTGTCGCTGGTCTTGCGCGAGGAGATGTCGGGCGACAAATGGGCTCCGCTCATCCCGGCATTCTTCATCGACGGACTGATTTCGCGCAAAGGGAACGTGATGGTGAAAGCCTCCGTATCGCGCAACTATCGTTTTCCGACTTTGAACGACCTCTACTTTCTGCCGGGCGGCAACCCCGACCTTAAAAACGAACACGGCTTCAGCTATGACGCCGGAGTGAGTTTCGATGTCGGCAAAAAGGGGGTATATAAACTGGGCGGCAGCGCAAGCTGGTTCGACTCCTACATCGACGACTGGATCATCTGGCTGCCGACGACCAAGGGGTTCTTCTCGCCGCGCAACGTGAAGAAAGTCCATGCCTACGGTGTCGAAGTGAAGGCCAACCTTGCCGTGCAGCCGGCAAAGGACTGGCTGATAGACCTGAACGGTTCCTATTCGTGGACCCCCTCCATCAACGAGGGCGAAAAGATGTCGCCCGCCGACCAGTCGGTGGGAAAACAACTGCCTTACGTGCCGGAGCACTCCGCCTCGCTGACAGGACGGCTGTCATGGCGGACGTGGGCGTTCCTCTACAAGTGGGCTTACTACTCGGAACGTTTCACCATGTCGAGCAACGATTACACGCTGACAGGCCACCTGCCCCGGTATTTCATGAGCAATATCTCACTGGAGAAAATGCTGTCGTTCAAACCGCTGGATGTACAGTTGAAACTTGCCGTCAATAACCTGTTCAACGAGGACTATCTCTCGGTGCTGTCGCGTCCTATGCCCGGCATCAACTTCGAGTTCTTCATCGGCATCACCCCGAAATTCGGGAAAAGCAGAAAATAATGTAAACGTAAATAAGGTAATGATATGAAAGTATTAAAGAATTTGAGCCTGATGGTGCTGCTTGCGCTGGCATTTGCAGGCTGTCGTGGCAAGAGTTCCCAACTTGCCGATTTCAACAAACAGCTTTACGCTCCCGAATATGCCTCGGGATTCAAGATTGAAAGAGCAGACGGCAGACAGAGCGTGCTGGTTTCCGTCATGAATCCGTGGCAGGGCGCGGATAGCGTCACCACCCGGTTGTTCATCTCCCGTAACGGGGAACCCGTTCCCGAGGGTTTCGACGGGCAGGTCCTCGAAGGGGATGCGCAGCGCATCGTGGCGATGTCCTCGACCCATATCGCCATGCTCGACGCCATCGGCGAGACGGCACGTGTGGTCGGCGTTTCGGGACTCGACTATATCTCCAATCCCGACATTCAGGCACGCCGCGACAGCATCGGCGACGTGGGTTACGAGGGAAATATCAATTATGAACTTCTGTTGTCGCTCGACCCTGACCTTGTGCTGCTTTTCGGCGTGAACGGGGCCAGTGCGATGGAGAGCAAACTCAAGGAGCTCGGCATCCCGTTCATGTATGTCGGCGATTATCTCGAAGAATCTCCGCTGGGCAAAGCCGAATGGCTGGTGGCGCTTTCGGAGGTCGTCGGGAAACGCGCGAAGGGCGAAAAGGTATTCGCGGATATTCCGATCCGATACAATGCGCTGAAACAGAAAGTGTCCGGTGCCGTTCTCGATGCCCCGTCGGTCATGCTCAATACGCCCTACGGCGATTCGTGGTTCATGCCCTCGACGGAAAACTATGCCGTGCGGCTGATTACCGACGCCGGAGGCGACTACATCTACAAGAAGAACACGGGCAACTCTTCGACGCCTATCGACTTGGAGGAGGCATACCTGCTCGCTTCGGAGGCCGATATGTGGCTGAACGTCGGCATGGCGAACACACTCGACGAACTGAAAGCCGCCTGCCCGAAGTTCGCCGATACCCGCTGCGTCCGAAACGGCTATGTCTATAACAACAACGCCCGCACCAATGCCGCCGGAGGCAACGACTACTACGAATCGGCCATCGTGAATCCCGACCTTCTTCTGCGCGACCTCGTGAAGATATTCCACCCCGAGTTGGTCGAAGAAGATTTCGTATACTACAAACAACTGAAATAGATGCGTTCACGCCCCGTCATCCTGTTCACCGCGTTGTCCGTGCTTACGGTCGGCCTCTTCCTGTTGGATTTGGCTGTGGGCGCGGTTCGCATTCCCGTCGGCGACGTATGGGCGGCCCTGACGGGCGGCGACTGCCCGCGGACTACGGCGAAAATCGTACTGAACATACGGCTGATAAAGGCGGTTGTGGCTCTGCTGGCCGGGGCGGCGCTATCGGTCAGCGGCTTGCAGATGCAGACATTGTTCCGCAATCCGCTGGCCGGCCCCTACGTGCTGGGCATCAGCTCGGGTGCAAGCCTCGGCGTGGCGCTCGTGGTGCTGGCAGGCGTCGGCTCGTCGATAGGCATCGCCGGAGCGGCTTGGCTGGGTGCGGCCGTCGTGCTGCTCGTAATCGCTGCCGTCGGACACCGCATAAAGGACATTATGGTGATATTGATTTTGGGTATGATGTTCTCGTCAGGCGTGAGCGCTGTCGTGCAGATATTGCAATATCTGAGCAAAGAGGAGGCGTTAAAGGCGTTCGTCATCTGGACGATGGGGTCGCTCGGCGACGTGACGGTGCCGCAGCTCGCCATCCTCCTTCCGTCGGTCATCGTCGGGTTGCTGCTGGCCGTATGGACGATCAAACCGCTCAACCTCCTGCTCTTCGGCGAGGAATATGCCGTAACGATGGGACTGAATATCCGCCGTTCGCGCGGTCTGCTGTTTCTCTCGACGACGCTGCTGGCCGGCACGGTAACGGCTTTCTGCGGCCCGATCGGCTTCATCGGTCTTGCCATGCCTCACGTCGCGCGGATGCTCTTCCGCGAGGCCGACCACCGCGTGCTCCTGCCGGGAACCCTTCTCTCGGGGGCGGCGGTATTGCTTCTTTGCGATATCGTTTCCAAAATGTTCACTTTGCCCGTAAATGCCATTACCGCACTGCTGGGAATCCCGATAGTCGTATGGGTGGTTTTACGCAATAAATCGATGACGGTATGATAGAACTGTGCGATTTTTCCATAGGCTACGCAGAGAAGAGGCTTCTCGATAAGGTCGATGCCTCTTTCAAAAGAGGACAGCTGACTGCCCTTATTGGCAGGAACGGCACGGGGAAATCTACACTTCTCCGTGCCATAGCCGGACTGAATCATAATTATTGCGGTAAAATCCTGCTCGACGGACATTGTATCGCAAACATGAGAACTCCGGAGAAGGCAAGGCAACTGGCATTTGTCACGACCGAGCGCACACGCATCGCCAACCTGCGGTGCGAGGATGTCGTGGCTATCGGCCGCGCCCCTTACACCAACTGGATCGGCCGCATGCAGCCTCAAGATAGGGAAATCGTCATGCGGTCGCTCTCTTCGGTCGGAATGGAGGCGTATGCCGGCCGCACGATGGATAAGATGTCGGACGGTGAATGCCAGCGCATTATGATAGCCCGTGCTCTGGCTCAGGAAACGCCCGTCATCCTGTTGGACGAGCCGACCTCGTTTCTTGACATGCCCAACCGTTACGAATTGTGTTCCCTGCTCGCACGGTTAGCGCATGCTGAGGGCAAATGCATTCTGTTCTCCACTCACGAACTGGATATAGCCCTCTCGCTGAGTGACAGAATAGCCCTTATCGATACGCCCGTCCTTCACTGTCTGCCGACCTCCGAAATGATCCGCAGCGGGCATATCGAGCGGCTGTTCAACAATGCCGCCGTACAATTCGACCCCGTGAGCGGGATCGTGAAATCCATGCCAAGAGACTGACTTTCCTGTCGGGAAACACGTCAGACGCAATGAGGGTGTCCCAAAAAGTATTTGGCACCCTCGTATTCGTTGTAAGACATGTCGTTTATTTCGATACCTCGCACATCAGCACGCCTTTCCCCGTCACATCGGCTTTCGAGACCGTGATGGATTTTCCCGTGTAGGTCTTCACGACGGAAGTCCCGGCAGAGTTCCACAGTTTCCATGTATAGGTATAAGCTGTCCCGCCCGTGTCGATTTCCTCACCGCCCCTGTATAACACGGCTTTGGCATCCACGTCATTGCCGTTGTTCTTGATGGTGAACCCCTTCTGGCTGACCAGATCAACCGTGATGGGGTCGGACATATCCGTGAAGGAGATGATGTCGCAGACGACCTTGTTCGCCGAGGCGTTGCCCGCCGAGGTGTCCGTATCCTTGATGGCGCACTTGAAGGTCTCGAAGTTGAGAACGGCATCTGCCGTAATCGTGATTTCGTTTGTCGTCCAGCCTGCCGTCACGCCCCGAGGATTGGTCGAGGTAAGGCATGCCCAGCCGGCACCCAGCATGGAGTTGTAGTAGGGACACGAAACGGCGGCTCCCGATGCGGCTGCGGCACTCAGTGCGGAGGTCAGCGTCACGACCTTCGTGGAGGCGTTGACTGCCGAAATGGTGTACTGTGCCGATCCTATGGTTATCCTGCCTCCCGCCTCCATGTTCATTACCGAAGCGACCGTTATGGTCGTGGCTCCGGCTGCCGCGGCAGCTGTCAGTGTCGTGCCCGCGAATACCGCCGAATCCTTGATGCCCCACGCGTAGGTGACGTTCGTCGTGTCGATAGAGGCTCCGCGCCACAGGTCGCAATGCGCCCTGAGCGTCGCCACCTCGTCGTTCTTGAATACGATGCCGTCGGGTGCATACGCCACGGCGGCGATCATCGCTCCGGCGTTCAGGTGCTGGGTGAACTGTACCTCCGCACGGAAAGGAATCTCCAGCCCGTTGGCATCGATGTAGATTGCCTCGAAAGTATACCGTACCTGCGGGGCGGAAACGGTCATGTGGTTGGCCTTGACGGTCAGGGCGTATTTGGCGGAAGCGGCGCCGATCGTACAGCTGTCCTGTCCGGAAGTTATGACCGTGCCGTCCTTGTACCATTTGGCGGAACCGCTCTTGACACCGGCTGTCAATGTCGCCGCGTTGCCGACGGATGAGATCTGGTCTACGGCCGCCTTGCCGCTGACAAACAGAGAAGGGGTCAATATCAGGTACGGGGATGCCGCCCACGAGGGGGCATACGCGCCGGTATCCTTGTTGAACACCTGGGTCAGCGGTTGCGAGGAACCGATAAACGCCTGTAAGGAGACAGCATCATTCTGGTCGATGATGGTGACTTGTCCGCGTGCTACTTTAATTGCCATATGCTTATTGTAATGTTGTTGATATATTCACTTCACAGTCGAAAACAGCTTTGCGCCACACGTCCCCGCCGGTTATCTCTATCTCCCTGCCGTAACGCGGTGCGGCGTTCCATATCCTGTCGTTCTCCGTATCGCGGCTCGTCCGTATCCAGCGGAAATTGCCGTCGGGAATGAGCGGCGTGATTTCTTCGCCTCCCCTGTATACCCTGGCACGGAGTACCGTCGAGACGATTCCGTTGCGGAATGTCGTGCCGTTTTCAGACTCCACATAAACAGTATAGGAGGGCAATCCGTCGTAAAGTTTGAAAAAGGTATGAGCCGCACTGATTTTTTCATTACGGTATGTTGCCGTGTAGCGGAGGGTCAGCACGTCGCGTCCTTCCCAGCCATGAAACAAGGGTGTCATTTCAAACACGGCGGCATTGCATCCGGCATCTTTCCATATGCCGTCAGCGGCAAGGTATTCCCACTGCCGGCTTTCCGGCTCGAAATTGTATTCGGTCGCCACAAGCGGGATATTCTCCGGCTCGCATGCGCCTGAAAGCTCGTCCTTGAAATGGAACGCCGTGCCGCCTGTCAGGGAGACGGAACGGGGCTTGAGCAGTTCCTGCGCCTCCTCATCGAGGTCTTCCCAACGGATGGTCACACCGCGCAGTTCGATGGTATCCTTGCCCCACTTGAACCGTCCCGAGGCGAAATGGCCCGTCCCGTCCGGATTGATGACGAAAGAACCGTCCCGTGAAGCGATCGAGCCGTCTTCGTTCAGCCGCAACAGGGGATTCTGTATGGTACCCCCGATACCTCCCTTGTTGAACCAGGCACCGTAATCGTCCGTGTAGGACAAGGCTTCATCGGTCGCCTGATAGGGGGTCACGTTCTTTCCGGCCTCCAATTGAGGGGCGGACAACGACAGGGGGACGGAAGCGGCAATGCCGAGATACATGACGGGGGAATCTGACCCGCGTATGAGGAACGGGACATTATAACGGACCCATCCTTTACCGGCAGCCACCGTCCGATCACCGACAAGATGTTCATCCTGATAGAACCGGATGGCTGCCGTATCTTCCGCTTTTATCC
>ENA-OYXU01000125-OYXU01000125.1-human-gut-metagenome-genome-assembly--contig:-NODE-125-length-33165-cov-5.339112_pt1 | contig 33165 bp, 23 predicted proteins | sample MGYA00243243_ERZ653435 | MGnify/ENA primary metagenome ERZ653435 (study PRJEB26926, sample SAMN06165113) | human gut metagenome | biome: ENVO:00009003; feature: ENVO:2100002; material: ENVO:00002003... | reverse complement strand
GAGATGCAGCGTAGTCTCGTGGGCTCGGAGATGTGTATAAGAGACAGCCATTAAATAGGCTGTCTCAGAGACTGAAGAGGGTGTATCATCACACTTTTTATTTCACCACGGCCTTTAAAGTGCGGACCGAACCGTCGGCCATCCTCTGGCGCACGATGCTCACACCGCTCTGCGGAGAGGCCATCATGCGTCCCGCCAAGTCGTACGTATCGTACACTCGGCACCAGCGGCAGCATCGACAGGCAGTATGGCAGTGGGGGCACGCCGTCGTCGCTCAGGAAGACGCGGCTGACAGCTATGGCAGCTGTTCCGTTGGTGGAGAATCCGGCCATGCGTATGGCAGACTCGTCCACCGTCTTGACGTTGGCAAGATTTATCTTCGTCGTGGCAGCCGTCAGCGTGCGCACTGAAAACTACAAACGGTTGAAAGAACGGATTGCCAAGGCAAAGAACCGTATAGAATTCTGTTGGTAGGCAAATGAGACTTGTACCCTTAACACCAGAATATGAATTTACACAGTTTGACTGTGGAGACAATGACTTGAACGAGTTTCTGTTTGAGGATGCCAAGAACTTCCTTCTGAAGCGCATAGCCAATACTTTCATCCTTGAGGATGAGGGACGGATTGCAGCTTATTTCTGCCTGCTGAATGACAAGATAAGCCGATTGGAAAAAAATCGGCTCCGTAACGGTGTTACAAGGCACAAGTAACGGTGTTACAAGGCCGAAGTAACGGTGTTACAAGGCCGAAGTAACAACGTTACCCGAGCCTTGTAACACCGTTACGAGACCTTAACGACTGTCAGGTTACATTTTCACGCTGAGTTTCTTCCCAGAGTAAGCCACGGTGCGCGACGTGCCGTCGGGCAGCTTCACTGTGAAGCTGCGCTTCTGCGGCATGCCGGGATATGCTCCGCGGCGCTGGCCGATGGTGAGCGTGCGGCGGGCGTCGCTCCATGTAAGCTGTATCTCCATGCGCTCGCCGCGCTCATAACCGTAGCCGTCGCCCTCGTCTTCATAGAGCGTGAACGAACCGTCGGCACCAGGATAGACGCGGAGTTCAAGCTCTGACCAGTCGCGTCCGGCGGTCGACTGCATCTCGCGGCCCACGGGAACGATGCCGCCGGCACGGACGAACATCGGTATGGTGCCGATGGTGGTAGTCAGGGTTATGTCCTGACCGCCGTCATAACGCCGGCCGGTGTCGAAGTCGTACCATACCGTCGGCGTACTGTCGGAGGACGGAAGATAGACCTTGGCCGTCTTCTGCGCGGCAAAGTCGACGCTGATGTCGGCTCCGCCGTCGGCATTGCCCTTCTTGTCCCATCCGCTCATCTCGTCCGTCTTCACTATCTTCTCGGGCGTGTACTGCGCGTGCACCACGGGAGCTGCCAATATGTTGCGGCCGAACATGAACTCATGGGCCATGTCCCACGTGCGGCGGTCGCCGGAGAACTCGGCAGCCAGGGGGCGCATGTAGCTGTCGTCATTGGCCGTCACCTGCCACGCCGTGCTATATATATAAGGTAAGAGACGGTAGCGCAGCTTTACGGTATTCACCAAGGCATCGTATACTGGCTCGCCGGCCTTACCATAAAGATAGAACTCACGTGGCACATCGGTGCCATGACTGCGCATTACGGGGCAGAACATCGTATACTGTATCCAGCGCACATAGAGTTCGCGGTAAAGAGGGTTGTTTGCGCCTCTGCTTTCTCTTTTTCCCTTGTTGTATGCTCCGGCAAAGAAGCCTCCGCCGTCGCTGTTGTAGTTGGGGTTGCCGGTGAGCGTGAAGTTCAGTCCGGCGGGAATCTGCGCACGCAGGCTCTCCCACGACGAACCCACATCGCCGCTCCACACGTTTGAGGCGTAGCGCTGCTGTCCGGCGAAGCCCGAGCGGGTCATGATGAAGACACGCTTGCTTGAATCGGCAGCCAACTGATGGTCGTGCACACCGCCGACAGTGGCCAGCGGGTAGGCATTGCGCAGGCGGCGGAACGTGGCGGTGCGCGTGTCGCCCACCTTGGTGTCAAGATCGGCGGGCTGCATATTCATATTGTCAGGCTCGGTAGAGTCCATCCACCATCCGTCGATGCCCATCTTGTGGAGACGCTGGAGGTTCTGCCAGTAGATGTCGCGGCTCTCCGTGGCGTAAGGGTCGTAGCAACACACGCCGCTGGGATAGTCCATGCGCGGCGGCCACTGGCTCTCGATGCCGCTCTGCGGCCACGTCTGGAACTTGAAGAGGCGGTTCCTCTCTGACAGTTCGCGATAGCCCTTGGTCTGCGGACCGAAGCTGCTCCAGATGGTTATCATCAGTTTGGCGTCCTGACGGTGAATGTCGTCGATATAGTTCTGAGCGTTGCCGAAGCCCTCGCCGAGGAACTCCATGGCGTTCCACAGATAGTGCGAGCCCCAGTACTGCCAGTCCTGCACGATGCAATCGAGCGGTATGCCCAGTTCGCGGTACTTGCGGACCACGCCCACGGTCTCGCCGAGCGACTTGTAACGCTCCTTCGACTGGAAGAAACCGTACGACCAGAGCGGCATCATCGGCACCCGGCCGGACAGCGTGCGCACGAGCGCGGTGGTCTTGTCGAGCGAGCCGCCGTACATGAAGTAGTAGTCTACGCCGTCGCCCACATCGGAACGGAACTGCATGCCGTTCTCGTCGTCATCGAAGTTTGTCGGCGAATAGTTGTCCCAGAAGAGTCCCCAGCCCTTTATGCTCTGTATGACGTTCTGATAGTCTTCCAGATTCGACTGCACGACATGGCGGTGGGTTCCGCGGCGGTTCATCCTTCCGTCCTGAAGTATGCCGAGGCCGTAGATAGGTTCGTCGGCTCCGAGGGTGAACGACTGGTTGACCCTGAAGCCGCCGGCATCGGCCCCGCCGGTGATGGCCTCAAGCGAGAAGTCTTTCTCGGCGAGCAGCGCGCCGCCATCTTTTGCGGTAAACGTGACGCGGCCGGTACGGCTGTCAACGCTGACGGTCAGCCTGCGGCTGCCGACGGTCACCGTGCCGCCATCATCGCGGCGCGTCACCTTCACGTCTGCCGGCGTCATGGTCACGGCGAGGCTCTTCTGCATGGCCGCGCCGTCAGTGGCCGTCTTCGTTATGCGCACAATGTTGTCGGCATAAAACGTCACGCCGACAACGCCTTTACCTGTCTGTACCTTCACGCCCTCCGCCCAAACAGCGGGAGCAAGGAAGAGCATCAGCAGCATCGCTGCAAGAAATGCTTTGGTTGTTGATGATTGTCTGTTCATTGATACTTATTGCTTGATCATTAATTTTATGTCAATTTTCTCCGTCACCGTCAAAAGGCACTTGCAAAGATAAAGCAAAAACAAGAGAAAGCGCATGTATTAATGTTGATTTGACAATGCACAAATGTTGAAAAGCCCGATAAACAGTGGCTTTTCAACATTTGTGCAAGTATGGGGACAGGTCATTGTTTTTTCCATTCGTCATTCCCGGTATATTCCGACGGCCGGCAGCCATACTGCTGCATGAAGCATTTGCTGAAATATCCGGGACTGCTGAAGCCGGTCATCTCGGCCACTTCGGCTATGCTGCGGCCGCCCCCGGCTATAAGCTCGGCGGCGCGGGTGAGGCGGATGGTGCGGATGAAGGCCACGGGCGACTTGTCCATCGCGGCCATCAGCTTGCGGTAGAGTCCGGTGCGCTCCATGCAGAGGTCGCGGCTAAGCTGCTCCACGGAATACGACGGGTTGGACATGTTCTTCTCGACGAACGCCGTGGCGCGGTTCATGAACTCTATCTCCTGACTGCTCATCTGCGGGCGGCCGTCAGTCTCCTCGCGGTCGGACAGCACGACACTGGCCGAACTCTCAAGCCGGCTGCACTTCTCGACGAGACTCTGGATGCGCGTCAGCAGCATGTCCTCGCGGCGCTTGCGCTCCGCCTTGCGGCTGATGGAGCGGGTGTAGGCACGAACGGCGGCGAAGACCGTGAGGATGAGAATCAGCGCGTAGGCAGTGTATGCCCACATCGTGGCCCACCACGGACTGCGGATGACGAGCACGAGGCGCCGCACGCCGCCGTCCCAGCGGTCGGCACGGGCCGAAGCCATCACCTCGATGGTGTACGTGCCGGGCTGCATGCCCACAAACGAGAGGTAGAACTGGCCGCGACCGTCGACCATGTTTCCGGCCGAGTCGGCGCTTACGACATGCCATGCCTTGTCCTGCTCCACGATGCGGTAGCGGTAGAACGTGCTGCGAGGCCGCACGAACTTCATGGCCGAGAACTGGAAGGCTAAGGCATTGTCGGAATGTTTCATCGTCAGCCGTTCGGTGAACGCGGCGTCGGCCGTCATGCCGCTCTCGCCTACACCGAGCCTGCGGCCGTGAAGAAAGACGGACGTGAGCACCGGAGTGAGGGCGGGAGAATATTCGCGCGTGTCGAAGACGCCGTTCATGGGCGAACTGTAGAACACGCCCTTGTCGTAGCTGCCGAGCCAGATGCCTCCCTCGCGGTCCTGACAGATGGTGTTGAAGCCCGTGGCGAGCATCGTGCCGTCGGGCAGACGCAACTCGGGATAGAGCGTGCGGGAGCCGGTGGCGAGATCGAAGAGCCAATAGCCCCGGTCGGTGGAGATATACGCCTTGCGCTCGGGCGTGACGATGAGCGTGTGCAGGTTATAGTCGCACTCGAAGAGCCGCCGCCATTCGCCCGTGCGCGGGTTGAACGAAAGGAACAGCGACCGGCGGCCCATGCGCGTCTGGTAGAACATGCCGTCACTGCCGCGCACCACGAGCGAAGTCCGGTCATGCAGCGGTGCCTCGTCGCGGCTGTAGGCACGGTATACCGACAGTGGACGCCCGCCCTTCGCGCCGAACACCGACACGGAACCGTCGCTCGTGAAGACGTATATACGTCCGCCGTATGTGTCAAGGTCCTGCACGCGGCCGCTGCCGTCGGGCATCAGCAGCCCGGCCGTACCGTCATCACGCCTCACCGTACGGCCGTCCACTGTCCATACGTATCCCTGCGTGTCAACGTAGAAGTCGCCGACCGGCCTTGCCCCCGCTGCCCCACCCTCTTTTGCGCCCGCAAGCAACGCCGTACAGCTGTCGACGAAGCACAGCGTACGCAGGTCGAGACAAACCACCTGCCACCTGTTCTTCACCCACAGGCGGTAGTGACGGTCGACAAACAGTTTGGTAAACCCGTCGTAATCCGGCAGCGGCGCGTATGCCGTGCTGTCCTTGCGTATGGCCTTAAACTGCGTGCCGTCGTACAGGCACACATCGCTCTCTGTATCTACGACAATACGTCCGTCCTTCAGCTGCATCATCTGAAGCACATGCTCGCCGCTCAGTCCCTGCTCGCGGTTGAAAGAATAAAATGTCTTTTCCGCCGCGAAAAGGGCAACGGAAAAGACATTAAAACATAACAGCAGTATCGCTGACGCATGCCTTGCCATAGTCATGGGTGTATATATTGTACTTAATACAGGTTTTCGTCGTTGCCATAAAGTAATTCTTTCAGTTCTTCTTTTGTCGGCAGATAAGTCATATACCGGGCTGCAAAAATCTGTTTCTCATCTTTTGGCAATGTGTATTCTACAACAGCGTCGTTCTTCTCGGCACAAAGAACGATTCCCACCGGAGGATTGTCTCCGGGATTCATCAGCTCCCGCGTATAATAATTGACATACATCTGCATCTGCCCGAGATCCTGATGGCTGAGTGCATCTATTTTCAAATCAATCAGCACGTAACAACGGGCCGGAATGTTATAGAACACAAGGTCTATATAAAAATGCTGCCCGTCGAGTGTAATGCGTTTCTGGCGTGCCACGAAACTATAGCCGCGCCCCATCTCCAAAAGAAAATGCTGCAACTTGCTGATGAGCATCTGTTCCAAGTCGCCTTCAAGGAAATGCTCGCCTTGCTTAATACCCAGAAATTCCAAGATGAAAGGGTCGCGGATTATTTCCCTCGGCTGCATTTCCTTCGGTGCAGAATCATGAATCTCTGCCCTTACCTTATCCTTGTCACGGCTTGCCAACATCCGTTCGTAGAACATCGTGTTGATTTGGCGTTGAAGCTGGCGAACACTCCAGTTGCACGCTACACATTCGGACAGATAATAGTCCCGGGCTGTTTTGTTCTCTACACGAATCAGATGCCGATAATGAGACCAACTCAATTCATCACACACTGTGTGGCGAATTGGATAAAACAAGTAGAACTGCCTCATATATCGAATGTTGGTAGTGGAAAAGCCACCACCATATTCAGCTTTCAAACGTCTGGAAAGTCTGTCAATAACACCCTTCCCATATTCCGCTTTCACATTTCCCTGCTGCTCATACTCCACAATGTATCTGCCTACTTGCCAATATGCTTCCACGGTAATGGAATTTACAGTCCGGGCTATTTGTCTGCGCGCGTTGTCAAGCATCTGTTTGATTTGTACAAAAAGATGCTCTTCAGGATTATTCTGTGGTGTCGGATTAGCTGCCATTTAAAATATAGTTTATTTTGCGAAGATACTAATATTTCTGCATATATCTTTCATTCAACAAAACAAATTTGCCAATTACACCAAAATATCAGGCAATATGTTTACAAATGGAAAAGACGGTATGTCAAAATACCGATTACGGCGGAATGGCATCGTTTCAAAACACTTTTTTATTCGGGCTACGCAACGTTTCGCCATGTTACGGATTTCAATGACGCATTATTGAATATTCTTGAATATAAAGGACTAAACGCTTTTTTTTGAAGTTTTTCACACATAATTATAAATAAATGGTTATCTTTGTACCAAGTTATCATAACGGGCTGAATCGATACAGCTTCCCTTATCATGACTGAAAGAAATATACGAGAACGATTTTATAACATTAACCAAACATAAATTGAGTATGAAAGATTTTCTAAAGCATACCCTCGCCACAATAGTGGGCATCATCGCCGCTTCGGTGATAATGGGTATCATCGGCATTATCGCAATAGCCGGAATGATTGCCTCCGAAGAGACAACAACCAAAGTCAAGGACAACTCCGTCTTCGTGCTTAACCTCTCCGGCACCCTTGAAGAGAGAGCCAAAGAAGACTTCATGGCACAACTGACCGGCAACGTGAGCAACAATCTGGGACTCGAAGACATACTGTATGCCATAAAAGAGGCCAAGGAAAACAAGGACATAAAAGGTATATACATCGAGGCCGGAGCCTTTGCCAGCGACTCGCCCGCATCGTCACAGGCCATAAGAAACAGTCTGGCCGACTTCAAGAAAAGCGGCAAATGGATAGTGGCCTACGGAGAAACCTACACCCAGACCACATATTATATATGTTCTGTGGCCGACAAGGTGCTGCTCAACCCACAAGGCATGGTCGACTGGCACGGACTGGCGGCACAGCCGATGTTCCTGAAAGACCTGCTGGCCAAATTCGGGGTGAAATTCCAATTAGCCAAAGTCGGCAAATACAAGAGCGCACCCGAAATGATGACGGCGGACAAGATGAGCGAGCCGAACCGCGAGCAGGTGACGGCATACATCAGCACCATCTGGGACGTGATGCTCACCGACGTGTCGGCAAGCCGCAAGCTGAGCAAGGACACACTCAACGCCTACGCCGACAGATACATGGCCTTCTCCGACCCGCAGGACTACGTGAAGACGAAACTCGTGGACAAACTGCTGTACAACGACGAGGTGAAGAAGGAAATAAAGGCAATGCTGAAAATCAAGGATGACAAGAAGATAAACAGCCTGTCGATGAACCAGATGCTCAATCTGCCCGACAACGACACTGAAAATGACAACGAGATAGCCGTATACTATGCCTATGGCGATATCGTGACAACCAATACCGGCGGACTGACAGGCAACGCCTGCATAGCATCCGATGACGTTTGCCGCGACCTCGACAAACTGGCAAAAGATGACGATGTGAAAGCCGTGGTACTCAGAATAAACTCCGGCGGCGGCAGCGCATACGCCTCGGAGCAGATATGGCACTCGGTAATGAACATCAAGGCCAAGAAGCCGGTGGTGGTGTCCATGGGCGGCATGGCCGCATCAGGCGGATACTACATCAGTTGTCCGGCCAACTACATTTATGCCGAGCCGACCACACTTACCGGCAGCATCGGCATATTCGGCATGTTCCCCGACGTGAGCGGACTGCTCACAGACAAGCTCGGTGTGAAGTTTGACGAGGTGAAGACAAACAAGCACAGTGCCCTCGGCTCGATGGCACGGCCTTTCAACGCAGAGGAGATGAGCATCCTCGAGGCTTATGTAGACCGCGGCTACTCACTGTTCCGCAAGCGTGTGGCCGACGGACGCCGCATGAAGGTTGATGCAGTGGAAGAAATAGCCCAAGGACGGGTGTGGACCGGACGCGACGCCCTGAAAAACAAGCTCGTCGACGCGCTGGGCGGTCTGGACAAGGCCGTGGCCAAAGCTGCCGAACTGGCCAAACTCAAAGAACACCACACAGTAAACTATCCCGCACAACCCGACTGGATGGAGCAGCTGATGGCAAAAACCGGCAGCAAGAGCTACATTGACGAACAGCTCAGGGAGACGCTCGGCGAATACTACGCACCATTCTCTTTTGTAAAGAACATCAGCAACCAGGATGCCATACAGGCACGACTGCCATATCACCTGACAATAAAGTAACAAGAATACAGGCCCCACCCTTCATTTCTCCATATCAACCACATGCCGGAGAAAACAAAGGGTGAGGCCCTTTATTTTAAACGACACTGCATGGAAGGAGACTTCATCAAGATAAACAACTGGCTGTTGCCACTTAGCTGGACATACGGCTTCTTCGTCAGACTGCGCAACACACTCTTTGAAGTGGGAATACTGAAAAGCCGCAGTTTTGACATACCAATGATATCGGTTGGCAACATAACCGTGGGGGGAACGGGCAAGACCCCCCATGTGGAATATCTGATAAGACTCCTGCAAGACAAGTTCCATGTAGCGGTGCTCAGCCGCGGTTACAAGCGGAAGACACGCGGATTCATTCTGGCAGACAAGGAATCGACGGTGAAAGACATCGGCGACGAGCCTTACCAGATGAAACAGAAATATCCCGATGTGACCATTGCCGTGGACAAAGACCGCCGCAACGGCATAATGAGACTGACAGAAAACGAGTCAGGCAAGGACATCGATGTGGTGCTGCTTGACGATGCCTTCCAGCACCGCTATGTAAAACCCGGCATCAACATCCTGCTCGTCGACTACCACCGGCTTATCATCTACGACAAGCTGTTGCCCGCCGGACGCCTGCGCGAACCTCTCTCGGGAAAGAACCGTGCGGACATTGTCATCGTAACCAAATGTCCGCGCGACCTCAAACCTATGGAGTTCCGCGTCATCACCAAGGCCATGAGCCTCTACCCTTACCAGCATCTCTACTTCACCACACTCGACTACGATGCGCTGCATCCCATATATTGCGGCGAGGAGCGGGCGTTGAGCACAATATCGGCCGACGAAAACATCCTGCTCGTCACCGGCATCGCGTCGCCACGCCAGATGATAGTAGACCTCACGCCCTATTCCGAACACATCCACCCCATGACATTCGGCGACCATCATGCCTTCACCGCAAAAGATGTGGAAAGAATAAACGAGGCGTTCGACGCCCTACCCTCGCCCAAACTCATCATAACAACTGAGAAAGACGCTACGCGCATCTTCGGACTGAAAGGGCTTAGCGACGGTGTAAGGCACAACATATACACTCTGCCGCTGAAAATAAAATTCATGCTCGGACAAGAAGAAACGTTTAACGAAAACATTATAGGCTATGTACGAAAAAATTCAAGAAACAGCATCCTGGTTAAAGCAAAGGATGACCACAAGTCCAAAAACGGCAATCATTCTGGGAACAGGCCTCGGACAATTAGCTTCAGAAATAACTGACACCTACGAGTTCGCATACAGCGACATACCCAATTTTCCCGTCTCGACAGTAGAGGGACACAGCGGAAAGCTGATTTTCGGGAAACTCGGCGGCAAGGACATCATGGCCATGCAGGGCCGTTTCCACTACTACGAGGGTTACTCGATGAAGGAAGTTACATTCCCAATCCGCGTGATGTACGAGCTGGGCATCGAGACCCTGTTCGTGTCGAACGCCTCGGGCGGAATGAATCCGGAGTTCAGAATCGGCGACCTGATGATTATCACCGACCACATCAACTTCTTCCCCGAGCACCCGCTGCGCGGCAAGAACTTCCCCACGGGTCCGCGCTTCCCCGACATGCACGAGACGTACGACCTCAAACTCATCGCCGAGGCCGAAGCCATTGCTGCCGAAAAAGGCATACGCGTGGTTCACGGTGTTTACGTAGGTGTGCAGGGTCCCACATTCGAGACACCGGCAGAATACAAGATGTACCACCGCCTGGGTGGCGACGCCGTGGGCATGAGCACTGTGCCGGAGGTAATCGTGGCACACCACTGCGGCATAAAGACATTCGGCATCAGCATCATCACCGACCTCGGACTGGAAGACACACCGGTGGAGGTGAGCCACGAGGAGGTGCAGGAAGCCGCCAACAAGGCACAGCCGCTGATGACGGAGATTATGAGAGAGATGATTAACAGAGCATAAATGGACATTTCAAAACTCGGTGAGTTCGGTCTCATCGACCGACTTACAAAAGACATTGAGATAAAGAACCCGTCGACGCTACGTGGCGTGGGCGATGACTGTGCCGTGCTGAGCTATCCCGACAAGCAGGTGCTCGTAACCACCGACATGCTGATGGAGGGTGTGCACTTCGACCTTACATACACCGACCTGCGCAACCTCGGATACAAGGCGGCAATGGTCAACATCAGCGACATCTTCGCCATGAACGGCACCCCGCGGCAGATTACGGTGAGCCTCGCACTGAGCAAACGCTTCACGGTGGAGGACATGGAGACATTCTACGAAGGTCTGCGCGCCGCCTGCAACAAGTGGGGCGTAGATATAATAGGTGGCGACACCACTTCGTCGTATACGGGTCTGGCCATCAGCATCACTTGTATAGGTGAGGCCGACAAGCAGGATATTGTATACCGCAGCGGTGCCAAGGAGACCGACCTTGTATGCGTGTCGGGTGACCTCGGCGCCGCATACATGGGCCTGCAGCTTCTCGAACGTGAGAAGTCGGTATACTACCAGCAGGTGGACGAGGCACGAAAGAAAGGCGACAAGAATGCACTGGCCGAACTGGCGCACTTCGAGCCCGACTTTGCCGGAAAGGAATATCTGCTGCAACGGCAGCTCAAGGCCGAGGCACGCGGCGACATCATCGCACGCCTGCGCGAAGCCAACATACGCCCCACGGCCATGATGGACATCAGCGACGGCCTGTCGAGCGAGTTGCTCCACATCTGCAAACAGAGCCATGTGGGCTGCCGCATTTTCGAGAAGAACATCCCCATCGACTACCAAACGGCCGTGATGGCAGAGGAGCTGAACATGAACGTGACGACATGTGCACTCAACGGTGGCGAGGACTACGAACTGCTGTTCACCGTACCCATCGGCGACCACAGCAAGATAGAGATGCTCGACGACGTCAAGCTCATCGGACACATCACAAAGGAGAGCCTCGGCAGTGTGCTCGTCACCCGCGACAACAACGAGTTCGAACTGAAAGCACAGGGCTGGAACCCGCTGCAATAAATCCGAGCCGCCGTCCCGCGGCTGCCACAACGGCCTTGCCATAAGGTAAAACAAGGAGGGTGTGTCAAAATGCAAGTTGCTTCCCTTGCATTTTGACACACCCTCTTGGCTACCTACAAGTTGCTTCCTTCGCATTTTTGATATACCCTCTTTTTTGTTTAAATTGGGAATGTTGACAGTCTGTGAGTTACATTTACGTTGGTCTGTGTATGCTTTGCTGCGGACGCTAAGGGTGGCGTTGTTATTTGGTAAAAGCCGGTAAATTATGCGGTTGGCGAGAAAAAAAACTGCCAAAGGATATGATTTTGTCATTTTAAATTCGTAAATTTGCCATGTGTCAGAGATACTTATTCGGTTTCGCAGTACCAAGACAAGTGACCGTCTTTGACATGCTAAAACCTTTGTGAATAAATGTTCGTAAAGGACTTGCATTTAATACAAATAATCAAGCTGCGAGTTGAAATGTAAAAGACGAACTTGAATATGACAAAGAAGGAAACCTTGAAGTTGTTTGAAGACCGTAAAGTCCGCACGGTGTGGGACGATAAAGAAGAGAAATGGTATTTCTCGATAGTTGATGTTGTTGGAATTCTTGCTGAGAGTAAGGACTATCAAACAGCAAGAAAATATTGGAATAAGCTGAAACAGCGTCTAAAAGAGGAGGGCTTTGAACCGGTGACAAACTGTCACCAGTTGAAATTGCGTGCCGAAGACGGCAAAATGCGGTTAACGGATGTCGCAGATACGGAGGGACTTTTCCGTATCATCCAATCCATACCGTCTCCCAAAGCAGAACCGTTTAAACAATGGATGGCATGTGTGGCATCAGAACGTCTTGATCAGATGCAAGACCCGGAGTTGAGTATAACGCAAGCCATGATGGATTACAAACGGCTCGGATATTCCGATAACTGGATAAACCAACGGCTGAAAAGTATTGAAATTCGTAAAGACCTCACAGACCAATGGAAATTGCATAATGTTGAAGAAGGCATACAGTATGCTACTCTCACAGATATTATATATCAACAGTGGGCAGGAAAAACAGCCAAGGAATATAAACAATTTAAAGGCTTGAAGAAAGAGAACCTTCGCGACAATATGACCAACGAAGAGCTTGTCCTTAATATGCTGGCTGAACTTTCAGCCACAAGTATAACCAAAGCTAAAAATCCACAGACATTGGGTGAGAACATGCAATGTGCCGCTGACGGCGGTGATGTGGCACGAGTGGCACGGGAGCAGTTAGAATTGAAAACAGGCCAGAAAGTGGTGAGTCCGTTATCTGCAAAAAGGTTCTTTGAGGCTCAAAAGCCAAAAGAACTGTTAGAAAACGATGATAATAATGAATAGTATGGGACATACTACCACTATACCTCAATTTATCTCTCACATCAAGAAAAATACTGCAGGAGATATTGAAAAATTCCAAAGCAATGAGGAACATTGCAAGGGTGTTGCAGAACTGGCAGAACAATTTGCCAGTGAATTCGGCATGGGCAGTTGGGGGCGGGCACTTGGACTTTTCCATGACAAAGGTAAGGAACGCAAGGCTTTTCAAGACTACATAAGAAAAAATAGCGGATATCAGCCTGACCTTATGTGCACAGGTGAACATAATCACGCGTTTGTCGGTGGTGTATTGGCAAAAAACATATATGGAAGAGGGGCTGAAAATCTGCTTTGCAACCAGATACTGTCTCATCATTCGGGTCTGCACGACTATTGTGACATAGAGACGGCATTAGAAAAAGATATACCATCCGAAGTCAATATAAGCGTGGATAAGATACCGCTTAATCGTCCTCCGTTTACATTCTCTCCAATTGAGGGATGCAAAGGAATGACATCCGATGCAAACCACTTGTCACGAATGTTGTTTTCATGTTTGGTGGATGCAGATTATCTTGATACGGAGTTATTTATGGATGCAGATGCAGCCAAGTTGCGCAGGAATGAGACAAGACTGGGAACTCTCTTGCCTATGTTGGAACAATATATTGACAATCTTCAGGATAGCAGCGCAAAATCTGAGGTCAATACTATCAGAAAGCAAGTATATGAAAGATGTGTAAGCATGTCTGGAATGAACAAAGGGTTCTATAGCCTTACGGTTCCTACAGGAGGCGGAAAGACCTTGTCGTCCCTGGCATGGGCACTACGCCATGCCATACACAATGGAATGAAAAGAATTATTATTGCTATTCCGTACACAAGTATTATTGTACAGACAGCTTCAATACTAAAACATATTTTTGGCGAGAATGCTGTATTGGAACACCATAGCAATTTCGATCCACAAACAATAAAAGACACAGCCAAACGACACAAGGCAAAACTTGCAACAGAGAATTGGGATTATCCCATTATCGTAACAACCAACGTGCAGTTGTTTGAGTCGATGTTCAGTAATAAACCCTCTGACTGTCGAAAGTTGCACAATATTGCTGGCAGCGTCATCATACTTGATGAGGTGCAGACATTGCCAACAGATTATCTGCAGCCTATAGTGGATGCTTTGAAAGCATATCAGAAAATGTTTGGCATATCTGTACTGTTTACTACGGCAAGTCAACCACTGCTTAATGGTTTAATCGAAGGATGTAACCCAAGAGCCACTTTTCCTGGCATTGACAACATCACTGAAATCATACCGCAGGAATATGCTTTGCATGACAGATTGAGGAGAGTGAAACTGGAAATAGACAAGACCGGCAGTACGTACGATGAAATAGCAAAAAGAATTTCGAGTCATGATAAGGTGTTGTGTATTGTCAATACACGCAATGATGCTCGTGAGATATACGAACGGCTTCCTAAAGATGGCATGACGATACATCTCTCAAGGATGATGTGCCCCAAACACGTATCTCGTACCATAGGGAAAATCAAAATGGCCTTGTCGGATAACTCAGAAGGAATTATCAGAGTTATTGCAACCCAGTTAATTGAAGCTGGTGTTGACATTGACTTCCCTGTAGTTTACCGTCAGGAAGCAGGACTCGACTCTGTCCTTCAAGCAGCAGGCAGATGTAATCGTGAGGGAAAACTGAATATAGCGACAACATACGTATTCAGTCTTTCAAAAGAGCATATCCTTCACGGTAATATAAAGGATGCCAACAACGCAAGACTCAATATGACGAATGTCGATGATTGGTTTGTACCTAAAACGATGACAGATTATTTCAGACAACTCTACAGCAGAAAAGAAACTTTTGACAAGAAAGATATCAAGTTCCTTCTTTATAAACCAACAGAAATGTGTTTTGCCGAGGCTGCAAAAGGGTTTAAGCTTATTGAAGAAGTCGGAAAAACGGTTATTGTCAATATGGACGACAGTCTGGAGCTTGTCGAACATGTAAAGACCGATGGGATAACATACTCGCTTATGAAGCAGTTGTCGCAATATAGCGTGAATATTCATGAACAAGACTTCAATAAGCTATTGAGTTATGGAGCTATAGAAGAGGTTGTCGAAGGCATTTATGTTGTCAACGATAGGGCACAATATGATGAAAACATTGGGCTTAGGCTTGATAACCATTGGATGAATGAAATATTAATAAAATAACACACTAAGGAATGGACAAAGAACAAAACGATATTATAATCTACTCTACACCCGATGGTAAAACAAACGTTTCGTTAATGACGCGTGACGGCAAGGTGTGGCTTAACCAAGCGCAAATTTCAGACCTCTTTGGGACCTCCGTCCAAAACGTCTCCTATCATATTATCAACATCCTTAAAGACAATGAATTAGAAAAAGATTCAGTTATCAAGGATTATTTGATGACTGCCTCTGACGGCAAGACGTATAATGTCATATTCTATTCATTGGAAATGATACTTGCCATAGGCTATCGCATACGAAGTATCAGAGGTGTTCAGTTTCGTCAATGGGCAACACGCCATCTTTCAGAATATCTTATCAAAGGATTTGTCATGGATGACGAACGACTCAAAAAACCAGATGGACGTCCGGATTATTTTGATGAACTTTTGCAAAGGATTCGCGACATCAGATCAAGCGAGAAACGTTTCTATCAGAAACTACGAGACTTATTCAAACTGAGCAGCGATTATGAGACAAAGGAAAAAGCCACGCAAATGTTTTTTGCTGAAACACAGAACAAACTACTATATGCTGTAACTCATAATACGGCAGCAGAAATAGTTTCATTACGTGCTGATGCGTCAAAACCCAATATGGGACTAACAGCATGGAAGGGTGATATTGTTCGCAAAGGTGATATAGTTGTAGCTAAGAATTATCTTCACGAGGATGAAATAGACAAGCTCAACAGACTTGTAATGCTATTCCTTGAATCAGCCGAGTTGAGAGTAAAAGATCGAAAATGTTTGACCTTAGATTTTTGGAAAGGGAATATTGACAGTCTGCTTTCTTTCCAAGGTTATGACATCCTGCAAGGAAATGGAAGCATATCAAATGGCGATATGGAGAAACATGTCAAACTGGTTTATGAAAAATTTGACAGTAAAAGAAAACAGATAGAATCAGAATTGGCAGATGTTGAAGACTTGAAATGGCTTGAGGATTTACAGAACAAAATAAAGAATAAAAACAAGGAATGATATGGAATATACAGATAAAGAATATTGCTTGGAGGTTTGGGGTGATTGGGCTTGCTTCACTCGTCCAGAATTAAAAGTAGAACGTGTGAGCTATGATGTCATTACACCTTCAGCGGCGCGTGCCATATTTGAAGCTATCTTTTGGAAGCCAGCCATTCATTGGCAAGTTACCAAGATTGAAGTGCTCAATCCTATTAAGTGGACCACAATCAGAAGAAATGAGGTTGGAGCCGTGGCAAGTAAGTCTCCTATTTTCATTGAGGACAAACGTCAACAGAAAAACTCTTTGCTTCTGAAAGATGTACATTATCGCATTTGGGCCAAGCTTAAATTCATACCTCAATGGAAAAGAAAGGAAACGAAAAATCCATTGATAGATAACGAAGAGCAAGAGCTTTTGCGAAAAGATGAAAATCCTATGAAGTATTATCAAATGTTTGAACGTCGGGCATCCAAGGGACAATGCTTCACCCAGCCGTATCTCGGTTGTCGTGAATTTGCTGCAAATTGGAAGTATATTGATGGTACGGAACAACTTGTTCCTCCTTTGGCAGAAGACAGGGATTTTGGAATCATGCTTTATGATATGGATTTTGAAGGGAATCTAAAGAAACCGGATGCCATGTTCTATCGGGCAAGGATGGAACAAGGAGTAATTGTTGTACCCGATAAAGACAGTGAGGAGGTGTTGAGATGATACTGAAAGCGTTGTATGATTATTATAATAGATGTGATGGATTAGCTGAAAGAGGACTTGAGCTAAAAGAAATAGGCTATTTAATAGTTTTAGATAATGATGGAACTTTTATAAGACTTGAAAACCGTATGAAAGATAAGAAAACAGCATTGTCGTTTTTGGTATTACAATCGGTTAAGCGTTCGGGGAGAAAATATAGTCCTAATTATTTTTGGGACAACTATGAATATGTTGTAGGAGGTGATGGTGAAAGTGCGGTAAAACATAAAACTTTTGTAGATAAGGTTTGTGTTTTTAAGTCAAAATTACCTAATAATGAATATGTTACTGCAATCTATAAATTTTTCTTAAAATATAAGGATGTTAAATCCGTTATTTCTGATGATGTTTTGTTTGACGAGCTTGCTAAGTCTAAAAAAAATATATCTTTCCTTATACATGGAAAGTTACAAATCGCAGCAGAAGATAAGGATATTATAAATTTAGTTCTATCTGAAAATGATACTGATACATTTTATCATAAATGTTTAGTAACAGGCAAAAGAGGTTTAATAGCAAGACTTCATACAACTATAAAACTTTCAAAAGATACAGGTCCCTTGGTTGCATTTAAAACAGACCGTGGCTATGATTCGTATGGCAAAGAACAAGGTCGCAATGCTCCTATATCTGAAGAGGCAGAATTTGCATATACTACAGCATTGAATCACTTGCTGCGTTCTGGCTCTCATAATAAATTTATGGTGGGTTCGCGTACTTTTCTTTTCTGGGCTTCTTCCAATAGTGAGGCCGCCAATAAGTCAGAGGATAGTTTGTTCGCTTTATTTGGAAAAACGGAAGAGGATAATGATGACCCCAATAAGCGTATAAAATTAGTACGGGATACATTCATGTCCATTTATACAGGAAAACTTGCTGCTAACAAAGATGATAGGTTCTTTATTTTAGGTTTGGCTTCCAATTCAGCTCGAATTGCTGTGGTATATTGGAATGAACTGCCATTGCGTGAATTTGCCGGCTTAATCAGTAAACATTTCATGGATATGGAGATTGTTGATACACGTAAGGACAAGAAACCGTATGTAGGGTTACATTCTATTCTTGGGAATGTTACTCTTGGAGGAAAGTCAAGCGATGCTACCCCCAACCTTCCTGATGCCGTAGTGAAAAGTATTTTCCAAGGACTGCTATATCCCGCTTCTCTATTACAAGCTTGCATTCGCCGCATACGTGCAGAACAATCAGTCAACATTGGTCGTGCTGCCATTATCAAAGCTTATCTTAATCGACTAAATGATAATAACAACAATAATAAAAAACTCGATATTATGTTAGACAAAGAAAATCAAAATCAAGGGTATCTTTGCGGAAGGCTGTTTGCTGTTCTCGACAAGATACAGGAAGATGCTAATAACATTCACTCCATCCGAGAACGCTACATGAATTCCGCATCTGCCACTCCAGCCACTGTGTTTGCCACAATTCTCAATCTTTCCACTCATCATTTGGAGAAACTGAATGAAGGAAAACAGGTGTTCTATGAAAAATTAAAGCAGGAAATCATTGCCAAACTTGATGCAGATGGTTTTCCCGCCCATCTTGACCTTCAAGACCAAGGACGCTTCTTTGTAGGATATTATCATCAGAGACAAGCGTTCTTCGTAAGTAAAGAAAATAAAGAGGCAGAAGAGTAATAACAAATAATTTAAAAATACAGTTATGTCAGAAATTAAAAACAGAATTGATTTCGTTTACATCTTTGATGTGCAGGACGGTAATCCGAATGGTGACCCCGATGCAGGTAATCTTCCCCGTGTAGATGCCGAAACAGGTATGGGACTTGTTACAGATGTTTGTCTTAAACGCAAAGTGCGTAATTACGTACAAGTAGCCAAAGGTCTGGCGGAGAGTTACGACATTTTTATTAAAGAGAAGGCCGTTTTAAACACTTTGATCGATAAGGCACACGATGATTCAGAAGTGAAAAACGCGAAGGATAAGACTGAGGCTGCACGTTGTTTTATGTGCAAGAACTATTTTGATGTTAGAACATTTGGTGCTGTGATGTCAACTGGCAAGAATGCAGGGCAGGTACGTGGGCCAATCCAGTTTACCTTTGCCCGTTCTGTAGATCCAATTGCCGCAGCCGAACATTCCATTACTCGTATGGCTGTGGCTACAGACGCAGAAGCTAAAAAGCAGAGTGGCGATAACCGTACAATGGGACGCAAAGCCACTGTACCTTACGGCCTTTATGTATGTCATGGTTTCATTTCGGCCAACCTTGCTAAACAGACAGGTTTTTCAGAAGAAGACCTTGCGCTGTTTTGGGAAGCTCTGAAAAATATGTTCGATGTGGACCGTTCTGCAGCACGCGGATTGATGAGCGCACAGAAACTGATTGTTTTTAAGCATGACTCCCTTTTGGGTAATGCTCCGGCCAACAAACTGTTTGACTTGGTTAAGGTGGAGAAGGTTTGCGATGGTGCACCGCGTTTATTCAGTGATTATGAGGTCACAATAGACAGGGAGCATGTTCCATCAAATGTTACTGTTGAGGAACTGATATAAAAACAAAAGAGAATGTACGCCGAAGACGATATGCTCATGTTGTCGGGGATTCAGCATTTCAGGTTCTGTCCCCGGCAATGGGCCTTGATTCACATTGAGCAGCAATGGGACGATAACCGCCTTACCATTGAGGGGCAGATTTTGCATAAGCATGTGGACGATCCGTTCTACAGGCAAAAGTGCGGCGACCAAATAACATTGCATGCGGTGAATATCGCTTCGCACGAGTTAGGACTCTATGGCATTTCCGATGCCATAGAGTTGCTTCCTTCTCCATCCTCGGAAGATACAATATTGCATCCCAAATATCCGGGACGTTGGTTGCCGGTGGTTGTGGAGTATAAGCATGGCCGACCGAAAAAGAATGAGGTAGATGAAGTACAGTTAGCGGCACAAACAATGTGTCTTGAAGAAATGTACACTATCCATATACCATACGGTGCGTTCTTTTATGGAGAACTACGTCATCGAGTAGAAGTGGCTATAACAGACGAACTGCGCAATATCGTCAGACAATGTGCCAAAGATATGCATGAAATATTCAGCAAAGCGGTTATGCCAAAAGCAGAATATGGAAAACATTGTGACAAATGTTCACTGAAGGAAATCTGTATGCCGACGATAGCTAAAAATTGTACCACGGTAGACACCTACCTCAATAAAAACTTATATACATGAGAAAGTTATTGAATACGTTGTATGTGACAACACCGGAAGCCTATCTGAGTAAAGATGGACTGAATGTTGTCGTATCAGTCAAGCAAGAGGAGGTGTTCCGCATCCCGGCTATAAATATAGAAGGTATCGTTACATTCGGATATATGGGCGCAAGTCCCGGTGTGATGAAACTATGCAGTGACAATGGCATATCGTTGACATTTCTTTCTCCGCATGGCAGATTCATCAGCCGTGTGCAAGGAGCGACAAAAGGGAATGTATTGCTTCGCAAGAGACAATACCAGTTGTCGGATGATGAGTCATGGTCGTTGCGTGTGGCAAGGTTGATGATTGGGGGCAAGATTCAAAACTATCGTAATATCTTGAGAAGATATATTCGTGATTATGGCGAGAATGAAGCCGTCAATCAGGCTGTATGTGTATTAGAGTATGCCAAACGCGATGCATTGGCAGCTCAAGATAAAATGGCACTTATAGGTTATGAAGGTATGGCTTCAAATGCTTATTTTGAAGTGTTGCCAGTCTTGATTTTAAACCAAAAGACAGACTTCCCGTTTCATGGTCGCAACCGCCGCCCTCCCAAAGATGCCGTAAATGCCATGTTGTCTTTGGCTTATACGTTGATAGCCAATGACATTTCCGCTGCACTCGAAACAGTCGGACTTGATCCATACGTGGGATTTCTACATACACTTCGCCCCGGACGAACATCTTTAGCTTTAGACATGATGGAAGAGTTGCGTGCTTATCTGGGTGACCGCTTTGTATTGTCTTTAATCAATAAAAGACAGATAACAATTAAAGATTTCTTGTTTCAAGGTGACAATGGAGTCGTTATGACTGATAAAGGGAAAAAAACTTTTATTTCTGCGTGGCAAAACAGAAAACGTGAAGTGATAATCCATCCTTACCTGAATGAAAAAGTGGAGATAGGGCTTTTACCATACGTACAGGCCATGCTGATGGCGAGATATATAAGGCAGGACATTGATAATTATCCGGTATTTCTAATAAAATGATTTTGGGCTATGTATATTCTTGTAACATACGATGTGGATACGACAAGCAAGGAAGGTGCACGCCGTTTACGGAATGTGGCTAAGGCTTGTATAGATTATGGGCAGAGGGTACAAAATTCTGTTTTTGAGTGTGAGGTGACTGATGCGCAATATTGTCTCTTGAAAGAACGCATCAGAAGCATTATTGATATGTCTCTTGATAGTATTCGATTTTATATTCTCAGTAAAAATGAGAATAGAAGAGTTGAAGTAATTGGTGTCGAAACAGCTTATAAAGTTAATGAGGCACTTATTATATAGTGGATGCGAATGTGGAGTATTGCAAAAAAAGCAGTATTTTCGCAATTGGTGATAATCAGCACATTAAGAAATATATGATACAACAAATTATCATTAAATTGGAATAAAAAATAGATTCGCATATTGATATGACTAAGGTACTGATTAATAAGAGGTAATTACTCGTACGGTCGCACCCCATGTGGGTGCGTGGATTGAAACTTATAACGATATATGGCATAGTCACGTCCACAAGTCGCACCCCATGTGGGTGTGTGGATTGAAACTACCGTGCCAACCAATCATGGATGCGTAAGGCGTGCCGCCCCTCCCATATGGGGCGTGTATTGAGGCTTGTATACCGATACGTTCGAGAATGTGTTATAAAATAAAGGCCGTGAAACAAACGTCCGGCTCTTTATAAAAATATTTACTTTAACGTATGTTAAGCGGTAAGCGAATTGCGATTTTCGAGTATGAACCCGAAAATCGCAATTTTTCGTTCAAATGGGGTGCGCTGACAGTCAGGAAGTTACGCGAATGTTAATTTGTTGAGATAGCAGAGAGGGTCTCCTCTTGCTCCGTTTAGGCCGTAGTTGCATTGCAGTTAGGCCGTAACCGCAATGCAAGTACGCCGTAAACGGAGTGTAAGGAGGGCCTAAAGGCAAGTCTGGGACACCAAAACGGTGTGTAAACAAGGTGAAAATGGCCTTACCGCCGTTCTATTTCGGGAAAAAAGAAATGTTAAATTTTAAGAATTGATTTTACTTATTCGTGGCGCCACACTGTGGTGGATAGAGTGTGGGTCAACACTGGCGTATCAGTATGGCTTGCCGTGTCTTTGACGAAGCGGTTGTTGTCAGGACGCAGAAGAAGGCCGAATAGATTACAGACAAAAGCCCAATATATTGCCGATAACGGCCGGACAGATTTGAAATCAGAAGGCCGATTTGGGATAAATGGCCAAATTTCTTCTTACTACATTCTTCATTCTACATTTTAATTGTTACTTTTGCACGAGTAATTCTATATATATTATGGTATTCAAATATGATTTCCTGATTATCGGCGCAGGAGTTGCCGGTATGAGTTACGCCCTGAAGATAGCCAGAGCGCACAAAGGCCGTGTGTGCATGATATGCAAGACATCGCTCGACGAGGCCAACACATCATTCGCGCAAGGCGGAGTTGCATCGGTTACAAACCTGCAACTCGACAATTTCGACAAGCACATAGAAGACACAATGATAGCCGGTGACTACATCAGCGACCGCCGTGCCGTGGAGCAGGTGGTGCGTCATGCTCCGGCACAGATTAAGGAACTGGTGGAGTGGGGCGTAAACTTCGACCGCAATGCCGACGGCGAGTTCGACCTGCACCGCGAGGGCGGCCACTCAGAGTTCCGCATACTCCACCATGCCGACGACACCGGAGCCGAGATACAGCGCGGGCTGATGGCGGCAGTGAAGGCATGTCCCGACATTGAGGTGAAGGAAAATCATTTCGCAGTGGAGATAATCACCCAGCACCATCTGGGGGCAAGGGTGACACGCCGCACGCCTTACATCAACTGTTACGGCGCCTACGTGCTCAATCCCGATACGCAGAAGGTGGATACATACCTGAGTAAGGTCACGCTGATGTGCACGGGAGGTTGCGGAGCCGTCTATCAGACCACGACAAACCCCGTCATTGCCACCGGCGACGGCGAGGCGATGGTGTACCGCGCCAAGGGAACCGTGGCCGACATGGAGTTCGTCCAGTTCCATCCCACGGCACTGTACAATCCCGGCGAGACACATCCGGCGTTCCTCATCACCGAGGCCATGCGCGGTTACGGCGGCATATTGCGTCTGCCCACGGGCGAGTCGTTCATGGAGAAATACGACAAACGCCTCTCATTGGCACCGCGCGACATCGTGGCACGTGCCATCGACAAGGAGATGAAGATACACGGACTGGACCACGTATGCCTCGACGTGATCCACAAGAATCCCGAGGAGACGCGCCATCACTTCCCCAATATCTACCACAAGTGCAAGACGATAGGCATAGACATCACCACCGATTACATACCCGTGCGCCCCGCCGCCCACTACATGTGCGGCGGAATAAAGGTCGACCTCAACGGCGAATCGTCGATACAGCGGCTCTACGCCATCGGCGAGTGTGCCTGCACGGGGCTGCACGGAGGCAACCGTCTGGCGAGCAACTCGCTCATCGAGGCCGTTGTCTATGCCGATGCGGCGGCCCGCCACTCTTTGGCACATGTCGACGAGTACGACTTCAACGAGCGCGTGCCTGAGTGGAACGACGAGGGAACGATGACCAACGAGGAGAAAATACTCATCACGCAGAGCCAGCGCGAGGTGACACAGATAATGAGCAACTATGTGGGCATAGTGCGCAGCGACCTGCGTCTGCACCGCGCATGGGACCGTCTCGACATGCTCTACGAGGAAACCGAGCGCCTGTTCAAGCGCGTTAAGGCCAGCCGCGACATCTGCGAGCTGCGCAACATGATAAACGTGGCCTATCTGATAACCCGTTGGGCCATAGAACGCAAGGAGTGCCGCGGACTGCACTACACCACCGACTATCCGCTGCACGCCTACGATATAAAATAAATGTGCGGACGGTTTGAGTATGGCAACGGAAAAACAGCGAAATGGACATTATGACAACAGGTGACAATAACAGTAATACGATGGGACGGAACAGGCTTACGGTGAGGGTGAGCCGCTACTCGTTGTCGTTCTCGACGGTGGAGATGATGCCCGAAGGCGACAACAAGATAGTGTTTGAGCCGTATACGGTGAAGAGCGGCATATCGATGGCTGCCAATCTGCGCGAGGCGTTGAAGACGGCCGAGCTGCCCGCAAGGGGCATCGGCAGGGTGACGGTGATGGTCGATTCGCCCGTACTGCTGGTTCCCGCAGACATGTTCAGGGCTGAAGACTGCGCCCTGCTCTACGCCCATTCCTACCCTTACGGCCAGAACGAAGTGGTGCTGCACAATGTGTTGCCTGAGCTGAATGTGGTGGCGGCATTTGCCGTCAACAAAGACTTCAAGCTCGTCATCGACGACCATTACCGTGATGCGCAGTTCATGTGTGCCATGCTGCCGGTGTGGCGTTATCTGTATCAGCGGAGCTTCGTAGGCTCCCGCAGCAAGATGTTCGGCTATTTCCACGACCGCAAGGTAGACGTGTTCAGCTTCGGACAGAACCGTTTCAAGTTCTGCAATTCGTTTGCCGCCCCCAACGCCAAGGATGCCCTCTACTATCTGTTGAACGTATGGAACCAGCTGATGCTCAAGCCGGAGTATGACGAAATGCACATCGTGGGCGACATTCCCGAAAGGGAGTGGATGGTGGAGGAGCTGCGGAGGTATCTGCAGCGGGCTTACACCATCAATCCGTCGGGCGACTTCAACCGTGCGCCGGCCACACGCATCAAGGGTATGCCGTATGATCTCGTTACATATTATGTCAGAGGAAAGTAACTGCAATGAGGATAATAACAGGAGAATACAAGGGCCGTCACTTTGACGTGCCGCGGTCGTTCAAGGCGCGTCCCACGACCGACTTTGCCAAAGAGAACATTTTCAATGTGCTCGGGGGATATATAGACTTTGACGGAAAGACGGCTCTCGACCTTTTTTCGGGCACGGGCAGCATCTCGCTCGAACTCGTGTCGCGCGGCTGCGGCAGGGTGGTGAGCGTTGAGTCTGACCGCGACCACCATGCCTTCATCTCGCAGTGCCTCAAGAAACTCGGCACCGACAGGTGCGTGCCCATACGCGGCGACGTGTTCCGTTTTGTCAAGTCGTGCCGCCAGCAGTTCGATTTCATTTTTGCCGACCCGCCATACGCGCTTAAGGAACTGCCCCAAATACCCGACATCATCTTCGAAAAAGGCCTTCTTGCCGATGGCGGTGTCTTTGTTTTCGAGCACGGAAAGGACCATGACTTCAGCGTCCACAGCCACTTTGTGGAGCACAGGGCGTACGGAAGTGTCAACTTCTCGATATTCAGGAGGCTTTTATTTTAGGAGTTAAAGGAGTTATCGCGGGCAAAGCCCGCTCAGGAGTTAAAGACAATACCAACGTAAAGAGTGGCCTTAATACATCCCACTCCTTTGTCTCTAAAGAATAATACTTTATGTGGGTATTGTCTTTAACTCCTGAGCGACCCCGTAGGGAGCGATAACTCCTTTAACTCCTTTAAATTCTAAAAGAAACTCCTTTAATTCCTTAAAAAAGTTCACAGCAGCGGCGACAGCAGTCGGGTTAGGCTTTCCCACAATCCGGCGAAGAATTTCGGCGACATGCGTTCGGGCATGCTGTCGAGCGCGACCGACGATTTCTGGTCGTGCAGGAATACCGACTTGAAGCGTAGGGCGGTGTCGCGGTCGTAGAAGAAGGCGTTGGCCTCGAAGTTGTTCTCGAAGCTGCGCGAGTCTACATTTGTCGACCCGCACGTGCTCAGCGAGTCGTCACATATCAGGATTTTGCTGTGAATGAATCCCGCCGTGTAGAGATAAACTTTCACGCCGGCACGGGCTATCTCTCGCAGATAGGCTCTGCTGGCCAGTTCGACAAACTTGGCATCGCAGTTCATCGGAACAATCAGGCGCACGTCGATGCCGCCCTGTGCCGCCGTTTTCAGGGCGAACAGTATCGGCTCGGTGGGGATGAAGTAGGGTGTCTCGATGTAAATGTATCGGCGGGCACTCATTATCACGCGCAGATAACCCTGCATAATCTCCGGATAAGGCGTGACGGGGCTGCCGGTGACAATCTGTGTGAGGCAGTCGTTGGGTGCGGCCGTTACGTTGTGGGGGTAGTATTTGCGGTCGGAGATGAGTGTGCGGTCTACGAAATACCAGTCTTCCAGAAACACGCGCTGCAGGGCATAGACCCCGCTGCCGGAGATTTTGGCCATCGTGTCGCGCCACGGCTGACGGCCCGTTCCCTTCACATACCGCTGCGCTATGTTCATGCCGCCGATGAAACCTTCCGTTCCGTCTATCACGATAATCTTGCGGTGGTTGCGGTAGTTGACCTTGCTCGTGAACGAGGGGAAGCGCACCGGCAGGAACGGATGCACATCGATGCCCTCGCCGCGCATGCGCTCGAAGAACGCCTGCGGCACGTTCCAGCACCCCACATCGTCGTATACCAGGCGCACCTCCACACCCTGGCGGGCCTTGGCTATGAGGGCATCGGCAATGAGGCGGCCCAACGGGTCGTCGGCAAAGATGTAGATGTCGATGTGTATGTGGTGTTTGGCTCTGGCGATAGCTGCGAGCAGGGCTGTGAAGTAGCTGTAGCCGTCGGTGTAGATGTCGACGCTGTTGTCCTTGAACGGCAGCGACAGGTTTTGGTTGATGAACAGGTCGATAGTCTGTTTGTGGCTTTCGGGCAGCCGCAGTTCCTGTTGTTCCACGAAATTGAGCATCGACCGCCTGGCCAACTGGTTGAGGCTGCGCTCGCTTACGAGCCGCTCCTTGCGCGTGTCGATGCCGAAAAAGATGTAGAGGAGTATTCCCGCCACGGGCACGAAGTATATCACAAGCACCCACGCCATGGTCTTGGCCGGCTGGCGGTTGCCCATAAGCACGTGCACTATTGTGAGTATCACGATAATCTTATGTATTATTATGCCTGTTATGTACAGTCCGTGCATGGCGGTGTGTTGTGCTTTGCGGTTATGTATGTTTGTTTTGCGGAGTTGTATTTTTGCCTTGCTGCTGTGTCATCTGATGCCCGTCAGCTTGTGGGTCTGCAGCGACAGGCGCCATCGGGGGTGGCGGCAGATGTAGTCTATGCAGGCTTTGGTTATGCGGCTGTTGCGTTCGGCGTCTCCCGTGTCGCAGGGTTGCAGATAGTAGTAGTCGGCCTCTATGCCGCAGTCGCTCACGTCGGCCCCGCCCGTGGCGTGGCTTTCGCCGAACACGCACTTCAGTTCGTTGCACCGCATTACGGCCGGTCGGCCTGCATGGCCCACGAAATCGACCTTTGGCGACACCGTTATCCAGTCGACACCGGCGGGAACCGGGCGTGTGCCGTTGGTCTCCATGGCCACCTCGTAGCCGCTGTCGTGCAGCATTGTGATAAGGCGTTCGTCGGCCTGCAGCGTGGGTTCGCCGCCGGTGATGACGACAAACCGTGACGGAAAGGCGGCTATGGCCGACAGTATTTCCTCGTCGCTCATCTCGCGGTAGTCCGTGAAGTCGGTGTCGCAGAAGGGGCAGCGCAGGTTGCATCCGGCAAAGCGTATGAATACGGCGGCGCGTCCGGTGTTGCGGCCTTCGCCCTGCAGTGATTGGAAAATCTCGTTAATCCTCTTCATCGGCTGCGGTATTCTCTTCGTCGGACGTGGTATTCTCTTCGTCGACAACGTATGTGGCGGTGTTGCCTTCGCTCTCCTGCACTGTTGTCTTGTAACATTCCGGTATCTGTTCGGTGCACCATCGTGCAATGTTTTCGGCCGTGGGGTTGAACGGCAGCAGCTCGTTGAGGTCGCCATGGTCGAGGTATCCGTGTATGCGGCGCTTCACTTCGGTGAAGTCGCACACCATTCCGTTGGCGTTCAGTTCGCGTGCCTTGCAGTATATTGTTATCAGCCAGTTGTGGCCGTGGCGGCGTGTGCACTTGCTCTCGTAGTCGAGTTCGAGCCGGTGGCAGGCCGATATCTCCATTGTCTTTTTTATGTAGTACATTGTTGTTTGTGTTAAATCGTTGTCGTTATATCATGATGTCGTTGCCCAGCTTGCGTGCCAGTGCGTCGCGCAGCAGCTGTGTGTCTTTCTGTTCCTTCAGCAGCTGCATTATGCGTTCCATGTCGTTGCCGGCCTGTCTCAGCTGCAGTTGTATGTCTTTAAGGTGCCGCCTGACGATGTCCATGCGGAAGTCGAGAATGAGATGCACCACCCGCTGGCGCAGCGTTTCGGGCTTGTGCTGCATCTCGAGGCTGCGGCTCAGCTGGTAACGGTTGATGGCGAGGTCGCCCGCGAGTTGGCTTATCTCCACGTCGGGATGGTGCATGAAGTATGTTTCGGCGCGGAAACCCTCGTCGTTGTTGTGCTCCACGGCCTCGGCCAGTATGCGGTTGTACATCTCGTTGGAGAAGCGCAGGCCGTCTTGCGACAGGTCGTAGTCGACAAACTGCGATACCGACAGGTTGATTTTCTGCCCGTCTTCCGTCTCCAGTCCGTCGAAAATTATCTCCTCGCCGTGGCGTATTATGTTCTGCACGAGCATGCGCTCCACCTCTGAGGCCTGCTCGTCGGCGGTGTGCAGTCCTATCCGCGGCACTGCCGGCGTGTCGCCTCCGCCTTCAGTTCCGCCGTCTTGCGGGGCGGTTGTGCCCTCCTGCCGGTTCTGCAGCCGTCGCTGTTCGCGCTCCAGTTCCTTGGCCTTGTCTTCGCGGTCGCCGCGTATGAAGCCGTTCATGGTGTTTATAAGCGTCTGCTCGTTCATCTGCAGGCGGTGCGAACACTCGCGGATATACGTGTCGCGCGTAATCTGGTTGGGAATCACCGACACGCTTTTCACTATGCCTGCTATGGCCTCCGAGCGCTTCACGGGGTCGGTTACGCCCCGCAGCAGCTGGTCGGTCTTGAACTGTATGAAGTCGGTCTGATGGCTGTCGATGTACTCTTTCAGCTCCTCCGCACTGTGTTTCCGTGAGAAACTGTCGGGGTCGTCGCCGTCGGGAAGTATCAGAACCTTTATGTTCATGCCCTCGGCCAGCAGCATGTCGGTGCCGCGCATGGCGGCGTGTATGCCCGCCTCGTCGCCGTCGTACAGCAGCACGACGTTTTGTGTGAAGCGGTGGAGCAGCCTTATCTGGTATATGCTGAGTGCCGTGCCCGAGTTGGCCACCACGTTTTCCAGCCCGCACTGGTGCATGGCAATCACGTCGGTGTAGCCCTCAACCATGTATACGCAGTCTTCTTTCACTATGGCTTTCTTGCCCTGGTACAGTCCGTAGAGTTCGTGGTCTTTGTGATAGATGTCCGATTCGGGCGAGTTTACATATTTCTGCTGTACGCCTTTGGTGCGCGAGTCGAGCAGACGTCCGCCGAAGGCGTTCACCTTGCCGCTCACGTTGAACCACGGGAAGATGACGCGTCCGGCGTAGCGGTCGACGAGTTCGCCGTTGTCTTTCTTGTAGCAGAGGCCCGTCTTTATGAGGAACTCCTCCTTGTAGCCTTGCTTGAGTGCCGCCTCCGACATGGCGTTGCGCCGCGGCAGGGCGTAGCCCAGGTTGAACTTCTGCATGATGTCGTCGCGTATGCCGCGGCTGCGGAAGTATTGTTTGCCGATGGCTTGCCCGTCGATGTCGTTGTGCATGATGTCGCTGAAGTAGTTTTTTGCCCACTCGTTGACGATGAACATGCTTTCACGTTCGCCCGCCTCGCGCTTCTCGTCGTCGGTGAGCTCGCGTTCCTGAATCTCTATGTTGTATTTGTTGGCCAGCCACCGCAGCGCTTCAGGATATGTCATCTGCTCGTGCCGCATGATGAAGTGAACGGCGCTTCCGCCCGCTCCGCACGAGAAACACTTGCACACACCCTTCGACGGCGACACATAAAACGACGGTGTCTTGTCGTCGTGGAATGGACAAAGCCCTACATAGTTGACCCCGCGCTTGCGCAGGGTGACAAACTCCGACACCACATCCACTATCTGTGCGGCGTCAAGTATTCGTTCTACGGTTGCTCTGTCGATCATTTTTTTCTTAGAATTTAAAGGAGTTTCTTTTAGGAGTTAAAGGAGTTAAAGGAGTTATCGCGGGCAAAGCCCGCTCTGGAGTTAAAGACGATAGCGGCATAAAGGATTCTTGGGGAATCCCTTTATAAAGATTTGGAGATATTTGATGTATCATAATCAATCCTTTATGTTGCTATTGTCTTTAACTCCTGAGCGGGCTTTGCCCGCGATAACTCCTTTCTTCTTTAACTCCCAATCTCCTTCAGCGAAGATACTTCGCTAAAGGAGATTTTATCTCTTTCAATCCCTTCGCCACGCTCTTGGCATTTGTCTTTGCGCCGAGCAGCGACGTGTGGGTGTGGTCGCGCTTGTAGTATTTCATTGCCTTGTCCTTGCTTCCGCACTTCTTGTCGAGATAGTCGGCGGTGATGTTGTGCAGGTCGACGAGTTCGGTGCCCGTTGCCTCCGCCACCTCGCGGTACCACTTGCCGTACGAGTCGTTGCGGCGCTCTATCTTGCCGTCCTTCCACTCGTTGCGGGGCGTTATTGTGACGAGAATCGGCGTGGCCCCCTTCTCGCGAACGTCCTGTATGAACTTCTTGAGATACCATCCGAAGGTGTACACCAGCTCATATTTTCCCGACTCCTTCATGCGGTATACATGCGTGGAGTCGGACGTTCCGGGTATCACGCCGCGCATCTTCTGATAGTCGATGGGGCCAATGTCGTTGTGACCGAACTGTATAAGCACGAAGTCGCCCGGCTGCAACGAGTTGTAAACCTGGTCCCAGCGGCCCTCGTTAAGATAGGTGCGCGTGGAGCGTCCGGCCTTGGCGGCGTTGACGAGAGTTATCTTCTTCTCGTCGAACACCGTGGCGGCCTGCGACGCCCAGCCCCACATGCCGTCCTCATCCTTGTCTTCGTTCTTTACCGTAGAGTCGCCCGTGAAGAACACCACCGGCTTGCCCGCCTCGCGTTTCACCGCCACCGTGGGCAGCGCGAGCGGCTTCATCATGGCCTTCAGCGGCGCAAGCTGAGGGTCGTTGTTGGCCGCCAGACCCTCGGCGGCCGAGCGCGCGTTGAGCATTGCGCCGAAACGGCTCGTGTGAATGTTGTCCTTGTAGAAGTGGTAGCTCTCCTTCCACTTGCCGTACATGTCGAGTTTTGCGCCCGAAATCTCGTTCAGGTCGACGTAGGGCACGCCCTGCTCGCGGCTTATCTCCTCGAGCCACGCCCCCTGGGGCTTGCGTACTATCTTGCCCTGCTCGTCGTAAGCGTTGCGCGGGGTGAGCGACATCAGTATGGGGTGGGCACCCTTTGCGCGGCAGTCGGCAATGTACTTGCGCATGTATCCGCCGTAGGTGTAGACGGTTTCCTTCACGCCCGTCTCCTTGATGGTCACCTCCACGGAGTCGCGTCCCGTGCCCTTGAGCACCGAGCGGGCGCGCCCGCTGTCTATCGGTCCGCCGTCGTTGTGGCCGATGGATATGATAACCCAGTCGCCGGGCTTGAGCGCCTCGCGCACGGCCGGCCACAACTGGTTGTAGTATGTGCGTGTGCTCATGCCGCCGAGGGCCTGGTTCTCCACGCTTATCTTGTTCAGGTCGAAATACTCGTGCTCAAAATATCCCCATCCCCACTGGCCGTTGTTGCCGTTGCCGAGCGTGCCGTTGCGCATGGTAGAGTTGCCTATGAGGAAGAGCACGGGGTTATGTCCGCGGCGTGTGGTGCCCGGCCGGGGGCGCGCCATGAGGGCTTTGGCTATACTGTCGGGGGTGTTGTCCACCACTTTGTTCACGTCTTCCATCACCTCCGGCGCCTGTCCGAAGGCGAGCGTGGCCGACGTGCTGATAATTGCGATAGCAGATAGTAGTCTTTTCATCGTTGTTTATGATTTTGTTTTTTATAATATGATTTTTCCTTTCGTGCGGCATGCAGGTGCCGCCACGGGGGCCGTCTGCCGGCATCTGCGCCCGTTCGGGCGACAGCCCTTGCGGCGCCTATCTTCTGCAAAGGTAACAAATTAATGCGGTCTGACGAAACCTGCCGCCCTGTTTTTTGCCATATAAGGGATATTACTGACGTTTTGCAAGTGCCCGGCCCGGGGAGTTAAAGGTAGCTAAGGAGTTGAATGGAGTCAAGCCAATGGCATTATGCAGCCCCGTGTTGCGTCGGAGCGGCGGCTGCAGGGGGCGTAACGGCCGGCGGAATGTATGATTTATTCTGAAAAAAACGCACTTCTTTTTTCTCGAAATAGAAGCGGCGGGAGGCCGTTGCGCCCCTTTCCCGACCCCGTTTTTGTGCCTTTATACGGCAAAAAGCCCCGTACGGAACCCCGAAATGGGCCATACCGGTGTGCAAAACATGCCGTTTGGCGTTGCAATATGCACCGTTTTGCAACGCAATATGCGTCGTTTTGCAGTGCGAAATGCGTCTCTCTGCTTTCTTTACACGGCCTTTTCCGGCTCTCTTTTTGTAACTGTCTGACTGTCAGCACTTCCTATTCCGACGTAAAAACCGCCATTTTCGGCCTGTAGGACGGAAACGGCGGTTTTGCGCTGAGCGTCGAAGAAGATTGTAAGAATAGTTTTATCCGACATTTGGAGTGATAAGCAGGACGCGTGTTTGGGAAACAGAGAAATATTTTAAACGCAAAGACGCAGAGACGCAAAGATTATTTTTAACACGGAGACACAGAGAACAATTTAAGGTTCATCCGACATTTGGAGTGACATGTTACATACCAAGTGTCGGGCTGAAAGCCCAACAAGCTCATAGCCCGGGGCAGAGCGAAGCGGCCCCCCGGGTATAACACGGGCGTGGACAATCGCTCTGAAAGAGCAAAAGCATTAAATATCAATAATTTAGATTGCACGTACACAGGCTTTTGCCCTTTCAG
>ENA-OYXU01000123-OYXU01000123.1-human-gut-metagenome-genome-assembly--contig:-NODE-123-length-33346-cov-5.482653_pt1 | contig 33346 bp, 21 predicted proteins | sample MGYA00243243_ERZ653435 | MGnify/ENA primary metagenome ERZ653435 (study PRJEB26926, sample SAMN06165113) | human gut metagenome | biome: ENVO:00009003; feature: ENVO:2100002; material: ENVO:00002003... | reverse complement strand
GAGCCTTATCGTCGGCAGCGTCAGATGTGTATAAGAGACAGCATCAGACTCATAATATTTATTTCTTTTACAACCGGGGGGATATCATAGTGTCATTATATTTTCGCCCCAAATTATATTATCTTAAATTCACCAGAACGCAAATTTAACATAATATTAATTATGTATTATGTAAGGGGATTTATTTGATAAGCTCACAGGAATTTCGGCAAATTGTGATTATGGTTTATTTGGCGCGCTTCATCTAACCAATTTAACAGGAAGTTCGTTTGGAGCTCATGTGCATCATGTGCAATTGAATTATTTATGTGGCCGTCTCCATGGCTCATCGTGACTAATTATTCTTTCATAATTTGTGAGCATTTGCCGGATTGGCTAATTTTGCATTTAAACCATACCCATTTAATTTTAATCATTGATAGAAAATGATTATCACTTGTAAATTTATGCCCAAAGGTATTTGCCTGAATTTATTCGGAACTTTTTGGACAAGGGATTCAAGTTGGATTGATGAATATGTTATCAACCATGAGAAGATTCACACTGCGCAGCAGCGAGAATTACTCTTCGTCCCATTTTATATTTTCTACATACTCGAGTGGATAGTCAAGTTGCTAAAATACAGGAATATGCAAGACAGCTATTACAATATTTCGTTTGAAAGAGAGGCTTATCTATACGGTCATGATCTCTCGTATCTACAAAATAGAAAGCATTATACATGGCTAAAACATTTGTCAAAACGTTGGAATAATCCGGTTTAGACTTACCAATGACCAATGGCCGATAGACAAATAATCGTTTGATAGCTAATAATTTATATCAATATGAATTTAAAAGCATGGATTGAGGCAATGCGTCTGCGCACACTGCCTGTTTCGATAGCCGGCGTTCTAACAGCCGTGGCATACGCCATACTCGACGGCTGCTTCATGTGGATGCCGGCCATACTCTGTCTCATTTTTGCACTATTAGCTCAGATTGCATCAAATTTTGCAAATGAATATTATGACTTTAAGGGAGGCCTTGACCGTGTCGGTCGTGAAGGGCCGAGACGCGGTGTCACCGAGGGCGACATCTCTCCCCGTGCCATGAAGACAGCAACATATCTAACGCTCGGCATAGCATGTGCCATAGGCTGTAGCCTGATCTTATGGGGCGGTTGGTGGCTACTCGCTGCCGGCATAGTCATCGCATTGGCTGTCGTGGCATACAGCACAGGTCCCTACCCCTTGTCACATCATGGCTTGGGCGAAGTAGCCGTTATGTTTTTCTTCGGCATTATCCCCGTCAACCTGACATATTATATCATGTCTTCGGCGTGGTCCACTGACGTATTTTTAGGGTCGCTGTCGATTGGCTTTATGGGTGCAAACGTATTGATTATCAACAACTATCGCGATCGTGACGATGACGCAGCTGTTGGCAAACACACGCTTGCCGTAATGTTCGGTCTTAAGACAATGGCCGCTATCTATCTGATAAACGGACTTATGGCAGTGTTGCTGATGCTGCCTACATGGCTCACAATGTCCTCCATAACTTTAATTGTGCCTGCAATTTATTTAATCGGCCACATTTTCCTGTCTGTAAAAATGAGACATTTGTCAGGACATAAACTCAACCCCTTGTTAGGCATGACCGCTATACTTATGTTTATATATGCTTTCCTATTTCTATTAACAGCCATTTTTTCGTAATAAAAGGCCTTCAAGAGCATCCATAAATTTGTACCTTTGCATAAATTTGTCATCAATATGAACATCAAAAAAATATCTGCGGATTTCATAGTGAAGCGTAAGGTCAGATTCTCAGACCTTTATTCTCTTTTAATTCTCACTCCCGCCGATCTGTCTCCGCTGCCCGAGATACTTCCGGGTCAATTCGTGCAGGTCGAAATAGCCGACTCAAAAACGACGTACTTAAGACGCCCTATTTCAGTCAATTTTGTAGACTATGAGCATAACGAACTATGGCTGTTGGTCCGCGCTGCCGGTGACGGCACACGCCATCTGACAGCCGCCGTAGAGGGCGCAATTATCAATATCGTCCTCCCGCTCGGCCGCGGTTTCAGCATGCCTCAGTCTCCTGACAGCCGCATCTTGCTCATCGGCGGCGGCGTCGGCGTAGCCCCCCTGCTCTACTTCGGCGCGCGTCTCGCCGAGGCCGGCATAAGGCCCGAATTTCTGCTTGGCGCACGCTCGGCCTCTGATCTCTTGGAGACCGAGTATTTCGAGCAGTACGGCAACCTTAATATCTCGACCGAAGACGGTACGTCCGGTGAAAAAGGCCTCGTCACCGTCAACAGCGCGCTTGACCACCCGTTTGACATGATAGCCTGCTGTGGCCCGATGCCCATGATGAAGGCCGTCGCAAAAATTGCCCGCGACAAAGGCATCGACTGCGAAGTTTCGCTCGAGAACATGATGGCATGCGGTCTCGGCGCCTGCCTCTGCTGTGTGGAGAAAAATTCTGAAGGCCATAATGTCTGCGTATGCACTGACGGCCCCGTATTCAATATCAATCAGTTATCATGGTAGATTTATCTGTAAAATTAGGACAGCTCTCGCTCAAGAATCCTGTTCTGACTGCCTCCGGAACATTTGGCTACGGCGAGGAATTTGCCGATTTCGTCGACCTCAACCGTCTCGGCGGTTTTATCGTCAAAGGCACAACGCTTGAGCCGCGCGAAGGCAATGACTATCCGCGCATGGCCGAGACTCCGTCGGGCATGCTCAATGCCGTCGGTCTGCAAAACAAAGGTGTAGACTATTTTATCGAACACATCTACCCTCGCATATCTCACTATCAGAGTGAAATTATTGTAAATGTTTCCGGCAAATGTGTCGAAGACTATGTCACCGTCTGCGAGAAGCTCTCAGCACTCGACCGCATCCACGCCATCGAGGTGAACATCTCTTGTCCTAATGTCAAACAAGGCGGCATGGCCTACGGCACGACCTGTGCCGGGGCAGCCGAGGTGACATCAGCCGTGCGCAAAGCATGGCCACGCCACATGATTGTCAAGCTCTCGCCCAATGTGACCTCTATCGCCGACATCGCGCTCGCTGTCGAGGATGCGGGCGCTGACAGTGTTTCGCTCATCAACACCCTGCTCGGCATGGCTGTTGACGTCGAGCGTCGCCGCCCCTGCCTCTCTACAATCACAGGAGGCCTTTCAGGCGCAGCCGTAAAGCCGGTTGCGGTTAGAATGGTGTGGCAGGTTGCCAAGGCAGTCAAAATCCCCGTAATCGGCCTTGGAGGCATCATGACGGGCCGTGACGCGCTCGAGTTCATTATGGCCGGAGCCACAGCCATCGAAATCGGCACTGCCAATTTCATCAATCCGAAGGCCGCAATACATGTTTTAGACGAAATAAACGAATTTTGCGTCCGTCAGGGTGTCAAAGACATCCACGAACTCATAGGCATAATCTGACGCTGTCAGACCCCGCCTTCTTTACGGCCGACAATTACTCGTCCGTCAGCATCAAGATTCAGAATTATAGTCCCCGAAATAAATTCGGTCGCCTCTGTCTCGCGCTCAAAAGGCTCGATTGACACGAGGCGACCGTTGTCGTCTATAGTAACTACTGACAGGCTGTACAGCTGTCCGTCACTGATAATTTTATGACTTAGAATCCGTCTCATCAGTCGACTGAGTCGATGCTGTCTTCGACCGCAACTGTGGCCGTACTGTCAGCCACGACTTTTTCCTCTCGTCGGTTAAGCGGAGTGACCATGCGCTGACGGTAACGCTGGTTGTAAGCCTCTGCGTTAAGGCGGTTGCGTATCAGCATTATGCTGTCGGCCCACAACGTCGTCTGCTGTTTGGGACGCAGCGACATATAGCCGTAGATACGCTCGATTATGCGCGTAGAGTCCGTTGCAAACTTAATTTCCTGCCATCCGTCGCCGTTGATGTCTGAGTTTATCACCTCGCGGGCTCCGTCGCCATACTCGGCGACTATACTCCAGACCGACGGCTCGGAGTTATTGACAAACTTAGCACGCCACGTGTACGAGTCGCCGGCTTCCCAGTTTTCGTCACGGTTAAGCGCAAAGGTAACAATCTTTGACGGCGACAAATCGCTGACACTGATAAACGGCGAATTTGACCAGACATCGACCGAGTCGCCGGCCACCGAAACAGCTTCGGCCGCGATGCGGTTGCCTGTCTCGGCTATTCGCGTCTCGAGGATCTCTATAGTCCTGTCGTAGACCTCCATATAACGCCCTATATTGTGCCCGTACCAGTCAAATGACGTGTCTAACTGAGCCTGCGTGACTCCGTGACGCGCAAGCACCGACTGTTTCATAACAGACAGCATAGAGTCTGACGGATAATCACGGCGATTGAGATCGACGACCGACTCCGCAATATGCATATCGGCCATCAGAGAGGCCATTTCGTCAGGCTCTATTACGTATGACGGCACACGATTGCACGACGTTACGGAAAGTATGACAGCGATGGCCGCCGGCAACGATTTAAGCTTTGCGGCCATTTTCATCGTTCTCAGCCTCAGCCTGTTCGAGACGTGTTTCCTTGCCCGAGCCGAGATATTTGGAGTAAAAAAGTATCAGAATAATAACACCGACCGTTATGGCTGCGTCAGCAAAGTTGAATACCGGGTCAAAGAACGAAAAAGTCTCGCCACCGACAAACGGCACCCACTGAGGCCACACAAACGAAAACAGCGGGAAATAGAACATGTCGACCACAAGCCCGTGGAACAGCGACGAATAACCGTCGCCCCACGGCACAAATTGTGCGACAGCCGGCGGGAAGGGATTATTGAAAATCTCACCGTAAAACACACAGTCAAAAATATTTCCGGCGGCTCCGGCCGTAATCAGCGACACGCAGGCCACGAGTCCGACCGGATATTCACGGCGTCTGCAAAGACGCACAATAATCCACGTCAGAACACCGACTGCAACGATTCTGAACAGCGTCAGAAACAACTTGCTGCCGAACTCCATGCCGAAAGCCATACCGTTATTCTGGACAAAACGGAGATGAAACCAAGAGAAGATTTCGATATCCTCGCCCCAGTACATGTGAGTCTTTACGGCAATCTTTATAATCTGGTCAATGGCAATGACCAACAACGCTATTATTACTGCGACAGTCGCTTTAGATAACTTCATGAAGCAAACAATCGTATTACTTTTTAGCAAGCTTTGAGTCAATGCTGAGCGTGGCGTGGGGCACCGCACGCAGACGTTCTTTGGGAATAAGACGGCCTGTTTCGCGACAGATGCCATATGTCTTGTTCTCGATGCGTACCAATGCAGCCTGAAGATGCTTGATAAACGAGCGCTGGCGCTCGGCCAAACGCGCCGTCTCCTCACGACCGAGCGTCGAAGCACCTTCCTCAAGCACCTTGAATGTCGGAGACGTGTCTGCGATGTCATTGCCATTGCTGTTGCTCAGCATGGCGCACAAGCTGTCATATTCACGCTGTGCCTTATCTAATTTTGCGAGAATCAGTTCTTTGAATTCCTGTAGTTCCTCGTCACTGTATCTTGTTTTTTCAGACATAATCTTATCAGTTTAAGCTTATCATTACTTTGGCCTCAACTCCGTCGAGGTCGATTGTCTCCACTCCCTCATCAGAGTTGAGTGGCTCGACTGAAATCGACTCTGCGAGCACCTGACGGGCGATATAGTCACCGAATTTTCGGACAGCGTCGTCAGTCTCGGCATTAGGCTCGAAGACGAGGTTGATGCGGTCGGTAATCTCGTAGTCACGCGATTTGCGGATATTCTGCACACGGTTGACGATATCGCGGGCAATGCCCTCTAAACGCAGCTCGGGAGTGACGGTGACGTCTAAGGCCACTGTCAGATTGCCGTCGTTGGCGACAAGCCATCCGGGAATATCCTCAGACAGAATCTCAACATCACAGGCCTCAATCTTGGCCACAGCACCGTCGGCAAGCGTGATGTCGATCGAGCCTTCGCGTTCGAGACGGGCGATGTCTTTCTGCTCCATGGCCTGCAGGGCTGCGGCAGCAGCCTTCATCTGTTTGCCTAATTTCGGGCCGAGCTTCTTGAAGTCAGGCTTGATACGTTTGACAAGGACGCCCTCATCGTTGCCTACAATGCGCATCTCCTTGACATTCACTTCGTTGAGAATCAGCTCGCGCATACTTTCAAGATCATTGCGCTGGCGCTCGTCAAGGGCAGGTATCATCATGGCCGACAGCGGCTGACGCACCTTTAGATTGCTCTTGCGGCGGAGCGAGAGCACCATCGAGGTGACGCGCTGAGCCACGTCCATGCGCTCCTCGAGTGCCTTGTCAATGGCTTTTTCGTCGACAGCAGGCCACATTGACAGATGGACAGACTTGGTATCGTCGCCCATCAGGTCGCGATACAGACGGTCAGCGTAGAACGGCGAAACCGGAGCCATCAGCTGAGCGATGGTCTTGAGGCAGGTATAAAGTGTCTGGTATGCCGAGAGCTTGTCTTCGGTCAGACCGCCGCCCCAGAAACGTTTGCGGTTAAGGCGCACATACCAGTTTGACAGATTGTCGATGACAAAGTCATTGATGGCGCGTGCAGCACGTGTCGGCTCGTAATCGTCGAGCGCAGTCTCCACGTCCTTGATGAGCGTGTTGAGCAGCGAGATAATCCAGCGGTCGATTTCGGGACGTTTGGCGAGTTCGATTTCTTTCTCCTCGCCGGTGAAACCGTCCACGTTGGCATAGAGTGCAAAGAACGAATATGTGTTGTAAAGCGTTGAGAAGAGTTTGCGCGACACCTCGGCGACACCTTCGGGATTGAATTTCAGGTTATCCCACGGCGCAGAGTTGGCTATCATATACCATCTCAGCGGGTCAGAGCCATATTTCTCGATGGTCGAGAACGGGTCGACGGCGTTGCCAAGACGTTTTGACATCTTGTCGCCGTTCTTGTCAAGCACGAGACCGTTTGAAATAACAGTCTTGAACGAGACCTTGTCGAATATCATGCCGGCGATGGCATGGAGCGTGAAAAACCATCCGCGTGTCTGGTCGACGCCCTCGGCGATGAAGTCGGCCGGATAGACGTCGCCCGAGTCAAGCGCCTCTTTGTTCTCAAAGGGATAATGAATCTGAGCGTAAGGCATCGAGCCGGAGTCAAACCACACGTCGATGAGGTCACTCTCGCGACGCATCTCCTTGCCGGTCGGCGAAACGAGCACGATATCGTCGACATAGGGGCGGTGCAGGTCGATAAGTTCATAGTTGGCCTTGTCATATTTGCCGGGCACGAATCCGCGGTCTTTATAGGGATTTGATTTCATCACACCGGCCTCTACCGCGCGTTCGATTTCGTTATAGAGAGTCTCGACGCTGTCGATGCAGATTTCCTCCGTGCCGTCCTCGCTGCGCCAGATGGGCAGCGGTGTGCCCCAGTAGCGGCTGCGAGAGAGATTCCAGTCCTGAAGATTCTCGAGCCACTTGCCGAAACGGCCGGTACCGGTCGATGTCGGCTTCCATTTGATGGTGTCGTTGAGCTCCATCAGGCGCTCGCGCACGGCCGTGGTCTTGATAAACCACGAGTCAAGCGGATAGTAGATGACGGGCTTGTCAGTGCGCCAGCAGTGGGGATAGCTGTGGGTGTGTTTCTCGATTTTGAACACCTTGCCCTGCTGCTTGAGGTCCATGCAGATTTCGATATCGAGCGTCTCGTCCTCAGGCTTTTTGGTAGCGTCATATGCGTTCTTGACATACTTGCCGGCCCAGCGACTGTAAGCCTCGACGTCGACAGAGCTCTTGACGAACTCGGGGTCAAGGTCTTCAATCGTATAGAAACGTCCGCGCATATCGACCATCGGACGGCGGTTGCCGGCACGGTCGGTAACAAACAGCGGCGGGATATTGTTAAGTTTTGACACGCGGAGGTCATCGGCGCCGAATGTGCCGGCGATGTGTACGATGCCCGTACCGTCTTCGGTCGTAACGTAGTCGCCGGGGATGACGCGGAAGGCGCCCTCGCCGGGATTGACCCACGGAAGCAGCTGCTCATAGTGCAGGCCGACGAGGTCTTCGCCCTTGACTGTTGCGACAATTTCATACGGCACGAGTTTGTCACCCTTCTTGTAGTCAGCGAGAGCGATGTCTTTGGCTTTGGGATTGAAAAGGCTGTTGACAAGAGCCTCGGCGCAGACAACAGTCTCAGGCTCGCCGCTGTAGGGGTTATATGTGCGGATAATGTTATAGACGATTGACGGACCGACGCAGAGTGCCGTATTTGACGGCAGTGTCCACGGTGTAGTAGTCCATGCGAGGAAGTAGGGCTTGCCCCACCCCTTCATCGGCTCGATGGGGTCGGTGGCGAGGAACTGGGCCACGCAGGTCGTGTCCTTGACGTCGCGGTAGCAGCCGGGTTGATTGAGCTCGTGAGAGCTGAGGCCCGTGCCGGCGGCCGGCGAATACGGCTGTATGGTGTAGCCTTTATAGAGGTAGCCTTTCTTGTAAAGCTGCGCGAGCAGCCACCAGAGAGTCTCGATGTATCGATTGTCAAAGGTGATGTATGGGTCTTTAGTGTCAACCCAGTAACCCATCTGCTGCGTCAGCGTTTCCCACTCGCGGGTGTATTTGAGCACCTCGCGGCGACAGGCAGCGTTATAGTCGTCGACAGAAATTTTCTTGCCGATATCCTCTTTTGTGATGCCGAGTGACTTCTCGACGCCGAGCTCGACGGGCAGGCCGTGAGTGTCCCAGCCGGCTTTACGCTTTACGTGAAAACCGCGCATGGTCTTGTAGCGGCAGAAGAGGTCTTTGATGGTACGGGCCATGACATGGTGAATGCCGGGCATACCGTTGGCCGATGGCGGACCTTCATAGAACACAAACGAGGGGCAGCCCTCGCGCTCTTTCATGCTCTGCTCAAAGAGCGAGGCCTCACGCCACTGCTCGAGCACTTCTTTATTGATTTGGGAGAGATTGAAACGGTTATATTCGTTGAATTTCTTCATCGTGCCAAAATAATTGTATGTTTCTGTTTATTTGGGCACAAATTTACAAAAACTTAGCCAATCCAACTAAATTTTGCAGTGGCAAAATCTCTCGTTATTGCGTAATTTAAACTGCGGCGGATGTCAGGATTGTCTGTCGTTACTTTTTTGAGATGCGGCCGAGGGCGTGGCGGCGCTCATAAACAGGTAGATCTTCTATGGGGATGTTGTTGAATTTTTTTATCAGAGGTAGGAAGTAGGCCCACAGTTGCTCGGGTGACAGCTTGGTGATTCGACGCACTGTCGGGTTGAGCAAAGCGTCAATCGTCCGTTCCTGTTCGGACGTGAAAAGTCCGGATCCGAAAAGCGCCTTTAGTTCTACAGGTTTTTCGTCGCGGAAGATGTGGCCGAGGATACGCATACGATGTTTGATGCGCTCCTTGCGTGCCTCGCGGCGCTCCTTTGCGCGCTCGGCACGTCGACGAGCATCCTCAGCCATGGCGTCAGCTTCGGGCGACGGCGCCAGATGGAGATTACTTTCGTCCAAGTCAGCGGCAACGCCTTCGGGCTTGCGGATTCGCTCGGCGTCGATAATGGCCGATATGAGAGCATGGCAGAGCGAGATGTTCTCGGGGTCGGCAAGGATTTGTTGGAGAAATTCGACGGGGATGTGTGCAGTAATGGTCTTCTGAGCTGATTTGCGTGTCTTTTTCATAATAGTCTTTGTGCATTGTTTTTGCACAAAGATAGGCACACACCGACCGCAAAAGTCTCTAAATTCGCAACTATAGCATTTTAACACTTATTCACACAAAGCTCTATCCCGTTTGCATAGCAAAATGAATGAATCTTTGTGTCCAATTCTTTCTGACTTTTTATATAGATTTATGAGCGGTATCAATAACAATTCTCTCGCTTTCCCACGGATTAAATATCCTATTTTCAATACCTTTCCATGTAGGTGGCTTCAAATTTTCGATTTCCATAATCCGAGTTTCTATTCTGTGCCTATGCTCATTTTTATCAGAACAGATAACTTCTATATTGATACAAACACCGTGGTTACTTTTTGCACAAAGATAAGATACAGGGGCCGAAGGAGCGTTTGTTTTATGGATGGATAATGATTTAACAATTGTAGATAGTTGTAATATAGTGTATTATGTTTATTCTCTCCGAGAAAATTTTGAAGATGAGGGCAAGATACCCCAAATACGCGCTGCGCGCTTAATTTGGGGTTAAGCACGGTCGCGCGAGTCTTTTACAACCCTCTGCGGTGCACGAAGTGCGTAGCTGAGGGATAACGCCCATATAAAAAAAATGCGCGACAAGCTGCGAAGCGCGCGCAGTCGCGCCTATGGCGATAGCCGAGGTTTACGATAGGCATGGGCTAACGCCGTTTCGTGACTGCGCATGCTACCGCGGCTTGTCACGATTGGGAAGGATTACCGGTTATCCGCCAGCTCCGCAAGCGCTACACGCTTGCTATGCAGACGGTTGTAGAAAATTCGCACCTCAGGTGTTCTCGAGGTTGGGAGCGGCCTCCGACTGCATCGGCTTCCCGCCGGGATGCACGACCTTAGAGCTTAGACCGCTAACGCGGACGAAAGCCTTAAGGATTTATCAATCAGCCTCGCGGGGTCTGGGAGTCGATGAAAGCTGAGACGGTGTTGATTTCCAACGATGTAGCGCCAACGCCTGTCATAGAGGCGAGGTAAGCGATGCGGTCATCAGATTTGAGTCGTCCGGCCGACACAAGTGCTTTCAGAGCCTCGATGGGATAGCCGCGGCCCGTGCGTTTGTCTTCGACATAAAGAGCTGTCACGCCGTAACTGAGATTAAGCCAGCGGCTCAGACGCTCGGTATAACAGATGGCAAACGAGGGCATACTGCCTCTGAACGAGGCTATAATGCGCGCCGTACGTCCGATATAAGAGTCGGTGACAACAGCTTTGGTCGCGATTTTGTGCTCTGACACGACGGCCTGACGGGCGAGGAAAGCGGTGACGTCGCCGTCGGTAAACGGAGGTATCTCGCCGCCCGCTAACTCTATGGAGTGCTCGACCTCGGCAGCGATACGCGCCATCGTGGCTACAGCATCGACCGGATAACGGCCTGACGCAGTTTCGCCCGAGAGCATAAGTGCGTCAGCCTGCTGGAAAACGGCATTTGCGACATCGCTTACCTCGGCACGAGTCGGACGAGGATTCTCAATCATCGAGTGCAGCATCTGCGTAGCGACGATGACCGGCTTGTGGGCGGCGATGCAGCGGCGTATCATCATAATCTGAATGCCGGGGATGCGCTCGGCGGCAACCTCGATGCCGAGATCTCCGCGGGCCACCATTATGCCGTAGCTCGCGTCGAGTATCTCGTCGAAATTGTCAACGCCCTGCTGATTCTCTATCTTAGAAATTATCTTCATGTCGCTGTGGTGACGGTCAAGTTCGTCCTGCACAGCCTCGACGTCATGTCGGTCACGCACAAACGAATGAGCGATAAAATCGACCCCCAAGTCGACAGCCGATGCGATAACAGCTTTGTCACGCTCGCTCAGCGACGGCAGATCGAGACGCACGCCGGGCAGGTTGACCGTCTTGCGAGAGCCGAGACGGCCGTCATTTAGCGCACGCACCATGATGCGGCCGTCAGGCTCGACCGACTCCGCGACAAAACCGAGCGCGCCGTCGTCGATAAGGATGCGGTCGCCGGCCTTGACATCAGTGGCTATGTCGCTGTAGTTAAGAGTTATGCAATGCTGCGTCGTCAGGCGCGAGGCGTCGCCGACCATCACGAGGCGGTCGCCCTCCTTATAGTACAGACTGTCGCCGCCGTCATCAGTCTGTACGGCAGTGGTGCGTATCTCCGGTCCCTTTGTATCAAGCATCAAAGCAATGCGCGGCGATACGGCGCGGACATTTGCGGCAATCTTGGCCATGCCTGCGGAGTCGAGATGAGCCGAATTCATTCTGACAACGTCCATGCCGTTGTCATATAAAGTTTTTATGAAGTCACGGTCGCAGTGTTTGTCTGAGATTGTGGCAACAATTTTCGTACGTTTAAGCATAAGTCATCCGTTTCAATAAAAAACGCCCCGGCCTCGTCTTTTGTTGACTGAGAGGCCGGGGCGTTTATGCTATTAAGCTATGCTCTTATTTTGTGCGAGCGAGGATGAGAGCCGAGCATGGCTCGACAGTCATTTTGCCGCCCTTGACCGTGCCGAGTCCGTCGGCGTTGATCTGTCCGTCGCGGGCTATGACGGTCCACTCGCCGCGACCGACCTTGACCTGTGCCGGCTCATCTGCCGAGCCGTTGAAGATGACCTTAATCTCACGCCAGTTGTCGCCGTTGGCATTGTCAACCAGACTGTAAGAAATCACATGCTCCGAGTCGGTTTTGTCGAAGACAAGGTGTTTGGCGATATCCTCGGCCGTGGTCATGCGGAAGGCCGGGTGCTCGCGACGCAGACGGATTAGTTCGCGGTAATAGTCAAACTGCTCGCGGTTCTTGGCCTTAAGACTCCAGTCGATTGCATTAATCGAGTCAGGAGATTTATATGAGTTGTGAACGCCTTTTTTATCGCGGAAAATTTCCTCACCGGCAAACATAAAAGGTGTGCCCTGCGAAGTAAAGACGATAGTCTGCGCTAAACGAGCTGCACGCTGACGCTGAGCCTCGGTCGAACCGGGCATCGATTTGGCAAGTTTGTCGGTCAGCATCAGGTCGTCATGACATGACACATAATTAATAATCTGTGTCGGCTCCGATGCGTAGGCAAACTTGGAGTTATTACCCTTGGAGTAGTCGACCTGTGGATGTGCGGTCGAAGCCACGATGCCTATCTTGACTGTCTCCTTGCATCCGGTTTTGCCGGTGGCGAAACCGCGGTCAGTAGCGTCGCTGTAATGTCCCTTGACAGCATCACGGATGTCGTCGCTGAAAACGGCAATTCCTTCCATCTTTGCGACATTCTCTTTAAGTGCGCGCTGATCAGCGGGCAGAGGCGAGTCACCGGCTGTCCAGCCCTCACCGTAGACAAAAATCGAGGGGTTGATTTTCTTAAGCTCGGCAGCCACACGATTCATGGTCTCTATGTCGTGTATTGCCATGAGATCGAAACGGAAACCGTCAATATGGTATTCTTTAGCCCAGTATTTCACCGAGTTAACAATATAGTCATTCATCTGACCACGCTCTGAGGCTGTCTCGTTGCCGCAGCCCGAGGCGTCAGAATAGCTGCCGTCAGGGCGGTGGCGGTAATAGTAGCCGGGAGCTGTCAGCGAGAAGTTACTGTCATCGTTTGAGCCGGTGTGGTTGTAGACGACGTCCATCACAACACCTATACCGGCGTCATGCAGAGCCTTGACCATCTCTTTCATCTCTTTGACTCTCACGGCAGGGTCTGAGGGATTGGTGGAGTAAGAGCCTTCGGGAGCGTTATAGTTCTGAGGGTCATAACCCCAGTTATACTGATTTGACGGCAGGTTTGACTCGTCGACCGAGTTGTAGTCATAAGACGGGAGGATGTGGACGTGTGTCACGCCAAGTTCCTTAAGATGCTCGATGCCTGTCTTCTGACCTTCGGGCGTATGGGTGTTCTCCTCGGTCATGGCAAGGAATTTGCCCTTGTTGACGATGCCAGATGTGGGGTGCATCGACATGTCGCGATGATGCATCTCATAGATGACGGCGTCATTGATGTGTTTAACCTCGGGGCCTTTGTCGTCGGCCCACCCCTCGGGATTGGTCTTGGCGAAATCGATAATGGCAGCGCGTTCGCCGTTGGTACCAACGGCTTTGGCCCACACACCGGGAGTCTCGTCTAACCAACGCCCGTCTACTTTGACAGCGAAAGTATAAAATTTACCGTAGAGCTGACCCGGCAGAGTTGCCGTCCATGTGCCCTTCTCGCCGCGCTTCATCTCGACAGTCTCTATGGCCGGCGTGTTGCGGTCTGTATCATAAATGCTCAGACGCACGGCCTCAGCCTTGGGTGACCACAATCTGAAATGTGTGCCGCGGGCATCTACACTTAATTCGAGGTCATCGCCGTTATAAACGGGCCACGATGCAAAGTCCTCATTCACTGTTTTATTATTACGGTTATCGTTCTGAGCCGATACAGCTGCAGACCCGATTAAAGCAAGCGCGCACAAAGCTGCCAATTTGGTTTTCATGTTTTAAAGTTATCCTTTTATTAGTAAGTCAAACTGCCTCGTCAGGCAGCAAAATGATATAATCTCTCGAAACAAAAGACCGTCTGCTACGGTCTCAAAAATATAAACGCGGCTACTCAGCCGAGTGTCAAAACAGTTTATTTTACGATAATGCGACGGGCAAAACGATCGACCTTGACGATATAGTAACCGGCTGAAAGTTCGACTGTAAGCTGACCGCCCGAGACACAGGGCAAAGACTTGACAAGCTGCCCCGTCAATGCATAAATTTCGACCCTGCATGGAGCACTGTCGGCATCGACATTTATCTCGACACGGTTACCGCTGACTTTGACCTCAGGGGCGTGACTGCCAAGCTCGTCGGCAGCCTCGGTGTGGCCGTAAGGCGCACGGTCATCGGCAGATGCAACCACGGGTGAGGCGGCAGCCATAAAAGCAACCGTCACCAGCGCGAATGATATTTTCTTAATAAAGTTCATCTCAACTACAAAGTTACAAAAATATTGTGTAAACGTCAAGAGTTTTGATGCAAATCACACGCCCCGGCATACTAAATAATGTGAAATTATCTATCTACCCTTGATCATCGTAAAAATCGGTTGATAAATTGAGCGCCATCGGCGCGTTAGCGCTGCAGCGCAGCGACGTATGTTAGCTTATGACAAGCCGGCTGTAGGCCGGCGCAGTCATAGGTAATCAGATTATATAGAAATAATGCAGTCTGTAGGACTGCCGCAAATATAATCAATTGTTAATCATAGCGGCACACCTACAGCGCGCTATATTATAGAAACGTTTATATACCACGGTAGCGCAGACCTACAGCCTGCTTACCGAGACCTCACATGCTGACGCCGCGATGCGACTACGACCGCTAAAGAGGACGAATCTTTTGTTGTTTTAATATTTCAACCGAATTTTGCAAAAGTTCCATCACTTTCCGCCTATAAACCCTCGTTTAATGCGTGAAAGCGTCTTCATCAGGCGAGGGGCGGCAAGATGAAGTTCGAGTTTGATTTTGGCTTTTAGAGGCTGAGCGCGATACAGACGATTAGCCCTGAAATCGCCGATGTAGCGACCGACAGTCCGGCGACAATAGCTGTGACGGAGCATCGGCACGCGACTGAAACGATAGACTGTGCCGTAAATCGTGTGGACAAGATACTGGTTTATAAACACATAATCCAGTTCGTCCTTAAAGCGGTCGTAGATGCCGAGACGGCGCAGGTGGTCGAGAAGCGTCACGGCCGAGCGCATACGGTCAAAAAATCGGTAATTGTCTGTCGAGCGCGACACAGAGACATTGTCACAACGATAGTGATAAAGCGCACGGTTAATCTTGACCGGCACAGCGGCCGACAGCTGCATGGCAAGCGCCACGGCATTGTCTTCGTAGAAAACCTTCTCGGGAAAGAACAGTCCGTTGTCGACAATCAGGCTTCGGCGATACATGGCCGACCAGACGGGAGTGGCCTTGGCTATAATACGGCGTCTCAAATCGTCGCCGGACAGCTCCGCAGCGTCCGCTCCTAACTGGCTGATAGTAACAAGACGGTCTGACGAAGAAGGATACCAGCGGGCAAAATCAAAAACGACCATATCGGCGCTCTTCCTTTCAGCTGTTTCAACACATAAAGCTACTGCATCAGTAGCTAACGCATCATCAGCATCGATAAACATCACATAGTCGCCCGAAGCCGCGGCGAGAGCGCGGTTGCGTCCCCCGCCCTGCTTGACGTTAATCTTAGAGTCAATGATTTTAACCCTGTCATCAGCGGCTGCAAAGTTCTTCAATATATCCAATGACGAGTCGGTCGAGGCGTCGTTGAAGCATATCAGCTCTATGTCGCAATAAGTCTGCGCGAGCACCGACCCGACACTCGCCTTTAAATACGCCGCGGCATTATAGACCGGCATTATGATACTTACTTTCGGCATCCTACTTAATTTATAGCGTGCAACGCCGACAAAGTTAGCCATTTTGGGCGGTTATTAATAGGATTTTACCAACTATTTGAGTAATTTTGCAGCCGTCTAAAATCTTTAAACAAACATTATTGAGCAATGAACGAACTCGCGCCCAAATATCGTCCTCAGGATGTCGAGGACAAATGGTATGAATACTGGATGGAACATAATTTATTTCATTCAGTCCCAGATGCCCGTCAACCTTATACCGTTGTCATTCCCCCGCCAAATGTCACCGGCGTGCTCCACATGGGCCACATGCTCAATAACACGATTCAGGATATTCTCGTCAGACGTGCGCGCATGGAGGGTAAGAACGCCCTGTGGGTGCCCGGCACCGACCATGCGTCTATTGCCACAGAGACAAAAGTCATAGCAAAGCTGGCTGCCGAAGGCATCCGCAAGACCGACCTTAGTCGCGAGCAGTTCCTCGAGCATGCATGGGACTGGACACGCACCCATGGAGGCATCATCCTCCAACAACTCCGTAAGTTAGGCGCCTCGTGCGACTGGAGCCGCACAGCCTTCACTCTCGACGAGAAACGCTCCAAGAGCGTCATCAAGGTCTTCTGCGACCTCTACGACAAAGGACTCATCTACCGTGGTTTGCGCATGGTCAACTGGGACCCGCAGAACCGCACCGCCATCAGCGACGATGAGGTATACTTCGTCGAGGAGCAGTCAAAGCTCTACTATCTCAAATATTATCTCGCCGACGATGACAACGCCGCTACACCGGCCGCCGAGGGCGAGGTCATACACCGCGACAAAGACGGCCGCCGCTATGCAGTCGTCGCCACGACACGTCCCGAGACCATCATGGGCGACACCGCGATGTGCATCAACCCCAAAGACCCCAAGAACACATGGCTCAAAGGCCACAAGGTCATCGTGCCGTTGGTCGGCCGCGTAATCCCCGTCATCGAGGACCGCTATGTCGAGATAGATTTCGGTACGGGCTGCCTCAAAGTTACGCCCGCTCATGACAAGAATGACTATATGCTCGGCAAAACTCACAATTTAGAGTCCATCGACATCTTCAACGAAGACGGCACCGTCAGCGAAGCCGCCGGCATGTATGTCGGCATGGACCGCTTCGACGTGCGCCGGCAGATTGCCAAAGACCTCGAGGCTGCCGGCCTGATGGAGAAAGTCGAGGACTATGTCAACAACGTTGGATTCTCGGAGCGCACCAAGGTGGCTATCGAGCCGCGCCTGTCAGAGCAGTGGTTTATCGACATGCACCACTTTGCCGACATCTCGCTCAAGCCCGTCATGGACGACATCATCCGTTTCGTTCCCGAGAAATACAAGACCACTTACCGCATCTGGTTAGAGAATATTCAGGACTGGTGTATCAGCCGCCAGCTCTGGTGGGGCCACCGCATCCCGGCCTATTATTACACCGCCGCAGACGGCAGCCGTCAGACCGTCGTGGCTGAGACTCTCGAAGCAGCCGTTGAGAAAGCGCGCACGACCTCGGGCAATCCCGACCTACAGCCTTCTGACCTCGAACAAGACCCCGACGCACTCGACACATGGTTTTCGTCATGGCTCTGGCCCATCACCCTCTTTGACGGCATACTCAACCCCGGCAATGAGGAAATTAACTACTACTACCCGACCGCCACACTCGTCACCGGCCCTGATATCATCTTCTTCTGGGTCGCACGCATGATTATGGCGGGTTATGAATATGTGGGCAAGCAGCCCTTCAACAATGTATATTTTACCGGCATCGTGCGCGACTCGCTCGGCCGCAAGATGTCTAAGCAGCTCGGCAACTCGCCCGACCCGCTCGACCTGATTGCTACTTACGGCGCCGACGGTGTGCGCATGGGCCTCATGCTCGCCGCCCCAGCCGGTAATGACATCATGTATGACGACAAGCTCTGCGAGCAAGGCCGTAACTTCTGCAACAAGATCTGGAACGCTTTCCGCCTCGTCAAAGGTTGGCAGGTCGACGACAAATGCCCCCAGCCCGAGTCATCGGCCGTCGCAGTCGATTGGTTTAAGTCGCGTCTCGACCGCACGCTTGCCGAGGTCGCTGACCTCTTCGCCAAGTTCCGTATCAGCGACGCCCTGATGGCCGTCTACCGTCTGTTCTGGGACGAGTTCTCGTCTTGGTATCTCGAGCTTGTCAAGCCGGCCTACGGCCAAGCCATCGACCTGCGCACCTACAAGGCTACGGTCGACTATCTCGACTCGCTGCTGCGCATGCTCCATCCGTTCATGCCCTTCATCACCGAGGAGCTCTGGCAGCACCTCGAGAGCCGTCGCCCCGGCGAGTCTATCATGTATGCAGCCATGCCTGTCGCCGAGGGTTGCAATGACGCCCTTTTAGATGCCGTAGAACGCGCCAAGGAAATCGTCACCGGTGTCCGCGCCGTCCGTGCCTCGAAGAATATTCCCCCGAAAGACGCCCTTGAGCTCCGTCTCGTCGGCGCAGGCGAAATCGACGAGCGCATCAAGGCTCTCGTCATCAAGCTCGCCAACCTTTCGGCCTTCGTCACCGGCGCAGAGAAAGACCCCGCCGCCGCCCAATTTATGGTCGGCACCGATGAGTTCAACATCCCGCTGACCGCCTGCATCGACGTCGAGGCCGAGCGCGCCAAGATTACCAAAGAGATTGCATATCTTGAGGGCTTCAAGGCCTCGGTTGAGAAGAAACTTTCCAACGAACGTTTTGTCAACGGCGCTCCCGCCGCTGTTGTCGAGAACGAGCGTCACAAACTCTCTGACGCCGAATCTAAGCTCGCAGCCCTGCGCGCCACTCTCGCCGCCCTTGCATAAAATAGACATATTTATATAATATCAAGGCCGGGACCCTCACGGGCTCCGGCCTTAAAATTTGAAACACAGTTAGTACTTTACGTACTTATTTGATAATCTTATAGGTACTTGTCTTGCCGTTGTCATAGCGGTCGACGACGATGTTCACACCGTCAAACGCACGATCTGAGCTGTGGCCGAGCACGTCATAATATGTGCGGCTCACCACTTCGCCTTCGACAGATGCGTCACCGATGCCGCTGGCCACGCCGACTTTGCCGGGAGCACTGAGACTGCCGTACTCGTTGACAGCTTTGACGACATAGTCATTGTCTGTTGCGGCGCGAGACTTGGCTACAGGAGCGTAATTGGTATCCTTGGTGATAGCCACGACGTTCTCGTTGCCGTCGATAACGATGTAGCAGATAGCATAGTCGGATGCGTCCCATGAGAGAGTTCCGTCAGAGCCTACTGCGACATTTGCGGGAGCTGCCACAGCCTCGAAGAGCTTGCGGGGATTCCAGTCGTCGGTGCCGGAGGTCACATTCTTATATGTATAACGGGCGGCCTCTTCGGCAGTCAGTACAGGATTGACCTTTGTCTTCTCGGTCTGGCCGTCGACCTTGTACTCGTTGCGTCGACCGGTGAGATCAATAGGATTACCGTCGGCATCCATACTGTTATATTCAGCGAAGATTTTAGGTGCGATATGCCATTCGCTCCATCCCTCGGCTGCAAACTGAGCTTTAAAACGGTTGTTGAGCAGCACGGCTATAGGCTCGTTCTGCCATGCGCGTCCGAGTTTGTGATTGCTGCCGGGGCCGTCAAAGAGACAGCTTTCGATTACATAGCCGTATTTGGTGCCGGCTTTATGGGCGGGAGCAAAAACGACAGAGCCGGTCTCGCGTGCCTGCATGAACGTAGAGTTCTCGACATAGACATCGCCGGAGCCATAGAAGTAGTCGACGGCGCCCTCAATCATACATTTGTTTACATAATGACGATTGGCGACACTCTTGACGTCAGTGTACCATGTGTCTTGGAAGGAACGGAAATTGCAGTTGTAGAAAGCCTGACGGTCGCCTGACGATTTCATGGCGAGTCCCATAGGACCGGCCTGACGCTCTACGCCATAAGAGTTGAGATAAGTGATGTTCTCGGTGTAGAAATCAGATGCGTCGACCTGCACGACACCACTGTAGCCATAGGTCTTTGACGAAGGATTATTGGTCGAGAACTCCCAACCGATGTCACCGGATCCGCCATTATTAATCCAGTATTTGATGATCGTCTTTGCCTTGTCCTGACCGATAAGGTGAATAAACGGTTTGTCATTGTTTATCTTGATAAGTTCCTCATATTCGCCGTTCTTTACGAAAATCAGCCACGGGGCTATACGACCGGTCGGAGCGGCATCAATGGCAGCCTGTACGCTTGTGTAGTCACCTGTCCCGTCTTTTGCCACTACAGCATTAAATACGTGGGCCTCGGGAATCGGACGCTCAAATGTGGTGAAAGTAATCTGCGCACCGGCAAACTCATTGCCGCTGAGGTCTGTGACAGCGCCTTTCTCTATTTCAAGCGTATATTGAGTTCCATAATCAAGACCCTTGTAAGCATAGGTGACGGTTTTGCTGCCGAATACGCCTTCAAGCTCTACTCCGTTAAGAGTCACGGCTCCGTTGCCGGCTTTGACGCGCTCGTTGAACGAGAGGACGAAATTGCCGTTGGCCGATGCGTTGTCAGAGCCGTCAGCGGGAGAACTTGACACAAGGACGGGTGCCTCATCATCATTAAGAGCTTTTTGGTCTGCATAGATGACGACATCGCTGAGATAAAAACCTTCGGTATCATTTGCGCCGGGTGTGCCAAACAGAGGCGACGATGTGTCGCCAATCCAGCGTACATAAACCACACCGAGATTCTCCGGCAGCTGAGCGTCAAACGTAATCCACTGATTTTTGTTTTCAATGGTAACAGTCTTGAGGTCAGTATACTCGGTGCCGTCCGTCGAAATCTGAATCTTCTGGACCGAGTGAACGCAATCATTGTCAGCAGCGACATTCGAATGTACGCGTATATTGCTGTAGCCTTCGGCATTGAAACGGGCAACAAAATAACGGGGATTATCCATGTCGCTGTAATTGGTGTAACGGCGGGCGCAGTTGACAGTGCCTGTACCGAAATCACGCTGCGAACCACCCCAGTTTGTGCGTGAGCCGTCTCCATTGAAGAAGTCGAGCAGACCGAGGTTGTCTGATGCGAAAGCATAGTCACCGGGGCGGTTGCTGCGGGGCTCGCTCGCAGCGAAGTCCCATGCTACAATAAATGGAATCACGTCAAATGTGGCGGTCAGCTCTTTGGCCTCGTTGACAGTGACTGAGCGGGCTTTATCGGCCGAGCCGTCCTCCCAATTGAGGAAGTTTGTGACCGAGTTGGGAACAACACTGACCACAACCTCCGTACCGGCCTCGTAAATACCGTTGACGGGCTCGGGCGATAAGCTCACTTGGCCCCACTTGGCGCCGTCGCCGGCAAGGTTGACCTTAAGAGCATAAGTCTCGACAGCGGTGAAGACTGCTTTTACATCCGTATCTTTTGAAATTTCAAATGTATAAGGATTTTCCGTCGAGAGCACTGTACCTGCGGCGTCCTGCCATGATGCGAAGCGATAGCCGTAGGCGGCTGTGGCGGTCACGGTCACCTGCTCCCCCACCTCAAAGACAGCCTGCGCCGGAGCTACAGTGCCGCCTTCGGCGGGTGAAACCGTGGCTGTGAAGTTTGCGGCTGCCGAAACAGTCTTGAGCCAGCGCGGGTCACCGATTATGCCTCCGGTCGTAGACGCAGTAGCCAAAGGCGACGACGAAACAATGGTGAAATCGCCGTTGTCAGCATCGGGGAACGACAGAGCGTCCATGCCGAGACCGGTGAGCGTCAGATCCATGATGTCTTTAGTTGCGCTGCCACCCATATTATAGTCTCCATAATCGACCGCGAGGTTATTTTTAGCGACGAGACTGCCGGCATTGGCGTGAACAATGAAAGGCTTGATGTTGTCAGCCCCACCTTTATATATAATGTTATCCTTTAAGGTGTAGACAGAGCCTGCGCCATAGTTGCCCTCGACCTTTGCCAAGGCGCGGTCGTTGCTTTTGCCCCAACGATAGACGGTGTTGTTGGTGAAGTTGAATACAAATGCATTCGACTCGTCTTTTGCGTTGGGCTTGAACAGGCTTTCGCCGTTTGTATAATTATACAAGGTACTGTTGCTGACATCGACTTTCTTAACGATGTGCTTGGGATACATGAAGTTCCAGCCTCCGGAGCCGCAATCATAAATGAGACAGTTCTCAAAAATGATTTCGTCAATGGTATTACCCGTGCTGTTGGTGCGCAGAAAACAGCGGTCGATACCGTGAATAGAGCAATCTTTTACGGTAATGGTCTTGATGTGGCCGTAATTGTCAAGATTGATGAAATAACTGTCTGTCGGGTGTATGTCAAGCCCTTCGAGGATAATGCCGCCGTCAGAGAGTGACGCGTCATTTGCCCTGAACAGAGACAGGAAATCTACGGCTGCGCCATCAGCGGCTTTGAGTGTGATTGTCTTGCCTGACGGAAAAGTCAACTGGCCTCCGTACGAGCCTTCGGCTAATACGAGCACATCGCCGTCGGCTGCTGCGGCATAGGCATCGGCAAAGTCACCGGTGGTGACATTCACCTCAGCTGCCTGCAGACCCAATGCGGCCGTCAAAGCGAGTGATAAAAATAGTTTTTTCATGATTAAAATTTAAATTGATAAATATTGAAAGGTTGATTATATGTCAGTCAACGGTTTAGATATTTCCCTTCGCGAGTGACGACGATACCGTGATATCTGTCGGAAACCCTCTGGCCCATAGCGTTAAAACGGAGTTCGTCGTTTTTTGCCGGCTCATCTGCGTTGATACTGCCAATAGCACTGACTGTATGAGCGTCATAGAGCTGTATCTCCTGACCCGGCTCTGTCGGGATGTCATAGAGATAAGTTTCGGGGATATGGACCGCTACAATTTTCCCGGGATTTGATACTATAGGAGCCGGCATATTGTAAGGCTGATTGATTGCGTTAGTATTCATGCCTTCGGCTGCTTTGAGCGCTTTGCCGTCGGCCCCATAAAGAACGGTGTTGCTGCGCAGACGCAGATTGCCGCCGAGAGTCGATTTGATTTTAGCTGACACGACCTTGCCATTACGCCATTTGAGCTGAGTGATTTCAAAACCGCCGCGTGCGCGCAGGCCGCAGACCTCTCCCTCAGACCATGCCGACGGCAAAGCCGGGAGCAGATGCACAAAACCGGCATGTGACTGCAGGAGCATTTCGGCTATACCGGCACAACATCCGAAGTTACCGTCAATCTGGAAGGGAGCATGTGCGTCAAACATATTGGCATAGGTGCCACCATTGGGGTCTGACATCGTGATATTAGGCGAAACGAGGCGCAGTTGATTTTTGATGATTGCCAGAGCATGGTCGCCGTCGAGCATACGTGCCCACTCACAGACCTTCCAGCCCATTGACCATCCGCGGGCAGCGTCGCCGCGTCCGACGAGCGACTTGTAAGCGCCGCTGAACAGAGTTTCGTTTTCATAAGCCGAAATCTGATTACCGGGATAAGCGCCCCACAGGTGTGAAAGGTGACGGTGCGATGTGTTTTCACGGTCCCAGTCTTCCTGCCATTCCTGCACCTGTCCGTACTGACCGATTTTATAGGGTGTCAGCTTGGCTTTGAGCGCATCGAGTTCGGCGGCAAAGTCTGCGTCTGTGCCGAGTATGCGTGCAGCCTCAGCCGTATTTTTCAACACGTCATAGACCATCTGGTTGTCCATTGCCACGCCGCCGAAGAGAGAGACATTCATATCCTTGCCGGCGTCATTTGTATATTTCCATTTGCCGGGATGATTCTCGGGAGAGTTAGAGGGGCAAACCACCATATAGCCGGTAGACGGGTCTTTTACGAGAAAGTCCTGAAAGAACTCGGCGCAGCCTTTGAGTAAAGGATATATGTCGGCGAGATAAGTTTTGTCTCCTGAGAAAAGATATTTCTCCCAGAGATGCGAGCAAAACCATGCGTTGCATGTAGGCCATACGCCTACCGGGCCATTGTCGACAGCACCGGTCGTGCGCCACAGGTCAGTGTTGTGGTGGAGCACCCAGCCTCGTGCACCGTACATCTCGGATGCAGTCACGGCACCGGTCTTTGACACGTCGCGCACCATCTCGACAAAAGGCATGTGGCACTCGGCGAGATTGGTGACCTCAGCCGGCCAATAGTTCATCTCCACGTTGATATTGGCGGTATACTTTGAGTCCCATGCAGGATACTGGCGTGCGTTAGGATTCCACAAGCCCTGTAGATTGGCAGGCTGTGTACCGGGCTGCGAAGAACTTATAAGAAGATAGCGTCCGAACTGAAAGTAATTTGCTACAAGTCCGGGATCATTGGAGTCACTGCTAAAATCATTGATACGGGTGTCAGTAGGATTCTTCTCCTTTGCAGGATTTGAGCCAAGGTCGAGACTTACACGCCCAAACTGTGCCTGATATTTGTCAGTATGATCGCCTAAAGCCGTATCAATATCCTTACCCTTGGCAAGATATGCGTTCATGTGCTCGAGAGCCTTGGCCTCGGCGTCGCCGCTTATATCATTATAGTTGACAAAATTTGTAGCTGATGAGATGACGATGACAGCCGATGTGGCGCCTTCGACATCGATAGACGGCGCTGCATTATTGCCTGCAACTATGCCCTGCTGGACGATGTTGCGGGTCGAGGCAGTCTGTGTGCCGCCATTGTTGATAACCTTTATGAATGTGTAGCAGTTGAGTTTGTTGGGCACGCCCTCGGTCTCAGTTTTGGCGGGCACAAGGGATGCCTCTATCATACCGTCGTCAGTGAGCTTGTTAATGCCTAATTTCTCCATATTTGTCTTGACCGGAGCGGCGTAGCAGACATTGAAATCAAGTTTGCCCGGCTCTGAAGCCTCGATATGCATGATCGTGACATTGTCAGCAAACGAGGTGAAGACACGGCGTGTGTAAGTCACGCCGTTAGCTATATAAGATGTCGTAGCGACAGCCGTCGACAGGTCGAGATCACGCACATAAGCCTCGACGTCACGGGACTCAGCTGTCGCTCCGGCCTCAGCATCATTGAAACGGTGACCCGGGAATCCGACAAGCACACAACCTGCAGCCTGATACTGCGCGCCATGTGATTTTGTTGACATCCAGTTGGGGATGGCGAGTTTCTGACCCTCAGTATAGTTTTTATTGAAGATGTAGTTTCTGACTTGGTCGAGCACGCCTTTGGCAGCAGAATTATGGTTAGAGTTTGGCGACTGGCCCCAGAAAGTATCTTCGTTAAGCTGGAGCGTGTCGATAGCTACCGAGCCGCTGACCATCGCTCCGAGTCGGCCGTTGCCCAAAGGCAGATATTCTTCCCAGTAGTTTGCCGGTGTATGATACCACAGTCGGTTTCGGCTGTCCAACACGGGCGAAGGCACCGGATTGTGATCGGCCGTGGTGAATGACGTCGTATATGCCTTGTCGCATTTATTTCCGGCAAGGTCTGTAAACTGGTTGGCGGCAACATTAAATGTATATGCTGACGTCAAGTCAAGACCTTCGTAAGCAAATGTCACTCGCGAGCCCGACACGACGGGTGTGAGCGTCACAGCGGCCGATGAACCTGCCTTTGTGAGTGTGGCTTTGGCACCGTCGACAGCCTTCACGCTCTCGTTGAAGTCAAGTGTAATTTTACCTGTAGTCGCAACAGCAGTCTCACCTTCGGCGGGAGCAATCGAGAGAAGCTCGGGACCCTGAGAGTCATCGGCAAGGATGTCGACATACTTAAGATTATAATTGCTCGTCTTGGTAGCTGACTGTATCAGCATCCTGACGGTGAGCATCGCCTTATTGTCAGCGTCAAGTGTGTAGACGGCGTCTGTATAACTGTTCCAGTGACTTGCAGCCGTATAATCGTTGAGCACTGTCCACGTCTGACCGCCGTCAACCGAATACACGACGCCGAATTTTGTCGCCGAGCTTGAGCCGTCGCCGATAGCGAATTTCAGTTTGACATTTGTCAGACCGGTCGTAGGCATCGACATCTCAAAGAACTGGTCGTGTTTCGCCCCGTCAGTATAATCTGCCTTTGCCGTAAACTTGTCAGTCGATGCCGTGTTGATACGCAACAGATAGCTCGGCGTCGAGCCGCTCGACTTAAACTGCCATTTACCGTCTGACGTATGGACCGTCACATAACAGTCGTCAATCGGGAGAGCGCTTGTGTTCGGTCTCACTAAAGGTTGCAATGTCTTCCATCCGACATTGGCTGACTCAGCCCAGCCTTTATCATTAGGCGTGTAAACTGCCGCAGTGCCTGTCTTCACCTCGTCATATCCTGTGGTGAATTCCCAGTGTGCGGCCACAGTCTGCTCGGCCGCGCGCACTGAGACTCCGCCCATGACGAGAGCTGATGCAAGCATCAATAGGATTTTAGATTTTCTCATTTTGATTGATTTAATTATGATTAAATTTAAGGTGTTTGTTCCGACGCAAAAATAATATCGCTCACCGCCCCAAGATTTAAATATCGGGTCAAAGACTTAAAAATCGAGTCAATCGATGCGCCAATGTGGAAAAATTGTTATCTTTAAGGCGAATTTAAGTCATATACCATGTCAACCACACGACGGCTTCTCTGTCTGTTCGCTGCATTATATACCACATTTTTGCTGTCTGCCTTAAATGACGGGCGCACTATCACCACACGCTATGACTATCGCGACTGTCTGCCGGGGCAGCGAGTGGCCGGAGGCGTGCAGGATGAGAGAGGGCTTATATGGTTTTCGACATGGAACGGTCTTGTCTGCTATGACGGATATGATTTTCATCAGGTAAAAATCGAGCCCGGCGACAGTGCCTCAATCTCGACCAATCATCTCCTTGACATTCATCTCTCTGACGACAAAAATATAATCTGCAACACAAGCGATGACATATATGAATTTGACTTGTCTGACTTCAAATTCAAGGATATTACTTCTCGGCAAAAAGACTCTTTGAAAAACATCGTGGGACACGGATGGAGCGGTCTGACCGACCATCAGGGCAACAGATGGCATGCCGACCGCAACGGATTGTTCAAAACATCTGCCATACATCATCCGGCCGCTCTACTCGAGGCGACTAACCGACAAGAGCCACGTGACATGATGATTGACAATGACGGTTTTTTATGGGTTTGTCTGAAAAATAACCGGAGCATAAATATCTATAATCCTGACGGATCATTATACAAAACAATAACGCTCAAAGACCAGCCTTATACCATCTTACAGACATCCGAAGGTGATGTCTGGATTGGAGGCAGACCCGGTTTTTTAATGAAATCAGACGGTGAAAGCATCTGCGACTCACCCGTTTTTGATATAGCTGAAGATAACCATGGCAGACTATGGGTTGCCACTTTCGGTGACGGTATAAAAATGATTGCTAATCCCCGCAGTCAGCGACCTGTATTATCGGAATCTCTTGGAGGCAAACATGTAAGACGTATCATAATCACACCGTCAGACAGAATTATAGCTACCTCTACAGACGGGCTTCTCATCGGTACAATTGACAAAAATGACCCGGCCAAGACCGAAATACATGCCATTCGGCGCGAAAGCGGACGCGAGTCAAGTCTCGCAAGTAACTCTTTAATGGGTATAGCCCGTGACAGCAAAGGGAAGATTTATATCTCGACCGAGAGTTCCGGTGTCGATGTCATTGACGAAAATGCGCTTTTCGGACCGTCTCCTGAATTCATACACCTCGATTATACAGACCCGTCGCGCACAAACAATATCTCAAAAAGTATGGCTCTGTTCGGCGATACACTTCTGATTGTCTCCGGCATAAACACTCTGACAGCCTACAATACCGAAACGCAACGCAGTGTATCATTCGGCCGGATTTTTTGGACTGACTCGTGTGTTTTCTCTGAAGCAGACCCGATAAGGCTATCTGACGGATCATGGCTTGTAGGAGCGATTGACGGTGTCCTCAAAGCCACTCCGCATAACATCTATTCACGCGGTTATATTCCTCCCATAGTTTTCACAAATCTATCAGTAAACGGCTCTCCGGAGCGCTTTAGCCTTACGAACAGTAAATCGGTCTCACTCCGGCCGTCAGAGCGCAACCTGTCAATCTCATTCGCTGCTATTGATTACATTGACAATGGTGGCATAAACTATCGTACGAAACTTGACGACTCTCCGTGGACCGGCCTATCTCAATCGCGCTCGGTCACGCTCTTCGGACTCAAGCCCGGCACTCACACTCTCTGCGTCCAGTCTACCGACCGTTACGGCCGTCTTGTCGACAATGTCACGTCCCTCACCATCGATGTCAGACCCGAGTGGTATGAGACATGGACGGCACGCATTCTCTTCATATTGCTCGCGTTGGCCTTAATCGGCGCAATAATTTATACCGTATTATATATCCGACGCGTAAACGCCCATCGCCGAGAGCTTTTAGAGAAATATATGGAGCTGCTCAACAAAGGACACCAAAGCGGAGACACAGCCGACCGCAGCCTTCAGCGCAAGTTTGACGAATCGTCATTTCTGAAACGCGTACGTGCCTATATCGAGCAAAACATAGACAATCCCGACGCGAATATCGATGATATGGCTGCCGCCGCGGCCGCAAGCCGTTCGACGCTCAACCGTCATCTGCGCTCGACACTCGGTATCTCGGCCTCGCAACTGCTCATCAAAGCACGTATGCAGCATGCTTCTGAACTTTTCGATAAAGCCGGTGACAGCGCTGACCCCGCAGAAATAGCGCGTCAGTGCGGCTACACCGACGTCTACTACTTCATGCGCGTCTATAAGAAACGCCGGTGAGACATCATCTGCTTGAGTATTAAAACTATAAAAACGCCTCCGTTCCTTTTAAGGTGCGGAGGCGTTTTTGAGTTGTTTTTAAAGCGATGTTATGCTTTGCAGTATATTATGCTTTGTAGTAGCTAAGCTGGTCGGGTGTGAAGTTGGCGATGAAATCGGCGTGCTTTGCGACCTCGGCCTGCGCCATCTTGTTATAGACGGTGGCAGAAGCCTTGAACGACTCGTTGCGTGTAGCGTCGAGGAGCAGCAGATAGCTCATCACGATGTTGCCGGCCATCTCTACCATGCGGCGAGCCATGAAGTCAGTGTAAGCCGGCTCATTGACGGCTGCGACAGCTGCGACGGCTTTCTCATACTGCTCGGTCATGGCTTTGAGATTGTCCTTGAGCGGATGCAGATCGGCAGCGATTTCCTGCTGCTCGTACTCGCGGATGAGGCTCAGATATGTGCCGGTGGTCACGTGGCGGATAGCGGCTACGACCTGCAGCTGGGTTGTACCTTCGTAGATTGATGTGATGCGTGCGTCGCGATAGATGCGCTCGCAGGCATAATCTTTCATGAAGCCCGAGCCGCCGTGTACCTGAATACAGTCATAGGCGTTCTGGTTGCAGTATTCACTGCCCATGCCCTTGGCCATAGGTGTCAGGGCGTCGGCGAGTTTGCTGTAATGCTTCATCTCGGCGCGCTCGTCGGCTGTCAGGCTGCGCTCTTTGGCGATATCCTCATAGAGTTTATACATGTCGACGAAACGAGAGGTCTCATAGAGCAGCGCGCGGCTTGCGTCGAGTTTGGCCTTCATGACCGAAATCATCTCGGCTACGGCGGGGAACTCGATGATGGCTTTGCCGAACTGGCGGCGCTCCTTGGCATAAGCGAGAGCCTCACGGTAAGCGAGCTCGCTGACGCCGACCGACTGGGCGGCGATGCCGAGACGGGCACCGTTCATAAGGGCCATCACATATTTGATAAGACCGAGACGGCGGTTGCCGCAAAGCTCGGCTTTGGCGTTCTTGTAGACAAGTTCGCAGGTGGGCGAGCCCTTGATGCCCATCTTGTTCTCGATGCGACGCACGGTCACACCGCCGTCACGCTTGTCGTAGATGAACATCGACAGACCACGGCCGTCTTTTGTGCCCTCCTCAGAGCGCGCGAGCACGAGGTGGATGTCGCTGTCGCCGTTGGTGATGAAGCGCTTAACGCCGTTGAGACGCCATGTGCCGTCCTCGTCCTGAGTGGCGCGGAGCATCACTGACTGCAAGTCAGAACCCGCATCGGGCTCCGTGAGGTCCATAGACATGGTCTCGCCCTCGCAGACACGAGAGATGTAGCGCTGTTTCTGATCCTCATCGGCAAACTCGTAGATGGTCTCGGCGCAGTCCTGCAGACCCCAGAGGTTTTCGAAGCCTGTATCGGCACGACTGACGATGTCAGCAGCCATGATGTAGGGAGTGATGGGGAAGTTGAGACCGCCGAAACGACGGGGCATCGACATACCCATCAGACCGGCCTTGCGACAGGCGTCAAGGTTGGCCACTGTGCCGTCGGCATAGTGTGCACGGCCGTCAGAGCAAGATGCGCCCTGATGGTCGACTGACTCGGCGTTATCGGCGATAAGGCCTCCGCAGAGATCACCGACGATTTCGAGTACTTTATCATAATTGTCCATGGCGTCCTCGAAGTTGCGGGGAGCATAGTCAAATTTGTCGGCGTCAGTGAAGTTGCGTTCCTTAAGCTCGACAATCTTGCGCATCAACGGGTGATTGAGATGATGCTTGAGATCGGGATTATCTGTATAGAAGTTAGCCATTTTATCGCTTACTTAGAATTCTTTTTATAATATTTGATGAGTTTGGGCACGATGTCTTCCATGTTGCCTGTGATGACATAGTCGGCGATGGTGTTGATCGGCGCGTTGGGGTCGCTGTTGATGGAGATGATAATCGAGCTCTCCTGCATGCCGGCGATGTGCTGAATCTGACCCGAGATGCCACAGGCGATATAGAGTTTGGGGCGGACGGTCACACCGGTCTGGCCAATCTGACGGTCATGCTCGATGAAACCTGCGTCGACAGCCGCACGCGATGCGCCGACCTCGCCGCCGAGTGTCTGAGCAAGGTCAAACAGGAGCTGGAAGTTCTCCTTGCTGCCAACGCCGTAGCCGCCGGCCACAATGATGGGCGCACCCTTGATGTTGACTTTAGATTTCTCGATGTGGCGGTCGATGATTTCGACCACGAAGTCAGCGTCGCTGACATATTTCTTGGCGTCGAGGTCGATGACTTCGCCGCGATGGTTGGCGTCTTTGATTTCTTTCTTCATCACACCCTCGCGCACGGTGGCCATCTGCGGGCGGCAGTCGGGATTGACGATTGTAGCGACAATGTTGCCGCCGAAAGCGGGTCGAATCTGATAAAGCAGGTCGTGATACTCCTTGCCGGTCTTGGGATCTGTGTGGTCACCAATCTCGAGAGCTGTACAGTCGGCGGTCAGACCGCTGTGGAGGCAGCTTGACACGCGGGGACCGAGGTCACGGCCGATGCAGGTGGCGCCCATGAGACAAATCTGCGGCTTGATCTCCTTAAAGAGATTAATCAGCACGGCTGCATGGGGATTTGATGTATAGGGATAGAGTCGTTTGTCCTCAACTTTGTAGACGGTGTCGGCGCCGTAGGGGAAAATCTGCTCCTCGATGCCGTCGAGTTTGTCGCCAATCACAAGGGCCTCAAGTTTAACGCCGAGTTTGTCGGCGAGCACGCGGCCTTTGGTCAGGAGTTCGAGGCTGACATCGGCTACCTTGCCTTCGTCAAACTCGCAATATACGATAAGATTATTGTTTTCTGCCATAATTATGTGAGTTTATCGTGGCTATCAGCCGATTGTGTGATTTGTTATCAGTTCTTTGATGAGGTCTTCAATCTGAGCGTCATTGTTTTCAAGACAATGGCTTTCTTTGGCCGTGAATACAACGTTCTCGATTGCTTTGACCTTTGTCGGCGAGCCGGCCATACCGATTTGCTCCGGATCGGCCTCTACGAAGGCTGCGCCCCACTCCTGCAGCTGCAGATAAGGACGAGCGTCGACAAATGCCTGCTCCTCAGCGCTCAGTTTAGCTTTCTCGCTGGGAGATACGGCATATTTGAACTTCATCAGGCGACGAGCATTGCGCGGACGGCAGTCTGCGGCCGAGCCGTTGACTGTGACTACACAGGGCAGCGGAGCCTTAACTGTCTCGACACCGTGCTCGAGACGACGTTTCACGGTAACATATCCGTCTTTAAGGTCTACTATTTCCTCTGCATATGTAACCTGAGGGATACCGAGTTTCTCGGCAATCTGGGGTCCTACCTGAGCAGTATCACCGTCGATGGCCTGACGACCGCCGAGGATAATGTCGTAATTACCGAATTTTTTCACAGCCTGTGCGAGTGAATAAGATGTAGCAAGCGTATCGGCGCCACCGAGCACACGGTCAGTCAGCACTATGCCGCTGTCAGCGCCGCGGAAAATAGCCTCACGGATAATTTCTGATGCACGGGGAAGGCCCATCGTGAGCAGAGTCACAGTCGAGCCGGGATTGGCGTCTTTGAGACGGAGTGCCTGCTCGAGAGCATTCAAATCTTCCGGGTTAAAGATAGCCGGGAGAGCGGCACGGTTGATTGTACCGTCTTCCTTCATCGCATCTTTGCCTACATTACGGGTATCAGGCACCTGTTTTGCAAGCACAATGATGTTTAGACTCATTTTCTTATTTTGGTTTGTGAAGTTAGATTTTTCTTACTTTATAGTTTTTCAGGCGGACAAAGTTATAAATATTTGACCAATAATCAAAATCGCATTGTCCGTTCTGTCCGATTAGCTGTTCTTTTTGACCTGCGTGTGCTCCTCAATCCAGCGGCGGGCGTTGACAAAGGCGTCAATCCAGGGGGTCACGTCGTCGCCGCGACGAGTCGAGGGATAATAGCCTGTCTGCCAGGGGAAGATGGTGCGCTCGAGGTGAGGCATCATGGCCAGGTGACGGCCATCGGCCGAGCATATGCCGGCCACAGCCGAGGGCGAGCCGTTGGGGTTGCCGGGATAGGAGGCGTAGTTGTATCTGAGGGCGACGTTATAGGCGCCGGTGCCCATAGGGAGCTCGAAGCGGCCCTCGCCGTGGGCCACCCAGATGCCGAGCTTGTCGCCGGCGAGCGAGCCGAGCATGACCGAGTTGGAGGGCTCGACGGTGACGCCGATGAAGTTTGACTCGAACTTGTGGCTGACGTTGTGGCGCATGGCGGCGCGCTTGGGATGCTCGGGAGCAATCAGATTCAGCTCAATCATGAGCTGACAGCCGTTGCAGACGCCGAGGCTGAGGGTGTCTTCGCGTTTGTAGAAGTTGTCGAGGGCGCGTTTGGCGTTTTCGTTCCAGAGGAAGGCTCCGGCCCAGCCCTTGGCCGAGCCGAGGACGTCGCTGTTTGAGAATCCGCCACAGAAGACAATAATGTTGACGTCTTCGAGAGTCTCGCGGCCGCTCATGAGGTCGGTCATGTGGAC
>ENA-OYXU01000121-OYXU01000121.1-human-gut-metagenome-genome-assembly--contig:-NODE-121-length-33827-cov-5.810435_pt1 | contig 33827 bp, 26 predicted proteins | sample MGYA00243243_ERZ653435 | MGnify/ENA primary metagenome ERZ653435 (study PRJEB26926, sample SAMN06165113) | human gut metagenome | biome: ENVO:00009003; feature: ENVO:2100002; material: ENVO:00002003... | reverse complement strand
ACTTCATCCGCGATGTGGGCAAGCACATCACCGTCAACTACATGATGGCCAAAGACTCAGTCAAAAAACGTCTTGCCGGCGACTCCCAGCAGGGCTTGTCGTTCACCGAGTTCTCATATCAGCTCGTGCAGGGCTACGACTTCCTGACGCTCTACCGCGACAAGAACTGTCGTCTGCAGCTCGGCGGCTCAGACCAATGGGGCAACATCACCACCGGCACCGAGCTCATCCGACGCACACTCGGCGGCGAGGCCTACGCTCTCACCTGTCCGCTTATCACCAAAGCCGACGGCGGCAAATTCGGCAAGACTGAGAGCGGCAACGTATGGTTAGACCCGCGCTACACGTCGCCTTACAAATTCTACCAGTTCTGGCTCAACGTCTCTGACGCCGACGCCGAAAAATACATCAAGATTTTCACCGAACTCACACGCGAGGAAATTGACGCCCTCATCGCCGAGCAGGCCACTGATCCCGGACGTCGCCCCCTCCAGAAACGTCTTGCCAAAGAAATCACCACAATGGTACACTCAGAGGCAGACTGGCAGGCTGCTGTCGAGGCTTCGGAAATACTCTTCAGCAACAAGGCCACCGAGACGCTCCACAAAATCGACGAGGACACACTGCTCGCCGTTTTCGAGGGCGTTCCCACCTTCGAGGTATCGCGTCAGGAAATCGCCGACGGCATCAAGCTCGCCGACCTCCTCGTTGACCGGGCACAGGTCTTCCCCTCTAAGGGCGAAATGCGCAAAATGGCCCAGCAGGGCGGCTTCGCCATCAACAAGGAGAAAATCACCGATGCCTACGCCCCCGCCTCGCTTGACATGCTGCTCAATGACAAATACATCATCGCCCAGCGCGGCAAGAAAAACTACTACCTCCTGATTGCAAAATAAAAAAGAAATCAATAATAGCCTTAGGGACTTTAAGACTGTTAGCAATACAGATAACGTCTGCCTGCTTTAAATCAGGCAGACGTTTATTTATGTATGTTTTATTAATCTAATTGCTTTTTTGAGTCGTCCGCGTAACGGTCGGAGCCGCATCGCGGCGCGGGCATGTGAGGCCACGGTAAGCAGGCTGTCAGGTCTGCGCAACCGTGGTTTAGAGCGCCTCTCCTAATATAGCGCGCTGTAGGTGCGCCGCAATGATAATAAATGTTTTTACGGCTTGCATCGCCCCTACAGGGCGAGTTGATATTGGGGAAATCATCACCTATGACTGCGCAGACCTACGGCCTGCTTGTCATAGGCTCACATACGGCGCTGCGCTGCAGCGCGGACGCACCTACGGCGCTCGCGCGTCCCGCGCTTTCCCGGGCGGCAGCATTATACGTGCCAAAGGCATGTCACTACATTGGGTTGATAATCAATTTATTGCAACGGTCGATTGCAAGTCGGCCTTCCATGACGTGTCGCGCGTTTTTGGGCTGCCACATTAAAAAAGCCGCGTCCCGGATTGAAGGCGCGGCCTTTGCTAATGATTTAAATTATTATCAGTTCTTTGATGCTTTGGAAGTCTTGGCTGAAATGGCTTTGCCATGGTCGCCGTGACGCATCCCGTGGCATTTGCGGTCGTGACGAGCCATTTTGGCTTTGTCGCCGTGGTGGCCGGCGGGACGGCTCACTGCCATATTCTCGAGGAATGTTACATATTGTTCGGGAGTGAGGATGGCTTTCACCTTATTAAGACAGTCGCGTCTCTGCTGCTGACGGTTGGCGACGGCTTTGTCATTGCCGGCTGCCACGGGGCACTCGGTTTTGGCGCAGTTCTCGCCGGGCTTGCAGTTCTTGTCGCAATTGGCCTGCTGCGGGCAGTTGGCGCGACCTTTGCATGCTTCGCGCTGAGCCTTGCACTCGGCTTTGAGAGCGTTTAATTTAGTCTGCTGGTCTGCTGTCAGAGTGATGCCCTCGAAGGGATTGAACGCTTTGCGGTCAGCCTTGTTGCATTTGGCTTTGTCGCCGCGTTTACATTCCTTATTTAATGGACAGCCGTTGGAGGCGGTGTTATCGGCGGGTTTCTGAGCGAATACGGTTGATGAGCATGTGCATATGGCGGCGATTGCTATTACAAATAATTTCTTCATTGTCTTGATGGAGTTGTTCGGGTTATTTTAAATATGTTTTTATTGATTGAGTCAGACTCGTGGCAAGCACTGTTTTTGCTTGCCGGACGTTTATTAAGACGGCACGCCGCCGCAAAGGTTTAGCGGCCGGTCGGGTTTTTCTAATTTCTTAACATCCCGACCATTACTGCTGCGCGTGCGTAATTATTTTGTAAAAGCGATGTATCTGACGTTGTTATTTAGCTCAAAACAACTTAACTTTGCAGCGCTCAAACGAGCCTGTCTGTGGGCTCAATATTTGAAAACTAAACACAACAGACCATGAACGGATTTTTAAACGGCCTGAAAAAATTTTACGTAAAACACCCCATCATCTCAAATATCATCTTTATTATCCTGACAGGCATCGTCTTGCTGTGGTTTGCGATGCTGTGTCTGGATGTGTGGACACGTCACGGCGACGACTCCACGGTGCCGCAGGTCAAAGGCCTCAGCTATGACCGCGCGGCCGAGCTGCTTGCCGACTGCGACCTCAAAATCGAGATTTCAGACTCGATTTATGACCGCAATGTTGCTCCCGGCACAGTGATTGAGTCGTTTCCGCATGCGGGAGCTGTCGTAAAAAGCGGCCGTCAGGTATATGTCACGGTCACAGCTTTCTCCCCCAAGATGGTGACGATCTCGATGCCTGTCACCGGTGTGTCATCACGTCAGGCGGTCAGCTATCTTGAGGCGCTCGGCATAACATCTATAAGACTTGTCGATGTGCCTTCTCAATACTCTGATTTGGTCGAGGGGGCTACCTATGACGGTCATCGCCTGAGTGTAGGCTCTGTAATCCCGGTGACGGCATCTGTCACTCTCGAGGTCGGCACCGGACCCTCCGCCGACGAGTTTGCTGTCGATTCGCTTGATGTGGCCATTGACTCGGCCATAGATGATATAAATTTTGAGGAATAATGCAGAAATCGGCCATGAGTGTGAATCGACAGGCTTCCGCCTCCGCTGATACCTGTGGTGAGGACGTCACAGACCTGTCGGCTGATGCTGTCTGTGATGAGACTGATGCAGATGAAGACACCGATGACGGAAACGGCCTTTACGAACATTTCCGTTTCGTAGCCGACAAGGGCCAGACCCTGCTGCGTGTCGACAAATTCCTGACTGCCCGTCTCGAAAAATCATCGCGAAACCGTGTCCAGCAGGCCGCCGAGGCAGGTTGCATACTCGTAAACGGCCGCGCGGTCAAGAGCAACTACCGCGTCAAGCCCCTTGATGTCGTGCAGGTGGTCATGGACCGTCCGCGATATGAGTTTGAGATTACGGCCGAGGATATTCCCTTGGATATCGTCTACGAGGATGCCGACCTGCTCGTGGTCAACAAGCCGGCCGGCCTTGTGGTCCATCCCGGCCACGGCAACTATAACGGCACGCTCGTCAACGCCCTCGCATGGCATTTCCGCGACAATCCCGACTACGATGTCAACGACCCACGCATGGGCCTCGTGCACCGTATCGACAAGGACACTTCCGGGCTGCTCGTCGTTGCCAAGACTCCGGATGCCAAGACACACCTCGGGCGCCAGTTCTTCAACAAGACCACCAAGCGCGAGTACCGTGCCCTCGTCTGGGGCATCCCCGACCCGCCGCAGGGCCGTATCGAGGGAAACATCGGCCGCTCGACGCGTGACCGCCTGCAGATGGCCGTCTATCCCGACGGCTCGGCCGGCAAACACGCCGTGACACACTACACGACGCTCGAGACTTTCAGCCATGTCTCGCTTGTAAAATGCGTTTTAGAAACCGGCCGTACTCATCAGATACGTGTCCACATGCGTCACATCGGCCATCCGCTGTTTAACGATGCACGCTATGGCGGCGACCGTGTGCTCCGCGGCATCCCCTCGGCCAAATACAATCAGTTTGTCGAAAACTGCTTCGCCGTCTGTCCGCGTCAGGCCTTACACGCGCGCACTCTCGGCTTCGTCCATCCGCGCACCGGCGAGGAGATGTTTTTTACCGCCGAAATACCTGATGACATGTCGGCACTGATTGAGCGCTGGAGAGCATACAGCATTGCACAGTCACGCTGACTTTGTGCCGCATAGTCTTAAATGACCTTAAACTATGGGGCCAAATTAGCCAGTTTAAAGATATTTTGCTATTTTTGGCAATCCAAACACAGCATAAAACATGTCAGAAAAAGACAATATCATAAATATTCCCGAGCAGTTTTCAGATATAGCTCCTTATCGCGGCGAGGATTTCACGGCGGCCATAGACCGTTTGGTCAAAGAGCCCGGTTTCGAGCATGCCGTGCGTTATGTTATGCCTGACGTAGACTATGACGAGTTCGTCGACCGCCTGCGTCATGTGCGCAACCAGCAGGACTTTCAGGAGCATGTGATGGGCCGTTTTCTCGAGATGCTTGCCGCATCGACGACCGACGGTCTCTCGATAGACGGTGTCGAAAACTGTGAGCCCGGTCGGAGCTACACATTTATCAGCAATCATCGCGATATAGTGCTTGACGCTTCGTTCCTTAATCTGTGCTTTATCCGCTCGGGTCTCCCCCTCACTCAGATTGCCATCGGCAATAACCTGCTGATTTATGAGTGGATATCTGATTTGGTTAAGGTCAACCGCAGTTTCATCGTCAAACGCGATGTGAAGATGGTCAAGGCGCTTGAGGCCGCGCGTCAGCTGTCGGCATACATACACTTTACCATCAACACTCTGCATGAGTCGGTCTGGATTGCCCAGCGTGAGGGCCGCGCCAAAGACTCTAATGACTTGACTCAGGAGAGCCTTGTCAAGATGCTTGGTCTCGGAGGCACGACCGGCGACCTCAAGACTAACCTTGAGCAGATTAACCTGATGCCTGTCTCGATTTCATACGAATACGACCCCAACGACTACCTCAAGGCCCGCGAGTTTCTGCTCCGTCGGCGTGACCCGCAGTTCAAGAAATCGCAGCGAGACGACCTCTTCAGCATGGAGACCGGTCTGTTGCATTACAAGGGCCGTGTCCACTTCCGCATCGGACGCTGCATCAATGCCGAGCTCGAGAAGTCGACAGCCACTGACCGCACCGACATCGTCAGAGAGACTTGCGGACTGATTGACCGTGCGATACATTGCGGCTACCGCATCTTCCCGTGCAATTACATAGCGTTTGACGAGCTGAACGGCACAGACCGTTTCGCGTCGTGCTACAGCTCTGACGACGTTGCCCGTTTTGACGCATATATCAATGCCCAGCTTGACAAGGTCGATGTCAGCGACGTGACTGACGACGAACGTCTGTTTATGCGCTCGATGATGCTGACTATGTATGCCAACCCGCTGAAAAATCAGTTGGCTGCACAGGACTGCCGCGATATCTGACCGCTTTCGGCCGGTTGCCCGTTTATCATACCACTTACACACCCTTACGGTCCCTACTATATATGCGACTTCCGCTTGTGCCTTTTTTGATTGTGCTTATAGTCAATCTGTTGATTGACTTTTATATATGGCGAAGACTCCGCCCGGCGAAAGATGGCGGCCGCCGTCAGAGCCTGTGGCGGCGCGTTGCCCCTAAAATCCATATTGCACTCTCGGCTGTCTTTACGGTCGGTTTTGTCGTGGTGATTTCCTATCCCAAGAAAGATGCCGGCGAAGTGTCATTCGAGTGGCTGATGTGGTGGCTCTACGTCTATTTCTCGATATATATCCCCAAAGCGGTTTTTGTATTGTTTGACCTGCTTGCACGCATCCCTCGCCTTTTCGGACACAGGTCATTCAGATGGCTTTCGGCCGCAGGTGCGGTTGTCGGAGTCATTATATTCGGCCTTATGTGGTGGGGCGCCTTTGTCAACCGTTACAACATTGATGTCAATGATGTGGATGTCGAGATAGACGGGCTGCCTTCCTCTTTTGACGGATATCGTATTGCCCAGATTTCTGACCTCCATGTAGGGACTTTTGATGACGACGATAGTTTTGTCAGGGATTTGGTCAGCAGGGTCAACTCGCTGCATCCTGATTTGATTGTATTTACCGGAGACATCGTCAACCGCTACAGCGACGAGCTGCGTCCGTTTGTCAAGGCTCTGTCAGGGCTCAGTGCGCCTGACGGCGTCCTTTCGATACTCGGCAACCATGATTATGGCGACTATTATAAATGGTCCTCTGATGCGGCCAAAGCAGCCAATTTGCAGTCTCTTAAGGATATGCAGGCTGATATGGGCTGGCGCATGCTCAACAATGACCATGTCGTGCTGCGTCGCGGCGTTGCGGCAGATTCGATTGTCGTAATCGGTGTCGAAAATGTCGGAGACCCGCCCTTCCATACTTACGGAGACCTTGACGCGGCATATCCTGCGCTTGCTGACCCCGCAGTTAAAATACTTTTGAGTCACAATCCGGCCCATTGGGTCGACGATATAGCCGGTGCGCCTGACAAAAACATAGCTCTTACGCTTTCAGGCCATACACACGCCATGCAGATAAGCCTGTTCGGCCTTTCGCCGGCGGCATGGCGCTATCCGACGTGGGGTGGAATGTATGACGACGGCGAGGGACGCAGCCTGTATGTCAATATCGGTGCCGGCGAAGTGGCTATCCCGGCGCGCATCGGTGCCACACCTGAGATTACCCTCATTGAGCTAAAATCTAAAAAGTGATTTAAGGTGACTGATTTTACCAAACTCATAGCTTCCCGTCTCGGCCTGACGGAGCACAGTGTCGCCGCTACACTCGGATTGCTTGACGACGGAGCGACGGTGCCGTTTATCAGCCGCTATCGCAAGGAAGCCACAGGCGGCCTCGACGAAGTCGCTGTCCGCAGCATTGAGACACTCGCCGAGAGCCTGCGCGAGCTCGACAAACGTAAGGCTTACATCACCGGCGTCATCACAGAGGCCGGCTCGATGACGCCGGAGCTCGCCGCACGCATAGCCGACTGTTGGGACGCGGCTGAGATTGAGGATATATATCTGCCGTTCAAGCCCAAGCGCCGCACTCGTGCGACCGTCGCCCGCGAGCTTGGCCTTGAGCCTTTGGCCAAGATGATTATGAGCGGCTCGTCGCCAGACCCCGTGGCGGCCGCCCGACGTTTTGTCGGCGACAAGGTCTCTGACTGCGACGCCGCCATAGCCGGTGCCTCAGACATCATAGCCGAGTGGGTCAGCGAGCATCGACACGCCCGTCAGATGGTGCGCGGCCGTTTTCGCCGCAATGCGTTTATAACCTCCACATTGGTCAAAGGCAAGGATAACGACGCCCGCAACTACCGCACATATTTCAAATTTCGTCAGAATCTCGGTCACATAGCCTCCCATAATTACCTCGCCATACGCCGCGGTGAGAAGGCCGGGCTGCTGCGCGTGGCTCTCGAGATTGACGACGACGCTATAATCGCTGCTCTCTGCCGCCTGTTTGTCAAAGAGTCGATGTCAAAGGCTGTTGCCGACGTGGTCTGCGCTGCTGTCGCTGACAGCTATCGCCGTCTGATGCGCCCGTCTATCGAGAACGAAGTCGCCGCCGAAACCAAGGAGCGTGCCGACCGCGAGGCTATCGCTATGTTTGCCGACAACGCCCGTCAGCTGTTGCTTGCGCCCCCGCTTCATCATCGCCGCGTGCTCGCCGTCGACCCTGGATATCGCACCGGCTGCAAGATTGTCTGCTTAGACGCGCAGGGCAATCTACTCTATCACGGGGTGATTTATCCTACTGCCCCTCAGAGCGATATTCTCGGCACGACCCGCACCCTCCATCGCCTCGTGCGTCAGTTTGAGATTGATGCAATAGCTCTCGGCAACGGCACAGCCTCGCGCGACACCGAGAATGTGCTCCGAGCCATTGTATATCCGCGTCCCGTCGAGATTTTCACGGTCAGTGAGAACGGCGCCTCGGTCTACTCGGCCTCCGACGTGGCCCGCGAGGAGTTTCCCGACCATGACGTCACAGTGCGCGGCGCCGTCTCCATCGGCCGCCGTCTCATCGACCCCTTGGCCGAGCTTGTCAAAATCGACCCCAAGTCAATCGGCGTCGGGCAGTATCAGCACGATGTCAATCAGAGCGCCCTTAAAGACAGCCTCGACTTCACAGTGATGAGCTGTGTCAACACCGTCGGCGTCAACATCAACACCGCCTCACGTCAGTTGCTCGCCTATGTCTCGGGCATCGGGCCGCAGTTGGCCGCCAACATTGTAAATTACCGCGCAGAGCACGGCGATTTCGCGTCCAAGAGCCGCATTATGGATGTGCCGCGCATGGGCGCCAAGGCCTTTGCTCAGGCTGCCGGCTTCCTGCGCATCCCTGACGGCTCGTCCAAGCTTGACAACACCGGCGTCCATCCCGAGAGCTACCATGTGGTCCGTCGCATGGCTGCTGACCTCGGCGTCACCGTCGAGGAGCTCGTCGGCAACACCGGCCTCCTGAAGTCTCTCGACGTCGCCCGCTACGAGACTGAAAAGACCGGCCGCGCCACGCTTGACGACATCATCGGCGAACTGCTCAAACCCGGCCATGACCCGCGAACTGACGCCGCGACTGTCAAATTCGACCCGTCGATACGCGAGCTTGAAGATATTACCGAAGGCATGACCCTCGAGGGCATAGTCGGCAACATAACGGCTTTCGGAGCATTTGTCGACGTAGGCATCAAGGAGAGCGGCCTTGTGCATGTCTCGCAGATGGCAGACCGCCGCGTGTCATCGCCGTCCGAAGTGGTGAAAATCAATCAGATAGTGCGCGTCAAAGTCATAGGCGTAGACCTCGAGCGACGTCGTCTCTCACTTTCGTTAAAAGATGCCGACCGTTGAAATGAGCGATACATCATCAGAAGCTGTTATCTGCCTCGGCAGCAACGTCGACTGCCGCAGATTTAATATTGACAGCGCTCTTGACCGGTTGTCAGATGTGTGCGATGTTATCAAGTCGACCGGGATTTACGAGACCGAGGCCGATAATCACAAGGACGCCCCGTTCTTCAATCTTGTGATGCGGTGCCGCTGCCGCCTGTCACTTGACGATATGCTCAGGCGTTGCAAGGAGTTGGAAATCAGAGCCGGTCGTTTGCCCGACTCAAAGGCCGCAGGCATCATGCCTCTTGATGTCGACATTATTGTCTGGAATGGTCGAGTCATCGACGAGCGCCAGTATGCCAAGCCTTATTTCACCCTCGGCTACAACAAATTGTGAAGCGTCCCTTATACCCTGATACAATACTATACTAATCTATACAATTGTATGCTATTCTATTTTCAGGAATAGCGGTCTGTCGTCCAAACGTCGCAGGCCTGTCTTGGTGCTGTCGCAGAGCGTTTTTAACCTTGCAAGACGCTTGGGTTGCAGCCCCGGCGTGACAATGACGCTGTCGGGTCGTATGGCTGCGATTGATTCGATAGCCGCGCGGTTGCTGTGGCGCCCGAAAATCATATAATCAGTCTTGATACCCTCGCGTGCACGGGCGTATATGTCTCCGTCGGCTCTAAGCACGGTTTTGTCGCCGAAGATGATATATGGTCCGCTTAAAGCGACCGGGCCGTCTGTAAAATCACCGTCACATAAAACTAATGAGTCGCAGCCGCGTGAGGCGAGATAGTCGCCGTAACGTCGTGTCAGCTGCCGTCTGACATAGTCGCGGTCATTTTCGCGCGCTGTAGTTATAAGATAGCAGTTGCGCCCGTTGCGGGCCACAATGTCTGTGCGCGCCGATGCGCGTGTGACAAACAGTTCGCTTTCGGGAATACGCTCGGCGCATAACAGCCAAAGTCCTGCCGTCACGGCGAGCAGCGCGAGAGTCATCAGAGAGTAAAAGCGCTTGTGCCGCAAGTTGACCGTCGCCGCAAGAAAAAACAGTGTCGCCACGGCCGCTATAACCGCCGGCCACGGCATGAAAATGCCCTTGATTTCAGCGAACGGCAGCGAGGCGATGAAGCCGAAGGAGCTGTGGCTCAGTCCGTAGAGCCAATCTATGGCCGAGCCTAACCACCATGCGTCCAAGCCCATGGCTGTGAGCGCCATGAGCAACAGTCCCAATCCCATGGTCAGGGGCAGTATCAGTGCGGCGAACAGGTTTGCCGGTAGAAATAGCAGCGGAAAACGATGAAAGCAGACTGCGGCGAAAAGTCCTGTGCCAAGCGTTGCGGCAACGGTTACGGCAACATATTCCATCAGCACGTACGCGACACGCTGTCGGGGGGTGAACGGGTTGAGTGCTCTTGCGAATAGCAGTATGGCGGCAACGGCGCCGAACGACATGCCGAATCCGACCGAAAACAGAGCCCTCGGCGAGACCGCAAGAATAAGTATCGCGGCTACTGCGAGCGAGTTGAACGGGTTTGACTGCCTTTGCAGCACACGAGCCAGCAGAAAGACAGTGATTAAGGTCGCGGCCCTCACGACCGATGGTGTCAGGCCGGTAATCAGTGCATAAAACCATATCAGGCCGATGACCGCCAAGTGGCGCAGACGTCCGACGCGTCGCCACGCCTTCATCGGGAAAAGCAGAAAACCGGCTATGATGGTTATTATGCCGACATGAAAGCCGCTCAGTGCTAAATAGTGGGCTGTCCCTGAGGCGCGGAACTCCTCGCGCACCTCAGGCTCAAGATAGCTGTCGTCTCCGAGAAGAGTGGCGTTGAGAAACCATGCTGTCGGGCTCGAAATCGGCGACGAGTAGATAATGTCTGTCAGCCTGCCGCGCATGCGGTCGGCCCATGTTATGATGCCGGGACTGTGTCCGGTGACGGTTATCTCGTCAGGCGCGACATGCGCGGTGGCGGTTACTCCGGCCACGTATGCACCCGAGTTGTAGTCGGTTTCATATGGCAGGTCCTGACGGCCAACGACCGATGAGAGCGTGGCTCTGAACATTATATGGTCGCCGACCTCTGCCTCGGGCTCTGTCGAGGGTATGAGCAGAGAGGCCTTAAACGGTTTGCCGACAGAGTGAAACGGTGTGTCGGCCGCAGACGGCGACGGTCTGAAACTGTCGATTGTGACCGTGAGTTTAAGCGACGAAGGGTAGGGCGTGACCGCCTCGATGCGGCCCTTGCAGACCGACCTGTGCCCCATAAGTGACTCGGGCGGCTCGGCAGGGCGGTTCAGCGCCATCAGAGACCATCCCAACGCGGCGCTGAGTGCGACAAACGCCGCGTAGCGCCGCTTTGTCACAATCAGCATCACTGCGACCGCAATTATGGCTGCCGCTATTGCTGCTGATTCACAGAAGCGATAGAGCATAATCCCGGCCATAAGACCGAGTGCAACGGGCAGCGCCGGGACCTGCGATTTGAAGTTGTGGAGCTTGGGGCTGATGTTATATTATTGGATTGTTTCGAGCACTACAAAGAGTGAACTGAGGCTGATGACCACCCACAGAGCCACGGCTAAAAGCAGCGGGCGGATACCCACCTGACGGACTGTCGCGAGCGACAGCGACGCGCCTATCATAAAGAGTGTTACCACCATGCCGCGGCGTGCAATCCACACGCAGGTGTCAACGAGCCATGTGGGCAGCGGCAGATATGTGTTTGCGACCATGGCGAGAATGAAGATAAAGATAAACCAAGGTATGGAAATCTTCGAGCCTTTCTCGCGGAAGATAAACATGGTTACGAGTGCTAACGGTATTATCCACAGCGCGCGGGTCAGTTTGATAAGTGTGGCCATCTGCAACGCTGTCTCGCCGTAGATTTCGCCGGCGCCGACAACAGACGATGTGTCGTGTATGGCGATGGCAGCCCATGTGCCGAACTGTTGCTGGCTCATTTCCAGCATGTGACCAATCGGCGGGAAGATAAACAGGGCGATTGCGTTGAGAATAAAGATGACGCCGAGAGACACGGCCATTTCGTTCTCGTTGGCCTTGAGCACCGGGCCTACGGCTGCAATCGCGCTGCCTCCGCATATGGCGGTGCCAGACGATATAAGATAGGCGGTCTTGCGGTTGAGTTTGAGCCACATGCCGAAAAGTATGCCCATGGCCATGACTCCTACAACCGAAACAACTGTAAACATCATGCCTTCAGAGCCCGATTTCAAAGATTCCTGAAGATTCATGTTGAAACCGAGACAGACGACCGCGACCTGTAACAGATATTTTGAAGTCTTTTTATTGAATTTGGGGTAGGGATTCTTTAACGTAAACGCGAAAATCAGGCCGGCAAGCAGGGCGATCGGAGCGTTTATCTGAGGGATTCCGATTTTATCGAGCGGGGCGACAATCAGTGCGATAAAAATTATATAAATAAGTTTTGCAGCCATGTAATATAGAAAAATTGTGAAATGATTGTTTTGGATTGATTATTTGTGCCAGATATGCCATGACTCAAAGGCCTGTAGCAAAAGCATCTCGAGGCCGTTTTTGACAACGGCTCCGTAGCGTGAGCTCTGACGCATGAACATGGTGATATCGGGATTATAAATAAGGTCATAGCAGATGTGTTCCGGTGTGAGCAGCTCGTATGGTATATCGGGACAGCGCTCCGTGTCGGGATACATGCCCAACGGTGTCGTGTTGACGATGATGGTGTTGGCGGCCATTACCTCGGGTGTCAGTTCGTCGTAACCCAATATGCCGGGACGGCTGCTGCGTGAGACAAAGGTTGTGCTTATGCCGAGTTCCTTGAGAGCAAAGTCCACGGCCCGTGAGGCGCCGCCTGTGCCGAGGATTAGAGCGCGACGGTGGCCCTCGCCTAAAAGCGGCTCGATGGAGTCACGAAATCCGACGAAGTCCGAATTATACCCCTTTAGGGTTAATTTACGCCCGTCTCTGATAAATTTGATTACGTTGACCGCCCCGATTTCTGCGGCTTTGGGGTCGATTTCGTCTAGCAGGTGCATTACCTGCTGTTTATAGGGGATAGTGACGTTTAACCCTTTGAGATTGGGATGGTCGGATACGATGGTTTTAAAAGCTTCGATATTGTCAATCTCAAAGTTGACATAACGTGCATCGATGTTTTCGGCTTCAAACTTGCGGTTGAAAAAGTCCTGTGAGAAGGAGTGCCCGAGACGCAGGCCTATCAGTCCGTAAAGTTCTTTGTAAGTGGAAGTCATTGGCTCAGAATGTCAGTGAGGATTTCGGCCGCAAAGTTAATCATTTTTTTAAACCGCACCCCTTCCGCTTGATAAATAATGCTTAATAAGTCATTATGAATTAGAAATTATCCCTCGACATCCTCTCTCCTTAACGATCTTAGAGGCCTTAAAGACCTTAAAGCCACCATCCATTACGCCTTTTCAGTCGAGCATTTCCGTCCTGACAACATTACATATAGTATCTTAAAATCGATAATATTGTTTATTATATGATAGGTTGAGGGAAATTTTGATTTATATTCACTAATCTACCGAGTTGACATTTGCCTTCTCGGTAGTCGATATAAAGATATTTTATCGGCAAACTTTTACGCCTTTTTATTTGCGGAAATAACCAAAACTTGCCGATATCGGCAAGTTTTGACGTGTTAGGTCAAAATGTTTGCATAATCGCCACGCTCAGTCGAGCATCAGACTGATGGAGGGGCGGGTGGTAGGCAAGGAAAATATTTCGCCTATTGTCCGGCTGCTGAACAGTAGCTTGGTCAGTGTGCTGACACTGATGTCCAAACTCAGGCGCCGCATGGTGCTGTCGGCTTTCTCGACGTGGCCCTCACGGATTATAAACACACCGTTGTTGGCTGCCAGCAGCCGGTCATGGACGCGGATGACGCAGTCAAGACGGCGGTCGGAGGTCGCGATCGCAACGAGCAATTTCTCTACATCAATTATGCGCGCCATGGCGCGTGCGCGTAGGGCGGCGGGGCGCTCGCCGGGGCGAGCCCACACAATAAAGCGTTTTTCGCCGCTACGGCGCTTGACGGCTGCCAACGCAGCCTCGGCTGCCTCATCGTTGTCGGCGAGCAACGCTCTGACGGTCACACAGTCGGCGCTCACAGTGGCAAAAGCCATCCCTGCGGCTCCCTCTCCGTCGCTGACTGAGGCCACAATACCGCCGTCCAAGCGGTTGTCAGCAAGGATGTTGTCGAAATCACGGCGCGAATGACGCACACCTGTCGGATGCAGGCCCTCCAAGTGCTCAAATGTCTCATAGTCGGGGGCGCTCTCGCTGAAATGTCCGTTGTCGTCGAATTTATGGACCGACGTATATCGCAACTCGTCGACAAAAAAGACAGTCTCGAAGTCAAATCGGTTGTAAAATCCATACAGACGGTCTGCGGCCGGAATAAGGCAGCAGATTGCGTCTCCGCGTTGCTGCGACACTGATAGAGCCTCGCGCATAAGGGCGCTCATATGGCCTTGTCCGCGATGTCGTCGCAAAGTTGTCGCTCCCGATATGTAAGAGCATGTCAGAGGCGTACGCAGCATGTCAAAACGATATTGTGTCAGCATCAGTGCCGCCACGGTCTCTCCGTCCGGATTTGTAGCCGTCAGAGCGTCTTCGTCTTTATAGACACGGTCAAAATACCAGTCGGTCCAGTCGCGGGAGTCTCTGAATCCGGCCTCGTAAATTGTTCTTACACATTCTTTTTTATCCATGACTTACAAGCTTTATATCCCTCTTCACAGCAGCTGTCCTCACCCTCGGGCTGACAGCTCGGACGTAAAATCAGGCGCAGCGCTGACGAGAAACTGAAGTAGCTCCACGTCCAGTTGAGCAGCACGATTGCTTTCTTGCGCATGCCGAGAAGACTCATCAGGTGCACGCCCATCCACACTATCCACGCAAACCAGCCGCGGAAGTGCACGTGCTTCATGTCGACCACCGCGCGGTTGCGGCCTATCGTGGCCATAGATCCTTTGTCGTTATATTCAAACGGTTTTCTGTCGTCAGGCCGGTTGAGATTGCGGGCTAACGTCGCGCCCTGCTGTATCGCCACTTGGGCCAACTGCGGGCAGCCGCGAGGATAGCTCTCGTCAGTGTGTAGGGCTATATCGCCTATGGCATAAATATTGTCGGTCCCCTCGACGAGATTGAACGCGTCGGTGACGAGGCGACCGCCTGGGCCGGGCTTGACATCCGTGCCGATAAACTTAAACGTGACGGCGCTGATGCCGGCGGTCCAAATCAGCGTCTTGGCCTCGATTGACGATCTGTCGCTGAAGTTCAGCGTCTCGCCGTCATATGATTTCATGGCCGTCGACAGCCTCACGTCGACACCTAACTTGATGAGGTCGGCGTAAGCGTCGGCCGACGATTTGAGGCTCATCGTGCGCAGCAGTCGGTCAGAGCCCTCGACCAAGATCACACGCACCTCGCTGACGTCTAACGTCGGATAGTCGCGGGCGATGACATAGCGTTTCATCTCGCCTAATGCGCCGGCTATCTCCACGCCTGTCGGACCGCCGCCTACGACGGCGAATGTCAGCAGCGAGCGGCGCCGTGCCGGGTCTGTTTCCATTGTGGCGTGCTCTAACCGCAGCAGTATCTCGTTGCGGGCGCGTATGGCCTCTGATGTCGATTTCAGTGTCAGCACCCGCTCTTCCAATCCCTCGATGCCGAAGAAGTTGTTTGTCGTGCCGGCTGCGATAACTAAGGTGTCATAGCTGATTTCATCATAATCGGTTATGACCGTTCTGGCCGTGGTGTCGATAGTCGAGACACGGCCCATCACAAACCTCACGCCTCTTAACCGTCGTCCGTGAAACTCCGAGCGCAGCGGAAACGAGATGCTCGCCGGCTCCAAACCGCCTGATGCAACCTGATAGAATAGCGGCGGAAAACTGTGATAGTTATTACAGTCGACGACCGTCACATCGAAAGTCTTTTTGTCTATTTTCTTGGCAAAGTTGAGACCTCCGAAGCCGCCGCCGATGACAACGATACGATGTTTGTCTGACATGAGAACTTGATTTTATGATTATAACAAGCCGTGGCGCCCGCGGGTTTGCTCCCTCCCGATGGTAAAAATCCTCGAAAAACGCCAAAAAGGTTATAACGTTACAACCTTTTTGGTGTTTTTGTTATTATCTTTGCATAAATAAAACGCAAAAGTCCGTATGAAACATCTCAATATAAAGAAGGCCCTTGCCGCCTGGCAGAATATTCAGCCCTTGTCTTTAAAAGACCGCGAGAGGCTTAGTCGTAGATTTACCGTCGATTTTAATTATAACAGCAATCACATCGAGGGTAACACGCTGACATATGGGCAGACTGAAATACTGTTGCTGTTCGGTAAAGTAATCGGGGAGGCTGATGTGCGTGATGTGGAGGAGATGACGGCAAGCAACGTTGGCTTAAAGATGATGACAGAAGAAGCTGCGGTTAAAGAAATACCGCTAACTCAGAATTTTATACGTACACTTCATAAAACACTTCTGCGCGAAGATTACACAGTTTATCGCAATTTGCCGGGAGGTGTTCAGACAAGCTATGTGATACACGCCGGGCAGTATAAGACCAGACCTAACAGCGTAATTACAAGATACGGAGATAGGTTTGACTATGCCTCGCCGGAGGAAACTCCCGGGCTCATGGCTGATTTGGTCGACTGGTACAATTCGGCCGAAAAGGAGGGAAAACTCTCTCCGGTAGAATTAGCGGCCTTATTTCACTATCGCTATATACGCATCCATCCGTTTGAAGACGGTAACGGACGAATTGCGAGGCTTATGGTGAATTTTATTCTAACTCGGCATAATTATCCCATGATTGTAGTGCGAAGCCGTAAGAAAAGTGAATATTTAGAAGCTTTGCATCAGGCGGATATTGACGTGGGTCCCGTGCCAAGTGATGGTGCTCGTGCCGGTCTGAATGAAATACGTCCTTTTTTGAAATACTTTAACGAATTGGTGGCAACAGAGGTCTACAACGATGTACTGTTTATAAGTGAAAAAGCAGAAAATATCTGGTGGTATGATGGCGAACGGATTACTTTCCGTACACCCAATTATACTAAAATTCTTAACGCCATGCGCACTAATCCGACACTGACACTTGCAGACATGAGTGAGGAAACGGGCATCAGCATTGCAGCTGTAAAAAAATTGCTGGATAAGCTTATTTCAAATAAATATGTTGAACGAGGCGAAAAAGAAGGCAGTTGGAGGGTGTTTCTGACTCAGTAATTATGTTATGGCTTAAATAGAATCATTACATCATTAAATATGTCCATATCCGCGTGGCTGATTTGCATGTTTTTACTAATTTTGTATTCTGAAACTCCTAAGCTCCTCTCTCCACGGTAATTTTACATTATGACTTTCTGCAGATGAGATTTGACGAGTTTGACTTAGGCTATGACGTGCTCGACGCACTCGACGCCATGCATTTTGAAGAGTGTACGCCCATACAGGAGCGGGCTATCGGCCCCGTGCTTGACGGGCGTGACATTATAGCGGTCGCACAGACCGGCACCGGAAAGACTGCCGCATACCTTTTGCCGATTATCAGCCTTATTAACGACGGCGGGTATCCCGAGGACGCCATCAACTGCGTCATCATGGTCCCCACTCACGAGCTTGCCCAGCAGATTGACCGCCAGTTGGAAGGCTTCTCATATTTCGTATCGGTCAGTTCTGCGGCAATCCACGGCGGCAACGACGGCAAGGAGTTCGCACGACAGCAGCGCAGTCTCAAAATGGGCGCCGACATCGTCATCGCCACCCCCGGCCGTCTTTTGGCCCACATGAAGATGGGCTACGTCGACCTCTCGCGCACATCGTTCTTTGTGCTTGACGAGGCTGACCGCATGCTCGACATGGGTTTCTCCGACGACATCATGCAGATAGCCCGTCAGCTCCCCAAAGAGCGTCAGACGCTGCTTTTCTCGGCCACGATGCCACCTAAGATTCAGCAACTTGCGTCAAACATCCTCAACGATCCTCTCGAAGTCAAAATCGCCGTCTCAAAACCCTCAGAGAAGATAGACCAGTCGGCTGTCATCTGCCACGAAGGCCAGAAGTCAGACGTGCTTAAATATCTATTCCATACTTATCACTCAAAGCGCGTCATCGTCTTTGCCGCCTCAAAACTCAAGGTCAAGGATCTCTCGCGTGAGCTCCGCCGCGCCGGATGGCGCACGGGCGAGATGCACTCTGACCTCGAACAGCCCGAGCGCGAGAAGGTCATGCATGAGTTCAAGGCCGGACGCATCGACATCCTCGTGGCCACCGACATCGTGGCCCGCGGCATCGACATCGACGACATCAGCATGGTCGTTAACTATGACGTCCCGCGTGAGGCCGAGGACTATGTACACCGCATCGGCCGCACAGCCCGCGCCGGGTCCGACGGGCGTGCCGTCACGCTGGTCAGCGAGCGCGAGCAGTCAAAATTCAAGTTTATCGAGGACTTTATCGGCCGTGAGGTGCGCAAGGAACAGCTGCCCGACGAACTCGGCGACACCCCCGAATACCGTCCGCGCTCACGTGACGGCCGCAATCGTCGCAATGACCGCCGCCACTCATCATCGGGCCGTCGCTGCAACGACCGTCGCCGCAACGACCGTCGCCGCGGCGCAGAGCAAAAAGACGCGCCCAAAGCCTCTTCGACACCCGAATCTAAAGCGCCCCAAAACGCCCCGTCTACTCCCTCTGCCGAAGCCAAGACGTCCCAAAACACCGAGGCTAAGCCCAAGAAAAAGCGCCGCTACTATCGCCGCCGGCCCTCCAAGCCCCAGCAGTAAACCCCCATTGTGACAGCCCGAGCTCGGGCCGATTTGCTTAAAAAAACGCAAAAGCTCGGCAAAGATCAAATAAATTTGGCATTGCTATCGACTAATTTGTATCTTTGTCAAATAAACCGTATAGCCAAAAAATCACATATTCCCCACAGATGCCGGGTCTTCTCAAAAAAGTATTTGTCATATTGCTTGCCGTTGCTGCCCGGCCGGCTCTCACTGTCGCACAGGTCAACACCGATCAGGTGATGATTGTCGGGCAGAACGCCCTCTATTTTGAGGACTATATGCTCTCGATACAATATTTCAATCAGGCCATAAACGCCAAGCCTTATCTCGCCAAGCCATATTTTCTTAGAGCAATCGCCAAACTCAACCTCGAGGACTATGCCGGCGCTGAGGCCGATGCTTCTAAAGCCATTGAAATTAATCCCTTTCTGACCGATGCATGGGAGGCGCGAGGCGTGGCCCGACAAAACCTCGGGCATAACCGTGAGGCTGTCGCCGACTATCGCAAGGCTCTCGAACTGATTCCGCGCAACCGGCAGCTGATGTTCAACATGGCCCTTGCACAGTCTGAGATTAAAGACTATGCCGGAGCCGACTCTACGTTCGCTCAGATTCTGCGTTACTATCCGTCGTTTGAGAACGGCTATCTCGGCCGCGCCCGTCTGCGTCTGGCGACTGCCGACACAATCGGCGCCTCGGAGGACATTGCAAAAGCTCTCGAGCTAAACCGTAACTCGCTGAACGCCTATATTATGCGTGCCGACATCGCCATTAACTCCAATCGCGATTATGAGTCGGCGCTCAACGACATGAACGAGGCCATACGTCTGCAGCCGCGTTTCGCAGGTCTGTATATCAACCGTGCCTTCCTCCGTTACAACCGCGACGATTATTTCGGAGCTATGGCTGACTATGATTACGCACTCAAACTCGAGCCTCTTAATCCGGTTGCTCTGTTCAACCGCGGTCTGCTAAACTCAGAGGTGAGTGCGAATGACCGTGCGCTTGACGATTTTTCAAAGGTCTTGGAACTTAATCCCGACGATTACCGCGCGTTATACAACCGTGCCGTGATTTACTATAAAAAAGCCGACTACAAAGCCGGCCGCAACGATATAGAGCGTGTCATCGAGGCCTTCCCCGACTTCCCCGCGGCTTATTACCTGCGCGGTGAGTTTAACCGTCATCTCGGCAATCTCGCCGGAGCACAGCGTGATTTCGACCGCTCGACCGCTCTTGCAAAAACTGCCCGCGAGGGCTCGCAGGCTGAGCAGGCTGAGGCCATCGAGGCGGCCCGCAAGGCCCGCGAGGAGGGTGATGTGCCGCCCGAACTCGTCTCCAAGCGTTTTGCGTCACTGCTGACGGTCGATGATAATGCCGAGATAAAAGAGGAGTATAACAACAGCGCTATACGCGGACATGTGCAGGACCGCAATCTTGCCATCGAGACCGAGCCGCTGATGGAGCTTTCGTTCTACAACTCGCCCACCGAACTTAAGCCCGGTACATATTACATCAAGGAAATCGACGACCTCAACTCGACGCGTATGCTCAAGTTTGTCATCGTCGTCACCAACGCCGTGCCCGTGCTCGACGAAGATATTTATTCAAACCATTTCAAGTCTATCGAATATTACAATTCATATCTTGCCACCCACACGCCGCGCTCCGTCGATTATATCGGACGTGCCATGGACTTCATAACTGTGCGTGATTACGACGCCGCCCTCCGCGACATCGAGCGCGCGATTGCCATGACGCCCGACTTTTCGCCCGCATATATTCTTAAGGCTCAGGCTAACTGGCATCGTTATAAGCTGATGGAGCTGCAGGGCGATGACGGCAAGACAGATGCAACGGCACGTCTCGCGCTCCGCCGGCAGGCTCTCGCCGACGTCGCAGCCGCTTACGACAAGGCTCTTGAAATTTCTCCCCGTACTGCTCCCGTGTGGTTTAACAAGGGGTGCGTGCTCATCGAGGAGCAGGACTTCACATCGGCCATCGCGGCGTTTACACGTGCAATCGAGCTAAAAGCCGATATGGGCGAAGCTTATTTCAACCGCGGATATGTCTATCTCAAGCTCGGCAATCAGGCTGCCGGCATAGCCGACCTCAGCAAAGCCGGCGAGCTCGGCATAGTGGGCGCCTATAATCTTATCAAACGCATTTCACGCTAATAATCTTTAATACCTAACTTAATACCTAAAAACCATGTTGAACGAAAAAGACCTCTCTCAGATGGCGGCAAAAGGCATCTCGCCCGAGACCGTCGAGGCGCAGCTCGAGCGTTTCCGCACGGGCTTCCCTTTCCTGAAACTTGTAGGCTCGGCCCGGCCGGGCGAAGGCATAACCGTGCTTGACGAGAAGACTGAGGCTGCAGCTATCGAGCGCTGGCAGCACTATCTCGCCGACGGCGGCGAAGTCATCAAGTTTGTTCCCGCCTCGGGCGCCGCATCGCGTATGTTCAAGGCGCTCTACAGCTTCGTCGACGGCAACGACGACATCGCTCCCGCCGGCAGTCCCGTTGCCGACCTCATCGCACGTATATCCGAGGTGCCCTTCCTTGACGAGCTTGAGACAGCTTGCGCCAAACTTTACAGCAAGAGCGTAAACGAGCTTGTGGCCGAAGACCGTCAGAAAGAACTCATTCGCGCCATAATCGCCCCCGAGGGCATGAACTACGGCAAGCTCCCCAAGGCCCTCCTGACTTTCCACCGTTACCCCGGCTCAACCCGCACATCGCTTGAAGAGCAGCTCGCCGAAGGCGCTCAGACTGCCGCTACAGGTGGCAAGGTGCGTCTCCATTTCACTGTCTCGGCCGACCATCACAAACTCTTTGAGGAGAAAATCAAAGCCGTGCTGCCCGAAGTCGAGGCACGCACCGGCCTCAAATATGACATCTCAATGTCAGAGCAGAAGCCCTCGACCGACACTGTTGCAGCTACTGTCGACAACGAGCTCTTCCGCGACGCCGACGGTCACCTTGTCTTCCGCCCCGGTGGTCACGGCGCTCTGATTGAGAATCTTAACGATATCGACTCGGCGGTCGTGTTTATTAAAAACATTGACAACGTCGTGCCCGACAGCCGCCGTGAGTCGACCGTGCGCTACAAACAGATTATCGGCGGTGTCCTCATCCTCGCCCACGACTTCATCTCGGCTGCTCTCGACTGCATCCACTCGGGCGAATACACCGACGCCCGGCTTGAATCGTTCGTGGCCTTTATGCGCGGCACACTCAACATCCACGACGAGCGCCTGTCGACACTTCGCGGTGCCGAACTCGCCAACTTCATCGCCTCCAAACTCGACCGTCCGCTGCGTGTCTGTGGCATGGTTCGCAACGAGGGTGAGCCCGGCGGCGGCCCGTTCATAGCCTACAATCCCGACGGCTCAGCCTCGCCCCAGATACTCGAGTCGACACAGATTAATCCCGCGTCGCCCGAGGCCATGGCCATGATGAAGAGTGCCACTCACTTCAATCCCGTCGACCTCGTCTGCTATCTTAAACGCACTGACGGCAGCCGCTACAACCTGCCCGACTACGTAGACCCCGACACCGGTTTCATCTCGTCAAAATCATTTGCCGGCCGCGAACTCAAAGCACTCGAGCTCCCCGGCCTGTGGAACGGCGCCATGAGCGACTGGTCGACAATCTTTGTCGAAGTTCCCGCCTCGACCTTCAACCCCGTCAAGACCGTCAACGACCTCCTCCGTCCCGCCCATCAGCAGTAAAATCGGTGACATAACAGGCATCGCCCTGTCTCCATCCCACAAAAAGCGCCACTCCGGTGAGTGGCGCTTTTTGTGGGAGTAGCATGAAGAGCCATGTATCTTTTGACCTCAACAATGTAGGGACGCACGACCGTGCGTCCGCGCAACACATTGAAAATCATTTGTAAAGCGCCTGCAGCGCGAATTTTCTACAACCGTCTGAACAGTAGGGACATGCCAAAGCGAGCTATGCGAGTGACGGCATGTATATGGCGCAAATCGCAAGCGGCCAAATAATACTTGCCAAAGGCAAGTCCCTACATTGTGGTGGCAATCAATACGTTATACTTTAATATCACATACGGCGCTGCAGCGCTGATGCACCTACAGCGCACGCGGTGTAAAAATCGCTTCCAAATCGCGTCCGAACGCTTTTCGTCCGCGTTAGCGGTCGTAGCCGCATCGCGGCGCGGGCATGTTACCTATGACTGCGCATACCTGACGGCGTTCTACTCATGGGAATAATTTCTATAGCGGCACGGGCCGTTTTCGCCAAGAAACGTTAAATAATCCGTGGCGGCATCAAAAAGTCGCTCAATGGTTTAGGCAACTCGGCGAAAAATTGTAACTTTGCACATTGTAAAGTTCTAATCCGACATGTTCCGATTCCTGAAATATACTGTTCTGTTATCTGCGCTTGCCCTTGCTCTCGGCTCTTGCGGAGAGTATCAGCGTGTGCAGAAGAGCACTGACTACGACTATAAATTTGACTACGCCAAGCGTGCCTTCGAGGAGAAACGTTATGTGCAGGCCGCCACTATTCTTGAGGACTGCATAACCGTCTTCAAGGGCCGTGACCGTGCCGAGGAGTCGCTCTATCTCCTTGCCATGAGCCATTATGAAAATAAGGATTACGAGACATCGGGCTCCTATTTCCGTACGTATTACAGCCGATACCCCAAAGGCAAATATGCCGAGCCGTCTCGTTTTTACTGCGGCTACGGCTACTATCTCGACAGCCCCGAGGCTCAGCTCGACCAGTCGGGTACAATCAAGGCCATCGAAGAACTGCAGGCCTTCCTCGACTACTATCCGCGCAGCGACAAAGTCTCGATAGCCCAGAGCGCAATCTTCGAGCTACAGGACAAGCTGACTCTCAAACAGCTCCAGAACGCCCAGCTCTATTATAACCTCGGCACCTACATGGGCAATAACTATGAGAGCGCCGTCATCGTGGCCCGCAACGCCATCAAAGACTATCCTTACTCAAAATATAAAGAAGACCTTGAGCTGCTGATACTCAAAGCCCGTTATCAGGAGGCTGACCTGAGTGTCGACGAGCGCAAGGCCGACCGATTCCGCGAGGTGATTGACGAGTATTACTCATTCATAAACAATTACCCCGACAGTCCTAACCGCGGCGAGGCAGACAATATCTTCAAAATCGCCTCGAAATACGTAAAAGATTAATCAACAGCCCATAGCGCGGCTGATACACGATATAGCCAGATCACGAATAATATTAAAATCAAACAAACATATCATCATGGACTACAAGAAAAGCAATGCCCCTCTCAACACCGTCACACGTGACATGATTGAGCTCTCCGAAGACACCGGCAACGTCTATGAAACAGTATGCATTATCGCCAAACGTGCAAATCAGATTGCCGGCGAGATGAAACACGACCTTGAGAAAAAGCTTCAGGAGTTTGCTTCGCTCAACGATAACCTCGAGGAAATTTCAGAAAACCGCGAGCAGATCGAGATTTCACGTTACTACGAGAAACTCCCCAAGCCGACTCTGATTGCCGCTCAGGAATACGTCGACCACAAACTCGTCTTCCGTAACCCGGTCAAAGACCGTTCGGGTCTCGACTGATAATTTCATACAGATGACAAAAAAGGTGTGAAATTTTCAGACTTAAAAAAATTTTGTTAACTTTGCACCCGCTAATCAATATTTTTATTAATCAACCCAAACATCCTCAAGAATGCACTTAAGTTCTGAAGAAAAAGTAGAGATCTTTGAGAAGTACGGTAAGGGCAAGACTGACACTGGCTCGCCTGAAGCCCAGATTGCATTATTCTCTGTCCGTATTGCTCACCTGACTCAGCATCTGAAGTCAAACCACAAAGATCATACAACTGAGCGCGCTCTTAAGATGCTGGTAGGTAAGCGTCGTCGTCTTCTCGACTATCTCGTTAAGAAAGACATCAACCGTTACCGTGCCATCATCGCTCAAAAAGAGCTCGGTATCCGCAAGTAAGACGCCGACAAGCGCTGCTACTTAAAGATTACAGCCGGAGGCTGCCACTAAACTGTGGCGGCCTCCGTGTTTTACAGGACCATAGTGTCACGCGATTGATGCCTTCGAATCTGTTTGATACAACAAAATATGGTCGTGGCGCGTTAATCTGATTAATAATGCTAATTAAAAATTACAATTACATGAAACATCTTATTTATATAGGCTCGGCCGCAATTCTGGCAGTTATGATGTCAGGCTGTGCCGTATTCAATCCGCAGAGAGAAAGCAAAACAGTCACCGTCAAAGGCTCGGAGGCTACGGTGGTCGATAACAAGACATCCGCTAACAAAACGACAGCCAAGACACCGTCCAAGAAACAGCCGCAGACAGCCACCGACAACCGGCATGAGTCCGCCACATCCAAAAAACACGCCGCCGACAAGACAGCGGCACTTGCCGACCAACTTGCCGGAGAGTGGCAGATCGTATCAGTCGACGGCAAGCCTCTGCCGGCGCTTGATGATGTGCCATACATAATGTTTGACAAGCGTGACAACCGCTTTTATTGCTCTAACGGATGCAATGTGCTCAACGGAGGCTGGAGAGTAAATGCTGACGGTCGTTTGGAGTTCTCAAATTCGTTGTCGACTATGAAGTATTGTGCCGATATGGGTTATGACGTCCTGATTTCTTCGGCTTTGGATGAGACTAAACCGGCAGATATCAAAATAGAGCGTCTCGGCCATGAGACCTATCTTAAATTTTTCAATGCCAAGGGTGGCGAAATATTCTCAGCACGCAAACACAACATGGAGTTTCTCAACGGCAACTGGCAGATAGTATCTGTCGGTGGTAAAGAAATAAACGACGAGGAGGCGACCATTTTCATCGACATCGCCGAACTCAAGGTGCACGGCAACACCGGTTGCAACTACTTTAACGGCGAACTTTTTATCAATCCGGCCAAGTCAAACGCCATCGATTTCAGCCGTATGGCCACCACGCGCATGGCTTGTCCCAAATATGAACAGGAAGGTGCCATACTTCTCGCTTTAGAAGAGACCGCCTCTGCCATCGAGGGTGATGCAGGCCATGTGATACTCCTTAACGGTGCCGGTAAAGAGCTGATGGTGCTACGTCATCTCGACGTCGCCCCGCAGGAGTGAGGCTCTCTATAGCTCTTGCCAAGGTTGACCGCACAATTCAGCCTGCAAAGCCGCGCTTTGAAAATTTGTTGTAATAATTTTCATCAGAAAGTTTTGTAGGATTGATAATTATGGCTAAATTTGCAAGCCATTACGATTTTCTCGCCTTACCAGCGAAGAATTAAGTTGATCAACAAGCAAATAACTATAGAAATGAAAAAAGACATTCATCCCGCCTCATATCGCGAAGTTGCCTTCAAAGATATGTCTAATGACGAGGTATTTATCACTCGCTCGACCGTAGCATCTAAAGAGACTATCGAAATCGACGGCAAGACTTATCCTCTGGTTAAACTTGAAATCACCAGCTCGTCTCACCCCTTCTTCACCGGCAAACAGAAACTCGTCGATACCGCCGGCCGCGTAGACAAGTTCATGAGCCGTTACGGCAACCGCAACAAAAAGTAAATCCCCATCCCTCGCGAGGAAAAAGATTTAAAGAAATATCAGACGCCTGCCTCTATGTCACCCACACGAGGCAGGCGTTTTGTATATGATTTTGAATTTTAGTCCTCTTTTTCATAATACTGATAAATGATAAGCGGAGAGCGCGCTGCCCCCTGTATGGGCTGAGACGGCTCTCCGCTGAGAAAGTATGTAGTTAAGTCGCAAACTTGCGGCTTAACACGGTTTTATTCAAACTCGATGAGCACGGCGTCAGTACCTACGACTTCGTCCGGCTTGACGAAGATGCGTTTGATGGTGTGGTCGGCTGTGGCCTGCACGTCGTTCTCCATCTTCATGGCCTCGTAGACGAGGAGTATGTCGCCTTTCTTGACTTTATCGCCGGGCTTGACGTTTATTTCGATGATGCGGCCGCCCATGGGAGCGACGAGTGTCTCGCCGGTGATGGGGGCGTCGTCAACTTTCTCCTCGGCCTTTGCCTCGGCGGGTTTCTCCTTAGCCTGTTTGGCCTCGAACTCTTCGGTGCGGCGGCGACGGAGGAAACCGTTGGCTACGTTGGGCAGGAGCTCCATCAGCAGCTCTTCCTCGCGGTTAGAGGCGAGTTTGACACCGCCGAGTTCTTCGATAACAGGATTCTCGGGGCGTTTGTAAGATGCAGTGTCGTAGGGTTTCTCCTCGGGGCTGCCGGTGATTTTCTCGCGGAACTCGGCCTTGACGGCTACGGGAGTGTGGCCGTACTCGCCTTTGACCAATGAGATGAACTGGTTAGATTTGGTTGTGTAGTCGGGGTTACCTTTGCGGCGGTCCATAGCGACAGACACGGCCTGAGAGCCTACAATCTGGCTGGTCGGGGTCACGAGAGGCACGAGGCCGGCGTCGCGGCGCACCATGGGTATCAGGCGCATTGCGTCGTCAAGCAGGTCGTCGGCTTTGAGAGCTTTGAGCTGTGCGACCATGTTGGAGTACATGCCGCCGGGGACTTCGGCGTTCTTGACAAGCTCGTTGGGTTTGGGGAAACCGAAGTATTCCTCGATGGCGTGGCAGGCTTCGAGCAGAGTCTCCTCGTCGCCGGCTTTGGCGGCTGCGACTGCACGGTCGAGCTGTGCCTCGACGTCGGCAGGCAGTTTGTCAGTGAGCGGGTCGAATTCGCGCGGAAGCTTGCCGAGGTCAAAGTCTTTGAGTGACTGGCGTGCGCCGAGCAGACGTTTGCGGATTTCGCCGACGGCCTTCATGTCTACGTCAATCTCGATGCCGAGACGCTGAGTGAACAGATATACGAGCTCGATGGCGGGAGCAGCCGAGCCTCCGCCAAACCACCAGATGTTGGTGTCGAGGATGTCGACGCCGTTGAGGATGGCCATCACGCACGATGCCAGACCGTAGCCCGGGGTGCAGTGGGTGTGGAAGTCGACGGGCACCTTGACGGCAGCCTTGAGCTTGCTGATGATAGATGCGGCGCGCGAGGGATTGACCAGACCGGCCATGTCCTTCAGAGTGATTATCTTGGCGCCGAGAGCCTCCATGGCTTTGGCTTTCTCTACGAAGTATTCGTCTGTGAAAATCTTCTCGGGCTCAGCGGCTTTCTTGCCCATCAGGCGGCCGAAGAAACCGGGACGTTTGATGTCGGCGGGGTCGGTCTTGGGGTCGACAGTGTAGCAGACAGCGCCGTCGGCAATGCCGCCGAGCTCGTTGATGAGGCGGATTGATTCCTTGACATTGTCGATATCGTTGAGGGCGTCGAAGATACGCATCACGTTGAGGCCGTTGGCGATAGCCTCTTTATAAAAACCTTCGAGGACGTAGTCGGGGTAGGGCACATAGCCGAAGAGATTGCGTCCGCGTGACAGGGCGGAAAGGAGAGATTTGCCTTTCATCACTTTTGACACCGAACGCAGACGGTCCCACGGAGACTCGTCGAGATAACGCATTACAGAGTCGGGAACGGCGCCGCCCCAGACTTCCATGATGTAGAAACCTGCATTCTCATAATAAGGCAGGAGTTTGTCAATCTCGGCTTGGCTCAGGCGAGTCGCAAACAATGATTGCTGTCCGTCACGCAGTGTCAGGTCACGGATTTTGAGTTTTTTGCTTTCCATAAAGTCAGGTCTTATCTTAAGTGAAAAAATCAGATTCGTGTATAATTGTGTCTGGTTGCAAATTTATGCAATAATTCGATTATTAAAGAAATTTTTCCACAATTTTTTGAACGTTATGAAAATTTTATTCACAAAAACGGCTGATGATTTGTTTTTATATTAAATTTGTTGTGTTTTCCACTGCATATATACTTTCAGCAACGCTTGTCTAACCCTGTTTTCGGACTCATACGTTTATGTTCAGCTTCTTCAAAAAGAAATCATCGCCCGACGAGGGGCGTCTGTGGTTTTCGACCGATATACATTGTCATGTCTTACCCGGAGTCGACGACGGCTCGTCTGACACGGTAACCTCTGTGTCACTTGTCGAGGCGCAGTCACTATGGGGCATAAAGCGGGTGTTCGCCAGTCCTCACGTGACGCTCGGCGTGTTTGAGAACACGCCCGAGACCATCGCCGGCCCGCGTGAAGATTTACGTAAAGCTTTGGCTGAAAGGGGTGTCGATGTCGAGCTTGCCAACCATGCCGAGTATCGCATCGACGATTTCTCGCTCGCGCAGATTGACTCGCCGCAGGTTATGAAACTCCCCGGCGATTATGTGATGATTGAGAATCCGTTCAGCTCGGAGCCGGGATTACTTGACAAGATCGTGTTTGATCTGCAGGTAAAGGGCTTGCGTCCCATACTCGCTCACCCTGAGCGATATAGCTATTATTATCGCCGTCCCGAGCGCTATCAGCAGCTACATGACGCAGGCCTGTTGTTTCAGGTCAATGTGCTTAGTCTCGCCGAGGCTTACGGCAAGGAGCAGCGCAAGATGGGCGAGTATCTGATAGAGAAGGGCCTCGTCGACTTCCTCGGAACCGACATGCACAACATGCGTCATGTCGAGATAATCGACGCCTACCTCGCCTCCCGCGCCGCCGCCACCCACCGTCGCGCCTTAGAAGGCCGCCTGATGAACGACAAGATATAATAAGACGTTTATGCCTGTCGTGAAGGCCATATTTGTATTTCGCGGTGATTTTAAAAAAAAAGTAGGAAAAAACGTGAGTCGGATTGGAATTTATCCGTGACGTTTGTAAATTTGCAGTGCAAGGCAGTTGTTATGGAGCAACTGTCGGGGAGATTACATCATCTTGGCAATTCGGCTCAGACAGGCTGAAAGTGATGGAACGGCTCTTCTTCCCGTATGCCTTCACCGGCATCGAATACATATATATTGTTGCGTCCCGTTTGCAATGCTTAGATTTCGCTCGGTCGTTGTCGCGGTCGTTCTTTAAGCATATTATGCAAATAACAATATAATTTATAGTATTTATGGGACTATTTGATAAACTTAAAAAAAATGTTTCGAGTGCGGTGAAAGATGCCGTAAGTGATTCTTTTGGAGGCACGATTAATGAACTTACGAGCAGTTTCAAAAACGTTCGTTCGATTGTAGATGAAATTCGTTCGGAGGGGGCCTCCATGCTTGGAACAAATTCTCTGACAAATTCTCTGACAAATTCTCTGACCGGTCTTAAACAGACTATGGCAAAGCCCGGTCAGACGATGACACCCAAACAGAGAACGGCCCAGCTTATAGTCGAAACTGTTAAAAAAGGGACGTCACACTTGCCGGGCGCAGAGGTGACGATTGATGACGACGGTGACATCAGAGTGTTGCGCGGGCGCGGAGCAGACGGCTCTCGTCCGATAGTTTATTGGTTGTATGTCGAGGAAGGCTATGTAATGCTTGACGCCAAGATGACTGATCTGCCGGAAGGTATAGATATGAGTAAGGCACTCGATTTAGAGTGTTTCCCTAACAATGACAAATATAAGACTGCAGTTATTGATAAAAACGGGAAATTGCATATCCGTATACCCATGATTGTCGAGAAATTAAAAGGTGAAAACGGAGTATCGAAAATTAAATCGACTTTTGATTTGGCTGAGTCGTTATGGGATACTACTATTTCGAGTTTGGACATCAGACCTGAAGTATCCGGTTTTAAAGCAGAAGACCTGTTGAAAGTGGGGAAAATCATCAGCGATGACGCCACGGCCGATTCAGACGGGGATGTAAGAGCGTCTTTTCCGGCTGATGACAAGTTTAATATCAGGCGCACTGTCTGGCTGATGCTCGGTCCGGAAAGACTGACTGTGCAGATGGCGATGCATTCTCCATGTGACAACGGTAAGTCACGGCGAGCGCTTGACTCAATGTCTTTGGGTGCCGGTGTCAGCGCCGATGTGTCAGACGACGGTGTCGTAAGATTCAACTATCGCATCGTTGTGGATAAAAACAGCGATTTGGCAGCCGTAAGTTATAAGACAATGCAGGCTGTCACTCTCCTCGGCAAGCATACGGCTGATTTCTGCCGTGCGGCAGGACATGACTATGTAAACCGGAAGTTGAGGATGACCACAGATATGCTCGTGGATTTACTCAAAAAGAACGGAGTGAGAGAATATGAGGTTGACTCTGACGGCGATGTGCGCGCAGACTATTCCAAAGCTCAGGACCAATCTTTCAGATGGTTTGTGTGGTATATGATTTCTGACGATGAGATAATGATTGATTCAGGAAGTACGGAAATAGCTGATTGTGTGGATATCAGACAAGTAGTCGATTTTGTAAACAATAATGATCCGTGCAGAGGCATTGTTACCGCCAAGATTACCGATAAGGGAAGTCTCAGACTCAAGGCGGCCATACCGTATGGTGACGAGAAGGCTTTTGTCGACAAATGGGTGGATGTAGACTCTACACTGAATGTAATTTGGCATACAGTTTACCTCGTGGGAAAAGAGCAGGAGAAAAACCTTCGCCGTGAGGCAGAACGAAGAGCTGCCGCCCAAAGCGAACGGCAGGCACGATATGACAACGATGATGATGACGACGACGATGATGAATACCGGACAGAAACTTCAGGCAGATGCAATTCGTCGGCGTCGGCTGAGCGTGAGCGTAAAGCGGAGGAAAAACGTAGAAATGAAGAAGCGAAACGCCGCAAGGCTGAGAAGATAGCCCGTCTTCAGTCAAGAATCAAGGATGCTGAGGGAAATCTTGTTACATATTATAATAATCTTGAATTGTTTAAGCAGAATCCGTCACATAATGCCGACAAAATAAAGGGAACCAAGGCCGAGATTGCACGCCGCAAAGCGGTTATAAAAGGCTATAAAGATGAGATAGCACGCATCAGACGCGAGGAATAGCACTCATCTTTCCACAAGTGATGGACGGTTTAACTATTATAGATTTATTTGTCTATAATAGTTAAACCGTTTTCCCATATGTCTGTGATTACTCTCTGAGCAGCAGGGCGATGGCGAAGTCGAGCATGGTGTCTCGGCCTTGAAGGGCGACGGTCGGGTCGAGGTCGACGGCGCAGCCGGCAGAGGGCTCGATGCCGTTTTCGGTCGGGTGTCCGTCGGCGTCTAAAACGGGGCAGGCTGACATTCTGACTCCCCAGCCGCAGGGTATCTCCGACGAGTAGGGCATGCCGGAGCCGCCGCCTGTGGTGGCGCCAACGATTTTGACCTGCGGAAGCAGTTTCATGATAGACACGAAATTATTTGCGGCGCTGAATGTCGAGCGGTTGGTCAGTACGACCACAGGCTTGGTCCAGCGCACACGCCCGGTCTCGGCAGGATCGTAATAATAGGCGTATGGCTCTGAGAAATCGTTATGGCCCGGGCCGGTCTTGTGGCTTATGTAGCCGGCGAGGATGCGACTGTCAATGAAACGTGCAACAAGTCTCTCTACATTGGTCATCGAGCCTCCGCCGTTGTCACGGATGTCGATAATCAGGCCGCGGCAGGGGTTGAAGTAGGCAAGAATAGCGTCCAAGGCGCCTTCGCCGACCGGCGCACTGAACGACGGATAGCGCATGTAGCCTATGCCGTCGTCCAAGACGTCGTAGTCGATAGTGCCGACAGTTTTGTAGTCGAAACCGAAGTAATACTGCTCGACGAGGCGTTCGTCGTAATTCTGAGGATAGTCTGACCACCAGCGGCGGTAATATGAGGTCTCGAACGACGAGCTCAGGTTGACATGGCCGTCGCGCAGCTCGTCGAGCATCTGCGCGCAGAGATCGAAAAACTCGCGTGTGCCGAGTTTGCGGTTGACCAAGGGGCGGTAGCGTGTGTAGACCTCGTCCCAGTCGACACCTTTCTCGTCAAAGAAACAGTAATGTTGGTCGACCACTGTCCACAGGGCGTCGAAATTACCCTCGCGGTCGTTGTCCCAGTCTTCCATTTTGTGACAGCCGCCCAGTGTGAGTGCCGTCATTATCGTGGCCGATATGTATGTCAGAAATCGGTGTGTCATCAGTAAAGAGCGGAGATTATGCGTGCGCGGCGGTCGATGCGGCCGTTGCGTCCGAGCGAGAGCCATTCGCCGCTGACGCCGATGCTTAGCGTGTGTGTGAAGCGTCGGGTGACGATGTTGTTGACCTTGCTTGAGAAAATATCGCCGTGATAGCCGATGCGCAGGGCAGTGTCGCCGAAACGCAGGTCTGCCGTCAGCAGATTGTCGAGACGGAAATAGTTACCGGGCCATGCGGCATGGACGAGCCCGCTGTGGTTGCCGAGATATATCTCGTAGTAGAGTTCGCCGTAATCGGGAGAGAAGAAGACGCCGGTCAGCGGCAGTGTCGGCTGATAGCGCAGTGTGACGGGCAGACGCCCGAGGCGCAGGCTGTAGGTTGCCATACCGGTCAGGCCGATAGTCCACGCGCCCTTGGCTGCGACGGGGTTGTTGCCGTTGCGGGCGAGATACATCGCGCCGGCACGCAGCCCCGTGTTGCCGCCCCATGCGAGACGCAGGCCGCTGACTGCCTCGATATCATATCGCCACATCATGCTCCACGACAGGTCGATGGCGAGGTCCCACATAGTGGCGTTGCGGGCCGGATTCTCACCGTGATTCAGACCGAGCGAGCCGCGCAACTGCATAATGTTGCGGTCAGGATTATGGCGCATTGCCTGCAGACGCTCATATGCGAGGGCAAAGTGCTGCCCGGTGTATTTGAGTGGCGTCAGATATGTGTCGGCGAGATGGGCCGAACCTATTTCGAGCGTATAGGCTGCCGCAACGGGACGCAACGGACGCACGGAGTCGATGTTCTCGCCGCCGTGTGCCGTCATTGACAGACAGACGGTAAGGGCGGATGCCAATAGTTTGAGTCTCATCTCCGCAGGTTTAGAAAATGCGTTGCTGTCCGGTGATTTCGTCGCGCACCTCGTCGTCAGACTTGTCGGGCTCTTCGGCGTCGATTTCGTCTCCGATGTCATCAATGTCGGCCGTCGGTGCGACCGTGTCATCGTCGTCTGTCTCGGCGACCTCTTTTGGCTCAAGCTCCTCGATGGCGTCGATGGCAAAGGTCGTCAGACGTTTGCCCTTGGCCTTGAATGATTTGACGGCGATAAACTCCTCGGCGTCGACTGTCAGCGGGTCGCGGAAGTCGTCGGG
>ENA-OYXU01000119-OYXU01000119.1-human-gut-metagenome-genome-assembly--contig:-NODE-119-length-33935-cov-4.844392_pt1 | contig 33935 bp, 23 predicted proteins | sample MGYA00243243_ERZ653435 | MGnify/ENA primary metagenome ERZ653435 (study PRJEB26926, sample SAMN06165113) | human gut metagenome | biome: ENVO:00009003; feature: ENVO:2100002; material: ENVO:00002003... | reverse complement strand
GAGCCTTATCGTCGGCAGCGTCAGATGTGTATAAGAGACAGGCCTGAATTATTTTTTTTGTTTAGAGAATTTAGGAGTGATTCCTATGAAGAACTCAAAATTTATACCGGGCATTGGCCGTGAAAGCACGGAAAGATAATCCTCGTTGAAAAGATTGTTTACAGCGAATTTCAACTGCAGATCCACAGGCTTGAACGACAATCCTTTTTCCAGCGATATATTGCTCATAAAATACCGTGGAAGATGTCCCGTCAGAGTATAATCGTTGCTTGACATTGTAAAACGTTCGGAATAGTAGGCCCACTTATAAAGGAATCCCCATGAGCGCCATGTCAGACGTCCGGTAAGCGACGCCGAATGTTTCGGCACGTAAGGAAGCTGTTTCCCGACAGACTGGTCGGCAGGCGACATTTTTTCGCCCCTGTTGACGGAAGGAGTCCAGGAATATGAACCGTTTAGATCGACAACCCATCCCTTGAACGGCTCCATGGCCAGATTCAGTTTTCCTTCAATGCCGTAGGCATGCACCTTCTTGACATTTCTGGGCGAAAAGAAGCCTTTGGTCGTGGGAAGCCACATAATCCAGTCGTCTATGTAGGAATCAAACCATGTCACACTTCCGCCTACCGATACAGGGAACGGTCGTGTCCATCCTGTGTCGAAACTCGCCCCCGCATCATAACTCCAGCCATTCTCGCTTCTGAGATCAGGATTACCTCCGGGAAGGAAATAAAGGTCATTGAGTGTCGGGAACTTATGGTTTTTGGAAACGGATGCCTTCACCATCACATTTCCTTTTCGGGAGATAAGTCCGTCAATGAAAAAAGCGGGGATCAGCGGAGCCCATCTGTCACCGAACATCTCTTCGCGTAAAACGACCGACAGCCCTATCGGATCAACGGGTTGCCATTTTGCCGAAAATGCACCCGAAAGCTCGATGCGTCCTTTGTCATATCCCACTATGGCCTTGTCCCCGTCCTGCAGAATGATATTTTTATCCTCCGACCGCACGAAATGCTGATGGGCGGAGAGATTGGCGGTAAAATACCATCGGCGCGCAGGAGTATATTCACCCTCCAGCTGACCGAAAACGGTATTGACTTTGCTCCGTGAACGCGTCATCTCCGCCCAGTTTCCTTCAGTGATTTCTCTGCGGTAGTCGTAGGCCATCCATGTGTGTATGTATCCGGCCTTGGCTCCCGCTTTCCAGCTACTGCGGTTATGATCCCATGACAGCACACCTCGGAAGGTGTTTTCACGCTGCCGGTTCTCGAAATCCCGTTCATCCCCGTAGTCGGTTGTGAGCATGGGCAACTCGCGGTTCGACTTTATGAACCATGCGTTCAAACCGAACCGGTCGCCTTTGTTTGTGTTGTAATATATCTCCTGCAGGGCATGGAAATCCTTGTAAGCTCCGCTTCTGTTGCGTTCCGTCGGATGATATTGTCCTATGATATTGTGATCATCGTCATAGATATTCACCTTTTTGTCATGATTGACATATTTGTAGTCGTTTGGCGACGAAGAATAAACCACTCGCGTCGAGACACTCCAATGATCGTCGCCGTATGTGAATCGCCCGAATTCGTCAAAGGTGCTGAATGAACCTATCCCCTGCACATACTGGGCGTTTATACCTTCGCCTACATCCGGAGTGGTCGCCAGCCTGACGAGACCGCCGAGGCCGCCTCCCGTCTCATTGACCGATGAAGTTCCGTGAAGCAATGACGCGTTATCTATGAAATAGGCGGGAATGGTCGAGAAATCGGTCATTCCGAGCATGGGATTGTTTATGCGCATACCGTTCCAGGTCACCTGAGTATGGCTGGGGGAGGTTCCGCGGAAAGCCACCGTTGAAAGAGTGGCTCGCCCGTAACTCTTGACAAAGACCGACGAGTTGAATGTCAGTATATCAGCCATTGAAAGGGCTATGTTTTCTTTCAGTGCGACTGAATCAAATGCGGTCTTCTGTACTCCGATCTCCTTCATGGGACGTTTACCCCACACCACAACCTCACGGAGTTTTTTGACACGGGGCGTATTCTGGGCATAGAAAGGCATAATAATGCCGAGACTCAAAACAATTGTCGCTATTCTTTTCATTTTCAGACCATGCATTATTTCCAACAGAACGCAGACGGGGTTACTCCGACATAAATCTCATCAAGCAGATCTCCTTCGCGTGAATAACGGTAAATCATACCCTGCTGCTGATAATCTATCGCATCTGCGACATAGACCTCCTCGTTGCCGGGATTAACCGTCAGACCATAGTATTTCGTATCTCGTGATTCCAGAAAAGGGCGCACAGGTATTCTGTTTGCCGTTACATCCATGCTCCAGATGTCATCGTTGATCCAATAGAGCCGGTCGCCGGAACCGTTCAGCTGAAGTTCGCTCGGAGAGTCCCCGAGACGGAATCTGAACTCTTTCTCGATCTTGAAAGTGGCCGCGTCTATCCGATACAGCGAGGGAGCCTCATAGCCGTAAGGCGATCCTTCATAGCCTCCGTCGGTCACTGTCCACAATTTTCCATATCGGTCCAGAACAATGGATGTCGGCTGAATTCCCACTTCAAGCTGCCCTACGACTTTGTCCGTCTCTGTGTCGATCTTGATTATCCTGTTCTGATAGCTCCAGCAGTTGCAGAACACATATTTTCCATATTGCACCATCTGCTCCGTGGAACCGCTTTCCATTGTCATATCAGGGACCTGAATGTAGCCTGATATCGCATATTTTTTCGGATTCACTATAAATATTCGGTTATCCCAGAGCTGGGTGACGTAGGCTTTCTCATCGTTCACGAAGTGGATATAGCGAGGAGAGGTTAAATTCTCTATGCGGCCCACCTCCTTGAATGTCACAGGATCTATGGCAAAAATAACATGGCTGTTGTTCACGACGATCCATCCTTTGCGGTCATGCATGGTCATGGATTGCGCCACGTCGCCAAGTCTCATTCCGTTAGCCCGGAAAAAGATTTCGTTCTCAACCCTGTTATTCAACGGGTCATAATAGGAAAGAGTGGCATTACCATATTGGAAATTACCCTCGTTCAGAATAAAAAGTCCGTTGCCCGAAGCGTCAAAATCTTCCGGATCATCACCGTAATCCCATTTCATACACCCTGTCAGAAGCGTCATGACGCAAACTGCCATCAAGATTTTTCTAAAAGAATCCATGATTCCGCTGACATAACGATTTTCAAAGCAATCTCCGGGACGGCCCTTCTCATTTACCGGCCCGGAGATGTCTGACAGAAAAGAGTTATTTCTTGTTTTATACTTCATATATTGTCAAAATATTCGAATATGATCTGCCTGACTTTGCAGTCAGGAATATTGTCTCCAATGCGGAAGTCCCTAACTTTTCGGACATAAAAAATCCGTGCCTTCCTGAAAATCTCCATACCGGTGACGGCGTAGGAATTCAAAGAATCACGGTCTGTTCTAAAAAGCAAAATGAAGTTATATGGACTTCTATCAGCTGAATTTCCGGATGCTCTGTAAGTTCCCGCAGAGACAAACATCAGTATGGTGAACACGGCAGGTCTTCTGACTCGTCCCGGTCGTTCGCGTCTTCTCGCCGCAAGGGGCAATGACTTATTGCGAAAAACCGTTTCATAATGGGGACTTACAGCAGCGGGTACTGTCAGGGATTCTCACCCTGTTCCCTTTTAAAGCTCCATATCGCCCGACTCTTCGGACAGAGCATACCGTTTCGGGCGCAAAGATAATTATTTTTCCTGATATACCAAATTCATTTCTTCACGGAAAGATCCTCGAAGCCGAACACTTCCGTCGAAACCTCACCTATAGCGCCACTGACAGCCAGAACCCCACACTGCACTTTTATAAAATCCACATATTGCAGTCTGACAGGAGTTCCATCAGCCATAACGGCGTTGGAGATTCTGAAACCGTTTCGCTGACCGGCTCCAGTGGTGCCGTCTCCACCAAGAGTGTCACTGCCGAGATTGTCGGCATATCCCCAGCCGTAGGGAGTATTGCTCCACTGCCCTATCACCTGATTGAAACTGTTGTGAGGCAATAGGCGCGTTCCGTACAACGTATAATTCGGCTCAGTGATCCATGCGGGGAAATAAGAGTCCTGCGTATGCGATGTGTTGACAGGAATGATGCCGGAGTTGCCTTCAGAATCAGTCCATACCAGATTCTGACGCGGAGCCGTAGGCCTGAAATAAGTGACGCTGTAGTCGTGCAATGTCCCCGGCTGGGCGCTTTCTGAACCTCGGAGTTCATACCATTCGTCATCCGGAAGCCCGTTTCCGTTGACATCCTGCATGACCCACACTATTCCCGGTTCGTTGGAAGTGTCGTAGGCATTTCCTTCTATAGCGAAATCATAATCTCCCCTCCCTGCCGGAATACTGTGATCGAAGCCGACAATGATATATCCGCCGAAAGATCCCAGCGAGACGCTTTTTCTGTTCTCAAGACGCTTAATCGCCCATTCCCTTGCCTCACTCCGGGTAGTGACCGGTTCCGTGAAATCCTGCTTGTCTCCTATGAACTGTCCCGGGGCCGCAGTGTATTCAAATACGTCCGACTGCGTCGGGCTGGAAGCGGAAACAGCGGCACGGTAGCGGCTCTGTTCTGTTGCGGCAACACATTCAACCGTAACTTTCGCTGTAACGCAATCGCCGGTGCCGCTTTCAGTCACGGTCAAGACTATCTCATAACTGCCGGGGGAGGAAGGTGTAAATCCGAATGCTTCGGATGTACATCCGACAGGAACTCCATCGACAGTCCAGCTGAACTCAGGTGAATTGAAATATTTAAGTCTCGGAACGAGCAGAACCTGCCGTCCGGCAAAAGTGTAGCGGGTATTTGTTTCCGCCGCGAAATAACTTTTAGGGAACTCTACCGTGTAAGGCATCTTTTCCACGACCTCTATTTCAATACTCTTTTCGGTAACGCCATCATCGTTTGACGCCTTTAGCGTCAGGGTCTGCCGACCGATACGATCAGCCCGGAAAGTATATTTTTTCTCCGTACCCACTTTCTTCCCGTCAAGAATCCATTCGACGGAAAAACCGTCGATATCGTCAAACTGATATACCGGATCAAAATTATAGTCAGTATTTACGAGTACCTTCAGAACTTCAGCAGGAATTTTAAGTTCCACTGCAGGCGGAGTCAGTTCGACTACATCTATTCTGATCTCTTCTTCCGTTTTTCCGTTAGGGTTCTCCGCTACGATAGTGACATAATATTCTCCTGTCTCCGCAAATGAAGTCTTATAGACTTCGGTTCTGCAAACAGTCTCACCATCCATAATCCATGACACCGAACCGCCGTCAATATTACGGAACACGGGGGCGATAGTTATCTCACGCCCTTTTTTCACGGTATATACACCCGTTTCGCTGTCTATGATGATTTCAGGTGCGTTACCCGGCCTTACATCCTCTCCGGTGATCACATCATCCTTGTTGCAGGAAACCGAGATTATCCCGGAAAGAACGAAAAGAAAGAGCTTGAAATATAATCTGGACATATATGTGAATTCATTGGTCTGTTTGAAAGTGCAAATATACTAATTTTCCCTCTCTTTCATGTTTTCTCCCGCTATCTGTTTTCTATATCCGATTTTTTAATTAACTTTGTACGACACTAACTAATTGTTTTTTTTTATAGTTACATCCATGAGAAAACTTTTACTGCCTTTAGCGGCCTCTGTTGCGGCAATCTTCTCTGCCTCTGCTATCGATTATAATGTCACGGGTAAGATTTCCGGACTTGACGGGAAGAAAATGTATATGTTCGATTATGACATCAAGAAAAACATAGACTCTGCGCTCATAAGCAACGGTACTTTCACCTTCAAGGGTTCATATCCGCGTCCGGCGTTGGTCCGCATAGAAAACGGGCAGCATTTTTCAAACTGTGTTATCGATCCGGCTCCGGTCGTGGTTGACTTCACCACCCATCTCCCCTCATCGGGATCGGGAACTAACATGAAACTAAACATTCCGAAAGAGAAAGAGCGCGAGATCGACGTAAAAATAGGAGCGCTTCGCGACTCAATCATGGCACTGCAGATTCCCGAAGAGGAGAAGATCGCGATATTCGAGCCCAAATCCAAACCCATAATTGGATCTTACATTGACTGGCTGGAAGATTTCATCGTTGACAATCCCGACGGTGTCGGCGAAAGCGCTATAATGACATACGGGAATCAGATATTCATTGTCACTCCCGAAAAATGGAACGCCCTATACAACCGCCTTCCCGCTTATCTGAAAGGGCTGGAAGTCACTAAACATTTCAACAAAACATATTCACAGATGGCAAAAGCCGCCGAAGGCAAACCCTTCATCGACTTCATGGGTCTTACTCTTGACGGAAAAGACGCGAAGTTATCCGACTATGTCGGCAAAGGGAAATACGTACTCGTGGATTTCTGGGCCAGCTGGTGCGGTCCATGCCGGCAGGAAGCGGAAACCGTTCTGAAGCCCCTCTATCAGAAATACGCGTCTCACCCGAAATTCGAGATTCTCGGTGTCGGAGTTTGGGAAGACGCCGAACAGACGAAAGCTTTTCTCAACAAAAACCTGACACTCTGGCCCCAGATAATCGGCACCGGCCAAGAGCCCATGAACCTTTACGGCTTTCAGGCTATCCCGATGATCATTCTTTTCGGGCCTGACGGAACCATTCTCAAGCGGCAGCTACGCGGCGACAATCTTGTCAAGGCCGTCGAAGAAGTACTTAAATGACAGAATATGAAGCCCCGATGCAGTTGACAGTCCTGCACCGGGGCTTCTTTTTCCCCTGAGTATCACGAAAAATTTCAGTATTCGTAGGGGGTATGCTCTTTTTGAATTATTGCTCTGATCCGGGCTACGGTTTCCTGATTTGAGGCGGAAACATCCTCAAGTTCCTGAATGTCTTTTTCGAGATCGTAAAGCCTGATTTTATCATTTCCCTTTTTTGTTCCGGAAATGATACCTTTCCACTTCCCCATTCTGACCGCAATGTGTCCTATCTGGTCAGGATATTCCCAATAAAGATATTCGTGCTCTTTCTGGGAGGATGCTTGACCACACATCGCGGCGACGAAACTTATGCCGTCAGTGTGGGGCGAGTCTATGCCGGCGATTTCGGCCAGTGTCGGCATCATGTCCTGGAAACAACATATATGATCCGTTTCGGAACCGGGCTTTATATGACCGCGCCACATCGCTACCGCCGGCACTCTTATGCCTCCTTCATGAGGGAAACATTTTCCCCAGCCATATTCCGACTTGAAAGGGCCTCCGCTGTTGAACCACGGAGAGTCGCTTCCGCCATTGAATGTCGGTCCGTTGTCGGAGGTGAAGAATATGAGGGTATTGTCAAGAATTCCATCTTTTTCAAGCTTTTTCAAAAGTTCTCCGACCTGCCAGTCGAAATAACTGACCATAGCGGCATACGTGGCACGCGGATATCGACACGCAGCATATCCGCTCTGACCGAGATAGGGTTTCTCGTCGCCGAACTTTTCCACATAATAATCAACCCATTTTTTTGGGGCCATAAGCGAAACATGAGGCAAAGGCGTGGTCCACATGACAAAAAACGGCTTATTTCTGTTGGCGTCCACAAATCTGACAAGATCATCGAATATGAAATCATTGGCATAATCTTTCTGATAGAAACGCTCATAATTAGCGGGGTCATTCGGATCTTCACCATCGCGCAGATGCATGTAGTGGGGATTGAAGACCTTGTTGTCGAGCATCACTCTCCGGTCATCGGCATAGAGGAACGGTGGATAGTATGTGTGTGCCTGCCGCTGACAGTTATAGCCGTAAAAACGGTCGAAACCCTGCCTGTTAGGCTCACCCTCCGAACCGGGATAGCCGAGCCCCCACTTGCCGAAACATCCGGTGACATAGCCTGCGTTCTGCATCATGCGTCCCAGTGTCATCGTTCCGGCCCTGAGCGGTGCCTGACCTTCGAGTTCCGGATGGACAAACATGGAATCATGGTTATTGACTGCACCTCGTGATGCCATTTCATTATTGTGGCGTATCTGCGCGTGTCCGGAATGCAGTCCGGTCATAAGCACACATCGCGAAGGCGCCGAAACAGGCGAACCGCTGTAGTGTTGGGTGAACCTGATGCCCTCGGCCCGGATACGGTCTATGTTGGGCGTTTCTATTTTCTCCTGACCGAAACAACCCAGATCTCCATAACCCAGATCATCCATTATTATATATACGACATTTGGCTTTTCGCCCGCTCCCATTGCCGGAATCGTCACCAGCGCTGAACCGGCGCAACCAAGGATCGATCTAATTCTCACTTTCATCGTATTTGGTTTTATCTTCAAATAATCATTATCATTTGGTCTGCAAGTAATCGATGTCAAAATCTTTTGACCGGAAATAATCGAGGGTCTTTTCTGTCAGCATCCGGAATTCATCAAACTGTTTCCGCTCACCTTTGTGCCACATAATTTCTGAGATTGCAAAAATACGCGGGAAAAGCCGGCTGTCAAGCATTTCCTGAGTCAGGTTGTAATCAGTCCAGAGCGCACATGTCACTCCAATGATGCGCCTGTCACCGCTTGCAAGCGCTGCGTCGGCCGGATTGGAAAGATAGGCTTCTTTCATTGTGAATGTACGTTCGGGACCATAACCGCGCCAAGGCTCGAGAGGAAAATTCAGATAGCAATAATAGTTGGGGCTTAATATCACCTCATGATTGGCCGCAAGAGCGTTTTTCACTGCCAGATCCCTGTGGCCGCGGTAGTTCCACCATTGTATGACCGAATTATCGGGCAACGGATAACCGGGCGAATACACGACATCGCCCCAGAAAACCGCTTTGCGGCCGTGAGTTTTCAAATGAGAGGCAAGCTGCGCCGACAACCACAGCTGGAGGTCATGGGTGTCTTTCAAGCCGTTCGTGCGGATTCGGTTCTGACAATCAGGACACTTTTTCCATTGCCCCTTGGGAGCCTCATCCCCTCCGAGATGGATATATTTTCCGGGAAACAGCCCGCAAATCTCATCAAGTATGATTTTCAAAGCCGCGAGAGTCGTGTCCTTCCCGGCACAAAAAATCCGGTCGGTAAATCCTGTCTCCGGAATCCTGACGGAATCCATGAAACAACCTAATTCAGGATAGGCCCTGAGGGCTGCTTCGGAATGTCCCGGAAGATCTATCTCCGGCATGATATCTATCCCGTAGGTGGCTGCGTAAGCAACGACATCACGGATATCTTTTTTCGAATAGCTGCCCTGCTGCTGGACGCCACCGGCGACATAACCACCTACCTTCGTCAGCCGGGGGAAAGCCTCAATTTCCGGGCGCCAGCCAAGTCCTTCGGTCAGATGCCAGTGGAAAACGTTCATCTTCAACATCGAAGCCATGCGGATATATTTCTTTATGCCGTCAACGGTCTGGAACTGACGACCGGAATCAAGCATGAACCCGCGCCAGCCACATCGCGGACCGTCGGCAACGGTTACATTACGAGGAAATCCCTCGGATGAACCGAGCAACTGACCGAGTGTCTGTAGGGCATATACGAAACCACGGTAATCGGAGACACGTATATCGACATTATTCTCATTAATCGTCAGCCTATATGATTCCGGCTCGATTTTTTTCCGGTGTTTATTGAATGCCGACACGCGGCAATCATCTCCTATGATCTCGGAGATCACGGAATAACGCTCTATCGCTTTTCTGACCGAATCGGGACAGATGACAGTAACCTTCAGCTTGCCGGGATCGCGCATGACATCGGCTCCACTGCACTCTATCTCCGACGGGACAGGCAGTATAGCAGGAGCGTTTGCGCCCGACATAACCAAGGACATCGACATGAATAGTAAAAGGACTGGAAATCTCATCATTTTATATTTCAAGAAACAAACAGTTACAAAATTAGCGAAGTAATCCGAAGAATTCACATCTTCAAGAAGAATCATGAAGTTTTTTGCCATCCGGCAAATTTTTTATGACAAAAAACTCTTTTGACCTTATTTATTTTAGAGACCTCTTCATGAGAGTGCATGAAGAGGTCTCATTACCTAACACTAAACTAACCAATCTTTAGAAGTCATTCAGCACCTATGCCGTCATCCCAGCCGGGATTCTGTGTAAGCTGCGGATTAAGCACTCTTTCGTTTCGCGGAATCGGATAGAGATAATAGTACTCAGGCCATGTGTGGTCAGGAGCGGGGTGGAAGGTCAGATAACCTTCGGCACCATCGCCATAGACCGTCACTTTGGTTCCTGCGGGGAAATCGCTTTTCCTCACGTACTGGCCAAGTTTCTGCTTCATCATGTAGGAGCATTTCTTCCATCGGCGAAGATCATCGAAACGGAACCCTTCGGAGAACAATTCGATGCGGCGTTCGCGTCGGATCTCCCAGAGCAATGGTGAGACTTCGTAATCATTCGGATAAGCCGGGTCGCCGAGATCTCTCTTCGGATCGAAAGAAGAATTTATTTCCGAGACTTTCATGGGAGCGACATTTGCGCGAGGACGGAGCTTATTAATGGTGGCATCGGCGACCGCCTGATCGAAATGGCCCAGCTCGCATGCGGCCTCTGCCCAGTTGAGCATGGTTTCCTCAATACGGAAAATAGGCATATCTACCTCTTCGTTTCGTTGAGCTCCCTGCGCAAGATAGGTTGCGAAGAATTTCCAGTTGTTGTAGCCGAACGCCGACTTGTACCAAGGCTGATTGTTGAGGAAGAAATCATAGTGGGGAACCTGGCCCAGAACACCGCCGTTGAAACCCTGACGGAAAGGAAGTGTTTTCTGGCGTTCCTTGGAAGTTCCGTAACCTATGCCGACGCGCTGAGCGAGACTGTCGATATATGCGCGGTCAGCGGAATCGTCGGTGAATTTCCATTTGTTGCTCCAGGCATCCGGCGCACCTGAACGATCGACAACGTAGGGAGGAGTTACATGTAACCACAGACGATGGTCGCGGTTGGCGAACTCATCATACATGTTGTGGTCCGAGATAAACGCCGGACTTGTCCAGCGGGGCTTGCCGTCATAACACAGATAGCTGTCAACCATGTCTCGGGTAGGATTGTAGAAAGACTGGGCCGTGGTTCCTCCGATTGAAATAGCATGAGTCACGCCTGCAGCATCGGAATATTCACGATACAGTATCACGCCGGCTACACCACTGAGGCTTAGACTGGTGAAAAGATCATCATAACATGGAGTCACATCCGGCATTGACTGCACGAGTGCCTTTGAAACGCGTTCACATTCCTGAAGATACTGTTCGGCGTTCTGCAAGCCGTGATATTTGCGCCATGTTCCTTCAAAAAGAGTGAAGCGCGAAAGGAGTGCCTGGACAGTGGCCTTGTTTATGGTGTTGTTTCCGTCACCTCCGACTTTTATGTTCTCTTCAGCATATTTCAGGTCAGCAAGGATATTCGCTGCCACCTGATCGCGTGGCGTGCGGGGTCCTTCGATAATATCCATCTCGTCATCGGAAAGGACATGGTCGATCCAGGGCACATCGCCGTAGGCGCTGAGAAGTGAATAATAACGGTAGCTCCGGAAGAAATAACCGACACTGCGCCAATGGGCTTTCTCTGCGTCAGTCATGCCGGAACCGTCTATGCGGTCGAGCATTATGTTGACGCGGCGGATGTAGGAATAATAATCCCATGGGGCGCCGCTTCTTGAGTCGGGAACGACAAATGTTCCTCTGATCCATGAGCTTTCTCCGCTTCCGCGAGTTGAGTTATAGGAAATATTATCGGAATTGGTTTCTCCGTAGCCGGGCACCGCAAGAGTTTCGTAGAGCCCCCATGCGTAAGCCTTGAAGTTATTATAGGTGGCGAAAGCGGTTTCCGCGGTAGGCTCGCTCAGCGGAGTCCTTTCAAGGAAATCATCGTTACAGGATGTCAGAGCGGCCAATATAACCGCCGAATATATGATCTGCTTTTTCATTTCTTCAAATAATTTAGAGAGTTAAGTTGATGCCGAACGATATTTTGCGCAAATAGGGATAAGTCCACGCGCCGTTGGAAAGCATTTCAGGCTCAAGGCCCTTGGGAAGATGATCCCAGGTCTTCAGGTTTTCACCGGTCACATAGATTCGCAAATTCTCTATGAACAGACGTGAGATGATGTTTTTGGGAAGAGAATAAGAAAGTGTTATATTCTGCAGACGGAAGAAAGAAGCGTCGGCAAGATATTTTGTCTGTGTCCAGCGGTTGTAGCTTGTGTTCACGCGGTTGTTGGCGTAAGTCCTGGGGAAAAATGCGTTGGGGTTCTCTTCCGACCAGAAATCAAGCGTTTCCTTGAAATTGGTTCCCCAGTCGCCTGTAGGCCAAGCCAGCTGGTCCGTTCGCCAGTAATCACGCTTGCCTACACCGTGGAAGAACATGGAGAAGTCAAAACCTTTCCAACTGAATCCCGCACGGATTCCATACTGGTAGCGTGGAGTGGTGTTACCTATAATTCTTCTGTCGCCCGGTTCATCGGCAGTACCTTCGCCGCTGTAAATTTTACCGTCACCGTCATAATCCACATAGAGTATATCGCCGGGGTTCATTGTGCCTGCACCGTAAGGCTTGGGAAGACCATCCTTAAGCGACCCGTCTTCGTTGAAATCGTCAGCCGTATAGAAGCGATCCGTAGTATAGCCCCAGATTTCACCGATGTTCATACCCTCGTAATAGGTGGTGAGCAGTTTAGTCTCGTTTCTGTATTTTGTAATTTTGCTCGTAGAGTCGAAAATATTGAATCCCACGAAGTAGTTTACCTGATCTATGCGGTCCTGCCAGCGAAGACTGAGTTCCCAGCCTTTTGTGCGGAGATCCGCAGCATTCTGTCGTGCGGGTGTGGCGCCGATGACCCAGGGCAGATCCATGCCCGGAGCGAGCATATCCTTCGTGTCGCGACGATACCATTCGGCCGTACCGGTCAGACGGTTGTTAAAGAGGCCGAAATCGACAGCGAAGTCAAGCGTATAGACTTTTTCCCATGAAAAATTGGCACTGACAAGACCGGGGGCGCCGAGAGTGGTCGGTTTCTGGCCGTCAACCAGCCATGTCGTCTGATATATGTTCATTGAAGGAATGTACGGATAGTTGCTTGTAACCGCCTGGTTTCCGATAGAACCCCAGGAGGCACGGAACTTGAGATCTGAAAGGACCGGATGTAAAGATTCCATGAATTTTTCCTGAGAGATTCTCCATGCCCCGGAGAAAGAAGGAAAGAAACCGAAACGATGTTTTTTCGGGAATCGTGAGCTTCCGTCATAACGTCCGTTTGCCTCCAGAAGATAGCGGTTGTCATAGTTGTAGTTCACACGATAAAACGCGCCGCGCACAGCATATTCCGAGAAGCTGTCGTTGGTAGTGGCGGTACCTGTCGCACCGGAAAGTGAAGGCAGATTTTCAAGAAGCACATCTTTTTTATTGGAATAGTGCTGCTCGAAATGACTCGATTCCTGATTATAACCCGCTGTCAGTCCTATATTATGACTGCCGATAGAAAAATCGTAGTTCGCATAGATATTCAACGCATTGTAATTTGTAGCACCATTGGTCACGGAATAGCTGGTCGTTTCTGTACTGTTCATGATTCCGTTGAAATTCATCCCTATATACTTATACTGGTTGGCGTATATAGTGTTGTTGGATGTCGTGCGGTCGTAGGTATATTCACCCGTTACGCGAAGCCCCTTGAGAGGAGTGAGCACAACCCGGCCGAGGATGCGCAGATCGGTTGTCTTGATTCTGCGCGGTTCTGAATAGAGTACATAGGTAGTAGAACATTCCGCCGGATAAACCACACCATTCTGCTCATAAGGGTAGATGTTCTGATAAGAAGGCAATGCTATGGCGCTGCCCCAGATTCCGTTTCGACCACCTTGTTCGACGACAGATCGTTTCGCATTTGCGTATCTCACATCCACCGATGTATTAAGCCAGCTGGTAACGTCACTCCCGAGAGAGACAGAGAAATTAGAACGGCGGTATTTATCCTTGTCTGTCACGAGGATACCGTCTTCATTCGTGTAACCGAAACCGATACGGTAATTGACGCGTTCGGTCCCTCCGGTGACGGCCGCATTGTGGTTTTGCTGGAAACCATGGCTGTCCATCATATCGGCGAAAATATCATTCTCGCGCATGAGAAACAGATTTCCGCCTTCATCGAAGTAATATCCCTCGGGATATTTGGAAGGATTGGCCATATAGTCGCGGATGTAGCCTTCCCACTCCGTTATGTTTTTGCCATCGACGTATGTGTCGTTGGCCCAGCCCATCTTCTTATATGCAAGTACCTCTTCGAGCGGCGAAGCCTTGTCGGGAAGCTCCGCTGCCTTTGAGAAAGAGAAATTATTTGAATATGAAAGATGTGGACGACCCTCTTTCTTACCCTGTTTCGTCGTTATGAGAATCACACCGAAAGCCGCACGCGCTCCGTAGATCGCTGAAGAAGCTGCGTCTTTGAGAATCGAAATGGTCTCTATGTCCTGCGGATCGATAAGGTTGATGTCCATGGGGACATTGTTGACCAGGACAAGAGGAGATCCTCCGTTGATTGAATTCGTTCCTCGGATGTTCAAAGATGCTGTTGCACCGGGAGCTCCCTGAACGTTTGAAGTCACCACAAGACCGGGGGCAGCCGCCTCAAGAGCCTGTGTGACCGATACGACGGGACGGTCTCCGAGGGCTTCCGCCACATTGACATTGCTCACCGCCCCGGTCAGATTTACTTTTTTCTGCGTTCCGAAACCAACGACCACTACTTCGTCAAGACTGTTAACTTTCTCTTTCAGAGTGACGGATGCGCCGTTTGTAGCGGAAATTTCAGTAGGATCCATTCCTATGTATGAAACAAGGAGTCGGGTAACATTTTCCGGTACTTTCAAGGTAAAGGCTCCATTGATATCAGTCGTCGTTCCTATTCCCTTTACGCCGACACACTGGACCGACGCACCGGTAACAGGCTCGCCATCCGAATCCATCACTACTCCTGAAACATTACGATAGACGGTAGAAGCTCCACCTGTGTTTCCGCCCGATTTTTCCGTTCGTGACGAAACTGCGCCCGAACCATCCTTGCGCGGAACAATAACGATGGATTTCTGAGAAACTATCTCATAGTTTAGTTGCGAATTCTTAAAGATTCGGTCAAGAACGCTCGTGACAGGAGCATTCTTAAAAGTGACGCTTATTGCCGGGAAATCCTTTAAATCCGCGTCCTTGTAGGAAAAACGATAGTCTGACTGGCGTTCTATCTCTTTGAGAACGCTCTGTAAAGATTGATTTTTGGCACTGATGGTTACATTGGAGGCTCGCCTGGCTTCGAGAGTCTGCAATCCCGCGAATAGGCACAGCAACACCATAAAACATCGAAAGACGGAAATGGTTCTTTTCATGTCAAGGTTGTTTGTTTTTGTGATTTTAATGATTGTTTGACATTAAAGACACCGATTACCTTCTATCGTACCTGATATTTTTTATGTTCTATAACATGTTTTTTGCACAGATGACACCTGAAACATTTCAGTAAGGCAACTCAAAACCGTAAATACGGCTGAGTATTTTAAGAGTTGTAGCGAGATCATTCCAGGGTAGAGTGCCGGTGAAATTACTGCGTATGCTTTGTTTGATTGCCGGGGAAAGAGTTATCTGATATGCTGTCTCGAGACTGTTTATCAGTGAATCGGGAGAAACATTCGTATAGACAAGCTCATCCGTTTTCCAGTCGGCGGAAATGGCATCAGCTTTTTTCATGATCTTCATCTTGCCCGTCATTCTGTTTATTATGGCTACTTCTCCCGCTTTCATCATGGCTGACTCATTCGATTTTTCAGCTTTAAGAGAAACCGATCCGCTGTCAAGAATGATTTCAGCATCTTCATTAAGGTCATTCGACCGCAAGCTGAAAGAAGTTCCCAATACTGTGACCGAAAAACCGTTAGCGGCGATACAGAACGGATGTCCCTGATCTTTCACAACTTCGAAATAGCCTTGGCCTACAAAATTCACATCACGCTCGGCGTCGCCGAAATTCTTCGGATAACTGATCTTTGAGTCGCCGCGCATGGTCACCAACGAACCGTCAGGCAGTCGCACCACCGCTTTCTGCGACCCGCAAGTGCTGACAACAGTCTCCATGTCAACACTGTCGGAATGCTGCCCGATCCATAAATATGCGACAGCCCCCAGAAGGAACACGACAACTACCGCTGCGACAGCAGAGAAAATCCGGAAAAATCTTGCGGACCTGACGTCTCTGTCTTCGTCGTTTCCTTCGCTGAATTCTATTCTGGAATCGACTTCTTTTTTTATTCTCGACAGAGCCTCCGAGTCATAGCGGCCGATCTTTACATTTGAATCGGTCTCTTCAGGCATGAGCTCTACAGCCTCATCCTCCGACATGGATTCAAGCCTGTCCCTGAGTTTCCGGAGTTCCTCAGGCTTCAACTCACCGGATCTGTATTTATTCAACAATTCTCTCATTCAAGTGAACTTTGGCTATTGCGATGGTTATTATCTCTGATAGAGACACAGAATTTCTAAAAATGTACCTGACTTGCAGTCAAAATCAACAAACCGACCGAAAAAGATCTGACATCCAACACCTCACGCAGTTTTTTCAAAGCCTGCGAAAGATTGTTTTTAACAGTCTGAAGACTGAATCCGGTCTGTTCCACAATCTGTCGGTGGGATAAACCGCGGTAGCGCGAGAGTATGACAATCTTTCTCTGCGTCAGCGGCAACGCCAGAACAGCCGATATTACACGCCGGCGGAATTCATTATATTCAATGTCGGTTTCTGTGGAATGGATCGAAGACAGGTCACCCTCACGCAATTCGTCAAGACAGCATTCGACGTTAATACGCGAACGATAACAATTGATGATTCTGTTTCGGGCCGATCTGTAAAGCAGGCTTCTGAGCGAAAATTCGGCCCTTATATTGTTTCGTGCGTTCCATAAAGCCACAAAAACATCCTGCACGACCTCCTCCACGTCTTCTTCACAATCAAGATGTCTGCCGACGAAAATCAGGATTTCGGAGGCATAGAGACCATAGATTTTTTCAAAAGCCCGTTTATCGCCTTTTTTCAGCCGATTTATAAGGTCTTTTTCTCTTTCCACGGGGATTAGTCTATCTGTATCTTCAATATAATGCCCCGGATTTTAACTCATAAAATCCGGAGCTTCTTAGTAAGAAAGGGGTTAAGGCTGCGGTTTTCTCAGCCGATATTTCAGAATACGGGGAAAGTGGATGTCGAATCCACGAATTTTCGGCGCCATTCTTCCTCACTCATGCAGAGAATCATTATCCCCTGCACGAAATTCACGATTGTCCACAATCCGCAGGTTACGATAGAGAGAAGGATATTGATTATTCCGGCCGTAGTTTTTCCAATGAGGAAATACTGTATTCCGAAGCCGCCGATCAGAAGAGCGAGGATTCCGCATACGAGTTTTCGAGAATCGCCCGAGGAGACATTGTCGTATCTTGAGGCGTACTGCATGAGTTCGGGATAAGTGAAGAGCGGTTTCCAGTCGCCGCCGTTGGCACTGACGGGGGTATCGCGAGTGACTCCGTAGGCTCCTATCTGTTCTTTCGTCATGGGGCCGATTGTCTGGCCGTTGAACTGAATGTAATATTCCATTTTATTATTCTTTTTACGTGATTGATATCACCGGGTTATTTATTCTACATTTGGAACGGGACCGTACTTGTTATCAGACTCCTGACTTGGCTGACACCACCATACAAGCAGGAAGATCCATCCTATACAGCACACAAGATTCAGAAGCACCCACCATCCGGAGCGGCCGGTGTCATGAAGGCGGCGTATAGCCATGCCGAGATTGGGAAGGAAAAGGATCAGCGACAGTATTCCATTGGTGCAGTACCACGACATGGGCAGCATTCCCGACGACGGATCGAAATCCTGCATTATGAACGGCATCGAGACCGAGCTTAGGATTGTGTTCAGAATGAACACAAAAAGCTGCCACCACCAGAATTCGGATCGCGAAGTGCGCCCGGTGAAAACGGCATATTTGCTGAATCCGCGCTTTATGGCTTCGCCAAAACCTATCTGCCGCTGATAACCGGAGGCCACCGCAGCAGAGCCTGAAGAGAGGATTTCCATCAGGTCGGGATAGGTGTAAAGCGGACGCCATGCCCCACCCTCGGCACTCACCATTGTGTCACGGTTAACTCCGTAAGCAAAAATCTGCTCCTTTGTCATCGGGCCTGTGACCTGCCCCTGATACATGATGTAATACTGCATGTTGTAAATTTTGAAATTTATTTTGACAAAAATATGAATTTTTTCTATTAAACGAAGAAAAAAGCGGTCTAAACTTTTAACAAAAGTCTAAACCGCTCTGTTTTCAGTCTTATTATTTATCCAAACTCAGATTATGGGCCGTTGCATCACATCGGAGGACGACCGCCGCCACCGGGAGGCGGTCCGCCGGGTCCACCGTGACCGCCATGACGTCCCGGGCCGTCGAATCCTCCGCCTCGAGAGGCCGGTTCCTTTCCTTTTCCGAAGGTGTTGAACTTATAGCTGACGGTGAACATGAAATAACGGGTCAGATCATTGTAGGAGATATCAGATATATAGTTTGCGGTAGCCGTGCGGGATATATTTGATTTCTGCTGAAGAAGGTCGTAGGCCTTGAGCGACAATGTCAGTGACTTGTTGCGGAGCAACTGATAGGAAATCGATGCATTCCACATCCACTCCTTTTTGTCATATCCCTGGGAATAGCCGCTCGTGGCAGTATAGGAGAGATCCGTATTCAATATGATCCCTATCGGAGTGTAGTAATATCCAGAAAATGTTCCTCCGTAATTATGAATCGTCATATTTCCGGAATTCTTCGTCTGAAGGGAGTTCATTGTGTGCTGGATAGTGTAACGCGGACGCAGCTCCAGCTCGAGATTTTCCGGACGGAAAGCTATTGCAGGCATGAAATTCACTGATATAGCGGAACTGCGGTTACGGTCGCCGTTATTGAAACCTATGCTCTGGTTGTACATTGCGAACGTATGGGCCGATACTTGCCAGTTCTTGTTTCGCAACGGCTGCGAAAGCATCGCCATCAGGCGGCCGCTCCAGGCGCCGTTGACATTTACGTAGGTTGTTGTCTGACCTCCTGTCTGGGCATTATAGGTTGTCTTGGAAACGATACTGTTCTGGACTGCCGAGAAATCGCCCATCACCATTATGGACCGTTGGCTGGCCATGTTGAAATCCTGGAAACGCAGGCGCAGACTGTGGGTGAAGGAAGGATCAAGATTCGGATTACCGACGATGATATTCATGGGATTCGAATAGTCGGCCACAGGCTGAAGCTGAGTCATCGACGGCTGTGAGGAACGGCCCATATAGTTCAGCATTATCGAACGGCTGCGCCCCATCTTGTAGCGGTATCTCAGGAACGGAGCGAAGTTCCAGACCCATCGTGTCGGAATGCTTTTCGCATCGGAAATAAGATTCTCGCTTTTCGACATCTGGGGCACGAGAGAGAGTCCGACATCGATATTGTGGGTAGATGAGACATGCTTGAATCCCACACGGATATCCTGATTGAAGTAATCGTTACGGAAGCGGTTGGAAAGCGAGTCATTGAACACCAGATTCTCATAGTCGATCCAGGGCATGGAGCCTGCAGCAGGGTCATCGGGGTAAGTGACCGGATGATCATAGACCATGCGGTCGGAATTGTTCCAGCGATACTGCGCGCGATAGGCGAACGTCAGGAAATTGCCTTTCTTCACATCTCCGATCGGTTCGGTCCATGTCAGGCGAGCGCTCGCATTGTCACTCCATGTGTGACCGAACTCATATTGGTCATAAAGGTCGATAGAATCGTTAAGCAGGAAGAAACGAGAGAAAGAATAGGCATCGGAATGTTCACGCACGTTCGAATGGCTGTAACGCAGATTGACTGAGAATGAACGTCCCGGCTTGTTGCGGAATTTGTGACTGTAGATAAGCGAGGCCCCGTACTCGAACGAGTTTCCGCGTGAACGGCTGTCGTTGAAAGTCTTGCTGACCTGGGAACGGGATGCGTCGCCCGCATAGATCATGGTTGAATCGACAGATGCCGATTTATTCATGTTGTATGAGAAATTTGGGCGGAAATCGATCGTATTGAATGAATCGGGATTCCACTGAATGCGGAAATCGCCGCGCACATTGTGGCCTTTGTCGCGTTTGGCGCTCCAGGAATCCTGGAATGACGTCGAGTCTGCGAAAAGATACTGCCGGTTCTGCGTCTGATAGCTTTTGCGGTCAGTATTGCTGTACATTATATCGCCACCGACGCGAAGCTTCTCGCCATTGCCTACGTTGAAGTTAAGGCCGAGCGCTTTGGAAGTGTTGATACCGTTTGACCCTCCGAAGCGACGGAAACGGTTTCCGTTGCTGTCGGTGAAGCCGAGCTCGTTTATATTGTTGAAGTTTCCGAGAAGCGTAATCTGGTTGTCGTTCCAGAAACGGTTGATGTTGAACGAACCCTTGTATCGGCTGTCAGTACCGTAACCGCCTTCGATAGTGCCGAAATAACCGTTTTTCATACCCTTCTTCACAGTAAGGTTTATGACCGTCTCGTCTTCACCGTCGTCAACTCCCGTCAGACGTGCGAGATCGCTCTTTCGGTCCACGACCTGAAGCTTGTCTATCATGTTGACGGGAAGATTCTTGGAAGCGACCTTAGGGTCATCGGAGAAGAATTCTTTTCCGTCAATGAGGATTTTTGAGACTTCCTTACCGTTAGCTGTAATCTTGCCGTCGGAACCTACTTCAACTCCTGGGAGGCGTTTCAGAAGATCTTCGACAACCGCGTTAGGCTGAGTCTTGTAGGTGTCGGCATTATATTCGATAGTATCCTCCATTACTTTGATGGGAGTCCTGACACCGACAACACTGACCTCGCCGAGAAGCACACCTCCTGATGACAGGCGTACCGTGTCGAGTTTCACATTGCTTTTCTGAAGATTCACATTGGCGAAATTGTCCTGATAGCCTATGAATTTGGTCTGGACGATGTAACGGCCCGATTTCAGATCGGGGAAACTGTAATTTCCCTTGGAATTTGTTGCGACCCCGGCTACGAATGAAGAATCCCGCGCCTGCAACAGACGAACCGAAGCGCCCTCGACCGGAACTCCGTCCTCATCGACCACAGTTCCGCGAATCACCATCGAGTAGGCTGTGGCCGAAATAGCCAGAAGGACCGCGATGAAAAACAATTTTCTTAAAGAAGTTTGCATTCTTGATATAAATATTAGTTGAAACCTATTGGATTATTTATTTCACGACATTTCAGACAACAAAAAAACGCAATGGTTTAACCCTGCGATAAAGCTTTTGCGCGTTAACCCGTGAATAGCTGCAAAACATATCTTAATTACAGATTTTAACATACGGAATTATCGACTTTTTTTATCCTCCATTTTATATCTCCCGGCCGGAGTTCCGAATCTTCATTCATGGAGAATGTTATTTCAATCCAATTGTTTAAAACCTTTGGACAGTCAAATTTGTCTTATATATAAAGCTGATTCAATATTATCGGTCAGTACTTATAAAGACACACGACTATGAAGACGGTAAGGAAACTTTCATTAATGACGGCGGCGCTTCTGACGGGTTCCGTGTCATTGAATTCATGCGACGCACTGTGGGACGCGGACATCTCCTATAACGATCCCTATTATTACGGAAACGGATATTATGGCTGGGACGGAGAATGGCTCCCCACTCTTGCAGGCGCTCCGTTGATTTCTCCATATTATTACGGAGGTTCGGCATTTCCTGTTGGCAATTACCGTCCCGTATATCGGCCCGGCGATAATCCTTGGGGCGGTCCTGTCAATGTAAGACCGCCAAGACCAGTCACCGGTCCCGGAAATTCAATCGGGAACATCAGGCCCGGTCAGGGTGCCGGCAATTCCAATAACGGGCGTCCGGGGTTATTGCGTCCCGCACCCGGAGCTTCGACCTTTCCCAACATAAAAGGGTCGAATCCCGGTATTCAGTTACCCCCTGCAGGTTCAGGATTCAAGTGGACACCCCAGACATCTAAAAAATAATACCTGACAGCATAAAAAAGCCGCAGACAGAGATGGGATATTCCGATTAGTTTTTGTAATTTTGCCACTTGAAAAAAATTACAAAGCGTGGAACCCAAGTATATTTTCGTCACCGGAGGCGTCGTGTCCTCCCTGGGAAAAGGTATTATCTCCGCATCGCTCGCTTGTCTTCTCAAAGCCCGCGGCTACAGAGTGACCATTCAGAAATATGATCCGTATATAAATATAGATCCGGGCACATTGAATCCTTATGAGCATGGTGAATGTTACGTCACCACTGACGGTCGCGAGACTGACCTTGACCTCGGACATTACGAACGCTTCACCAACGTTTGCACAACCAAGGCCAACAATGTCACCACCGGTCGCATCTATCAGAATGTCATAGATAAGGAACGTCGGGGAGACTATCTGGGAAAAACCGTACAGATCATCCCTCACATCACCGATGAGATAAAGCGCAACATAATGCTCCTTGGCAACACCGGAGACTACGACTTCATCATTACCGAAATCGGAGGAACGGTGGGCGACATAGAGTCGCTGCCTTTTCTGGAGGCTGTGCGCCAGCTGAGTTGGGAAATGGAAGACAACAGCATCTGCATGCATCTTACCTATGTCCCCTTCCTTCACGCGGCAAAAGAACTGAAGACCAAGCCGACCCAGCATTCTGTCAAGAAGCTGCAGGAGCTCGGAATCCAGCCCGATATCCTTATTCTGCGCACGGAACATGACATACCTGCCGGAATGCGCCGCAAAATCGCACAGTTCTGCAATGTAGCTCCCAATGCTGTATTCCAGTCAATAGATCTTCCGTCGATCTACGAAGTGCCCGTTGCGATGCACGCCCAACATCTTGATGAAGTAGTGCTCGGAAAACTTGGGGTTAATCCCGAAGGCGAACCCCACATGACACCGTGGATGAACTTCCTGGACAAAATGCACTCTGCCAAGCAAACCGTCACCATAGGGCTTGTAGGCAAATACGTCGAGCTCCAGGACGCATATAAATCCATCAACGAAGCTCTTTTTCAGGCTGCCACCTACTGCGACCGCAAACTTGACCTCCGTTATATCCACAGCGAGAAAGTCAACAATGCCAATGCCGACGAGCTTCTGAAAGAGATGGACGGAGTGATAGTGGCTCCCGGTTTCGGCCAACGCGGCATAGAGGGAAAATTCGCGGCTCTCAAATGGTGCAGGGAAAACGATGTTCCTACGTTCGGAATCTGCCTGGGCATGCAATGCATGGTGATCGAATTCGCCCGTGATGTGCTCGGCCTCACCAACGCCAACTCCACCGAAATGGATCCTTCCACTCCAAACAACGTCATCGACCTGATGGACGAGCAGAAAAGCATATCCAATATGGGCGGAACGATGCGTCTCGGGGCCTACGAATGTAAACTCGAGCCGGAAAGCATTGCCGGGAAAGCCTACGGGAAGACCATTGTCAGCGAGCGCCACCGCCATCGCTTCGAGTTCAACAGCGACTACCGTCAGCGCTTTGAACAGGCTGGGATGAAATGCACGGGAGAAAATCCCAAGACCCATCTTGTGGAAATTGTGGAAGTTCCGAGCCTGAGATGGTTCATGGGAACCCAGTATCATCCCGAATACACCTCGACTGTCCTCAATCCTAATCCTCTTTTCCTCTCTTTCATGAAAGCCGCCATCGATTATCAGGCGGAAAGAACCAACCAATAACCAACTAACTGATGAACAAGACCAACATTATGGGTATCCTGCTGATCGGGGCCATCTTCATGCTATGGATGTACTTCAACCAGCCCTCAGCAGAAGAACAGGCCCGCATGGCAGAGAAAGCACGTCAGGAACAGATCGACGCGCAAGCTTCAGGCACCGATACCAAGGCCAAGCTCACCGACACTGCAGTCACTCCGCAGGAAAAAGCGATAATCGCATCAACGATCCGGGAATTCGGAAAAAAAGATTCGACAGGCCTCTGCGTTCTTAACGCTCCGGCCGCATACATGACAATGGCTCCCGATTCCGTGATCGGAGGCAATGTCACTCTTTCCGACGGATCGAAGGTTGAAATGAGATCAATCCTCGATTCAAATTACGGCAATCTTCCCAAGACGAAAGCCGCTGAAGCATGTGCCGTATTGAGAAAAGCGCTTGCCGATGTGGCCAGATACCGCGGGTTTGCTTCCCATCTTGCGGGCGACTCCGCCACCGTGCGCCTCGAGAACTCACGTCTGGCACTTGATATCTCTAACAAAGGTGCACTTATATCACGTGCTGCGGTAAAAGGATACCAGCGATTCGATTCAACGCAAGTCTGCCCTATTGAGCCAAAAACCGACGGATACGGATTTACACTGACTTCCGCAAGCCAGAGATTTGACACCCGCGACTTCTACTTTGATATAGTGGAGCAGACAGATTCTACCGTAACCCTGAAACTTCAGCTCGGCGACGGTTCTTCGTGGGGTATCCGCTATCACCTCGCACCTGACAGCTACCTGGTTGACATGCAGATCGTCCAGGAAGGCATGCAGAATGTCATTCCGGCCTCTGTAACGACCATGGAATTCAACTGGGACCAGACAATGGCAAGAAATGAAGAAGGCAGAATGTTCGAGGAACAGAACTCGGCCCTCTATTACATGACTGTCGGCGGCGACGTTGAGAACCTGAGCGAAACATCGGAAAAGAAAGAAGAAGTCACGCAACGTCTGAAATGGATAGGTTACAAAAACCAGTTCTTCTCTACAATTTTCATTCCGAACACCAATTTCACAGGCGCAGATCTTAACTCGGTTCCCCTCCCCGACAATGCAGCATATCTGAAGAGAATGACAACGAACGCGGAAATGGACTATTCGTCCACCCACGCAATGCCGGCCGCATTCACCATATTCATCGGCCCCAACTCCTATCCTCTTCTCTCTGACCTCGAGGAGAACATCACTCCCGACGAAAACCTTCACCTCACTAAACTCATTCCGCTGGGATGGAGCCTCTTCCGCTGGATCAACACCCTCATCGTGATTCCGGTCTTCACATTGCTCGGAAAATATATCGCTTCCTACGGTGTGATCATTCTCATTCTGACCATCTTCATCAAGCTCATACTTTTCCCCTTCACCTACAAGAGCTACATGTCGCAGGCCAAGATGCGCGTGCTCGCTCCCGAAATCAAGGAAATAAACGAAAAGTATCCCGGCCAGGAGAACGCGATGAAACGTCAACAGGAATCAATGGCACTCTACAGCCGCGCAGGTGCATCGCCCATGTCGGGATGTCTGCCTCTGCTGCTCCAGATGCCTATCCTCATCGCCATGTTCAAGTTCTTCCCCTCGGCCATTGAACTCCGCGGCCAGTCGTTCCTTTGGGTAGCCGACCTCTCCGCCCCCGACTATATAATCTCGCTCCCCTTCTCCATCCCCTTCCTCGGCGACCGACTCTCGCTGTTCTGCCTACTCATGACGGTGACCAACATCCTCTACACACGCATCAACATGCAGAGTCAGCCCGGAGGTAACTCTATGCCCGGAATGAAATGGATGATGTATCTGATGCCTGTGATGTTCCTCTTCTTCTTCAACAACTATGCCGCAGGCCTCAGCTACTATTATTTCCTCTCGCTTCTCATCACCATCATCCAGACCTACATTTTCCGTCAGGTCGTCAATGAGGAAAAAGTGCGTGCCACAATGCGCGAGAACGCGAAGAAACCGAAAAAGAAATCCGGTTTCATGGCCCGGCTTGAGGAAGCCCAGCGCAAACAGCAGGCCATGCTTCGCGAACAGGAGAAGCAACGCAACAAACGCAACGGCGCGAACAGACGTTAATTCAACCCTAAAAATCAATATAATATGATTTCAAACAAAGTACAAGACGCTATCAACGCGCAGATCAATGCAGAACTCTGGTCCGGCTATCTCTATCTTTCAATGGCCATGAACTTCGAAGCCATGGGCCGTCCGGGAGTCGCAAACTGGTTCCGCATCCAGTTTCAGGAAGAACAGGCTCACGCCGAAATCTTCATCAATTATCTTGTACAGCGCGACGGACGCGTAAAACTCGAGCCTATTGCCGCTGTTCCTCAAGATTGGGCTACCCCTCTTGACGCATTTGTTGCAACTCTCGAGCACGAGAAGAAAGTAACCGCTATGATTAACGATCTCTATGCGCTTGCCGAAGCTGAAAAAGACTACGCTACACGCGACCGTCTCGCGTGGTTCGTTGGAGAACAGGTCGAGGAAGAAGACAACGCTCGCCAGCTCATCGACAAATTCAAACTCATCGGCGACAACGGAATGGGCCTCTACATGCTGAATCAGGAACTGGCCGCCCGCACATATACAGCTCCTTCTATTCTTTCAGCAGAATAAATTTCCCTACATACCACCGACAAAAAAATCCCGGATCGCTCCGGGATTTTTTTATTGAACTTGATTTGACTTTCTGAAATAAGTTCAAATCAGTTTATTGGTTGAAAGGTGGAATCAGACGTTGAACAGGAAGTGCATTATGTCGCCGTCCTGAACCACATACTCCTTTCCTTCGATATTCATTTTCCCCGCCTGACGCACAGCTGCCTCCGATCCGAGCGTTACGTAATCGTCATATTTTATTACCTCGGCGCGAATGAATCCCTTTTCAAAATCCGTGTGGATTATACCGGCACATTTAGGTGCTTTCGACCCCCTCAAGAAAGTCCATGCACGAACTTCGTCGGGGCCGGCAGTGAAATATGTCTGCAGATCAAGGAGAGAATAGGCCGACCGGATCAGACGGGCAACACCTGACTCTTCCAGACCGATTTCCTGAAGGAACATCTGGCGGTCCTCGTAAGTGTCCAGTTCGGCAATCTCAGCCTCTGTCTGAGCAGCAACCACAAGCAGCTGCGCATTCTCCTCGGCGATCGCTGCGCGGACAGCATCCACGTAAGCATTGCCTGTTACAGCCGAAGCGTCATCGACATTGCAGACATAAAGGACCGGTTTATTGGTCAGAAGAAAGAGATCGCGCGCGAATTTCTGCTCGTCGATAGTATCGAATTCAACCGTGCGTGCCGCTTTGCCCTCTTTCAGGGCCTCATAATAGCGGCTAAGTACTTCATATTGCATCTTTGCGACTTTGTCACCGCCGGTCTGCGCCTGTTTCTGAGTGCGGGCCATGCGGCTTTCAACAGTTTCAAGATCCTTGATGAGAAGTTCGTAATCGATGATCTCCTTGTCGCGGACAGGATCGACTGTACCGTCAACATGGGTGATGTTATCGTCATCGAAACAACGCAACACATGTATGATCGCATCCGTCTCCCGTATGTTGGCAAGGAACTTGTTGCCGAGACCCTCGCCCTTGCTGGCGCCTTTTACGAGGCCGGCGATATCGACAATTTCTACCGTAGCGGGAACCACACTCTTCGGCTTACACATATCGACGAGCGTGTTCAGGCGGTCATCAGGAACTGTGATGACACCGACATTGGGTTCGATTGTACAGAAAGGGAAATTGGCCGACTGGGCCTTAGCGTTTGAGAGACAATTGAAAAGAGTGGATTTCCCGACATTGGGTAATCCCACTATTCCGCATTGAAGAGCCATATATAGGGGTTTTGATTATTATTTGATATTAAAAAGACATGCAAAGTTACATAAAAAACCCCGAATACCAACATGTAACAGCCTTTTCAAGGCCTGACCGATGCAGGAAAAGCCTTGCTGCCACTCTCAGGCAAGATGGATAAGTTTCCGGAATATATCGACTGTTTCCGGATTTCCCGAATATTTACCCTGGTCCTCGCTGAGTTTACATGTCGGGCAATAAAACGGCCAAGATTCAGTGATCTTGACATCGGTCAGCTTTATGACTATGTTCATCGGCCTGACGTTTTTGAAATCATTGGTGAAATGAGTCCCTATTCCAAACGACGGAATACATTTGTTCCTCGCATACTTCTGGATTCTTATGGCTGAATCAACATCAAGGCCGTTGCTGAACACTACCTGTTTGGTCGCAGGATCGATCTTCAGCGAACGATATTTATCAACAATCAGGTCAAGCTGTTCGAAGTCATCTCCGCTATCCACCCTTAGCCCTTTGAACATATTTGCGAAATCCTCCGAAAAGTTCAGGCTGAAAATGCGCCATCCGTAAGTGTCATAGAGAAACGTTCCAAGCGCGCCCCTGTATGTGTCGGACCACTTGCGCATCGCGATATGGTTGGCCATCTGCGGCCCGTACATCCCGGCAATGGCACAGACAAACTCATGAGCCATGGTCCCGACCGGCGTCAGGCCGTATTTCATGGCGAAATAAACATTGCTTGTGCCCACGAAGCGTCCATCTCCCTCGGCTTCCATGCCGCTGTCCCTCAAAGCCCTTATGACAGTTTCCTGAGCCGCGAACGACGCCCTGCGCCGTGTCCCGAAATCGCTGAAACTGCAACCTGCTTCAAGCAGGCGCCTCCCTTTCTCGAATGTCTTCTCATAATAAGCATCGTAATCCAAGCCTTCCGACTGGCCGGTCATGATGTAATAAAGTTCGGAGATAATCGCCAGCACCTTGACCTCGAGCAATATGGTGCTGCTCCAGCAACCCTCGAATTCCACCGAGAGATGGCCCGACGCATCCTGACTTACGCTGACAAGACGCCTGTCATAACGGAAACCACGCAAATACTCGCAGAACCAGGCCGGAATGTAGCGGCACCTCGTTTTCAGAAAATCCACTTCCTCATCGATTATGACCACATTTTCAAGCATGGCGATCTGTTCCGCAAGCTCTCCGGCGAAGCCCGGAGGATAAACGGTATTGTTTCGGTCCATAAAACGGTATCTCACCTGCGTGCGGGGATAATTGTCTATAACCGCGCAACACATGGTGAATTTATATAGGTCATCGTCCGTGAAATGAGTTATTATCGGTCGCATGGGAAGGTTTATTGTAATTCAGAATCCACAAGACACCGCTGACTGCGGCAACTTTCTCTTTATAACAATCCGGTGCCTCTTTGTGTTGCGCCAAGTTTTCATCCGCCCGGTCATAACCGGCTGCGGGGAAATTGGTAATTTTTCAAGTAAAAAAGGTTATAGCCTGTTATCCGGATTTTATAATTTTGCCAATGGTAAGTTGAAATTTTTTAAACTGTCAAGTTTTATGAAAAAGGCCTCGACACTGATATTATTCTCATTAATTATTCCTTTTCTCACATTTAAACCAATGGCACAACAGATTATCGAGAATCGCTTTCGGAACGGAGTGAAGAAAGAAATAGTCCAGACAGCAGGGCGACAGCAGCTCGGAGAGTTCGCGCCCGAGTTCGCGCATCTCAACGATGACATTCTTTTCGGAGAGGTATGGAGTCGCAATGATCTTCTGTCACTGCGCGACAGGAGTCTCGTCACAATAACCTCACTTATAAGCCAGGGAATCACCGACTCGTCACTCACATTCCATCTTCAGGAAGCCAAAAAGAACGGAATAACCCGCACAGAGGCTGCCGAGATCATCACTCACATAGCGTTCTATGCAGGGTGGCCCAAAGCATGGGCAGCATTCCGGCTCGCTAAAGAGGTCTGGAACGACGACATCAAAGGCGACGACGCCAAAGCCGCATTCCAGCACGAAATGATTTTCCCGATCGGAGAACCCAACACCGCCTACGCCCGCTATTTCAAAGGCAACAGCTATCTGGCACGCATATCGGCCGATCAGATTCCGTTTGCCAATGTCACCTTTGAACCCGGATGTCGCAACAACTGGCATATACACAAGGCTTCCAAAGGCGGAGGACAGATGCTGGTCGGTGTTGCCGGACGCGGTTGGTATCAGGAAGAAGGGAAAACCGCACAGGAGATCCTCCCGGGAACGGTAATACACATTCCGGCCAATGTCAAACACTGGCATGGCGCAGCACGGGATTCATGGTTCGCTCATCTTGCTTTTGAAGTTCCGGGAGAGAACACGGAAAACGTATGGCTCGAGCCCGTTTCCGATGCCGAATACGAAAAACTCTGAAAACAATTGACCTGAATTGATCCAAAAGGGGGGCGCAATCGCGCCTCTTTTTATTTTCTGATTTTTCAGAGATCAGCTGATCCAAGGTTATAATAACTTCTTCCAGAAAGCTCTACGTACAACATAGGTTGATCCCCTATACTCTCTCTTTATACCTATGGGATAATCAGATGGCTATATCACGATTGGGAGATTTTTGTTAACTTTGCAACCTGAAATAACGTAAACTTGATAGGATGCTAACATTGAATTCCAAGATTCTTAAAGTTGTTTTTGCAGTGGCAGCCTCTTTCGTTGTCAATCTCGCATGGCAAAACGTGTGGCATGTAACCACACTGCTTGATCTCCCCCGCCAGACCGTTCTCAACGACTCTGTAAGGGATTTACTATTGGCACTGACGGCATTTATCGTTTTGTCTATAGTTGTCAGACCTAAAGAACAGGGTTCATTTCTCGGACTTGAATCAAACGTCATAAGAGGATTTTCTGTAGCTGTAATTTCGGCATTGCCCATATATATAGTATTTCCTATTATCGGAACCATAAGTCCCGATTTAACCTTTCCATTACTTGTGAGGAAGAGCTTTTTGCCTGGTTTCATAGAGGAACTGTTATGCCGGGCCTTTATGTTTGGATTATTCTTCCGATATGCAAAAATAGGTTTTATATGGGCAGTTTTATTCCCCTCTGTCTTGTTTGGACTTGGTCACATATATCAAGGACATGACATAGTTTCATGCCTTGCGGCATTTGGCGTCACATTTATTGGAGCCGTCTATTTTAGTTGGATATACGCTGCATGGAATTTTAACCTTTGGGTTCCTATTGGGCTTCATATCCTGATGAATGCCGCATGGGTAATATTCAATGTTACAGGAACAGAGGATGCTGCAGGCGGACTGATATCTAACATTGTTCGAGTTATCAGCATTGCTTTAGCTATCCTCATTACCATTTATTATCATAAGAAAAAAGGCGAGAAAGTCTTTAATTACCCAATCTGGAGATTCTAACTCTTTCCTTCTTTTAATCTCATATTGGACTCTACCATACAATTAAGAATGGTATAGTCCAATTTTTTTGTCATTGAAAGCATATCCGCTTTAGATTCACCATTAAAGAGATAAAACTTATCGATTGTCAATAAATAGTTAAATCTTAACGGGTGATAATATTTATGCCACTTTAAGATTAAGAACAAAAGAGGCACAAAACTTCATCTGAATACGCTGTATGTCAGCGAAAATGTGTAGCTTTGTGAATTGGCATCGTGCCATATCATAAAGCAATGGCAAAAATCAAAGTACAAAATACAGAAATAGCAGTTGTAAAATACAACGAAGAAGATTATATCAGCTTAACGGACATGCCTCGCAGCCAGATGCAGGAGCATATAATTTTCCGTTGGTCGAGCCCTAAAAGCACCATAGAGTATCTCGGAGAATGGGAAATGCTCTATAATCCCGATTTTAATTGTACCGAATTCGGTACAATTAAAAATGCCGCAGGAAGCAACAACTTTGTGCTGTCCGTAAAAATATGGATTGAACGAACAAATGCCATAGGCATACGATCAAAAGCAGGTCGTTACGGTGGCACATACGCACATCGGGATTGCGTAGTCTCTCATTGAAAACATTTTTATTATGAAATACAATATAAATCATTCACTCCTTCGCTCTTTGGCTCTTTCTGTGGGATTGCTGTCAGCGTTTTGGTTCCTTCCTTCAGGAATCGCCGTGGCTAAGGAGAAAAAGCATGTCCAAGCGGTTGTGGAAGTGCAAAAAGATATAATCAAAGCTGATGGACCTTCATTAAAAATGGCATTTAATGGCATAGTGAGCCCAAATCCCTGGAATATAGACACTACCCTCAATCCTGACATTTTGACTACGACAGCGGCTACTGTTACCTTTATGTCAGGTATTGACACGCTCACTGTAAATCTTGACGAGTGGTCGCATAAAGATATTACCGTTATGACCGTAGAGGGGGACTCTGCTCATGTGCGTATAAATCGCCGTGCTGCCAATCCCTACGAGAATCCAGACCCCGCATTGCTCAAACGCTCACCTTCGGGTCTGCTAAGCCCCGAGCAAGCAAAATTTGATATAGGCGCTCTTTTCTATACTATCAGTGAGGTGCATCCCAATATGTATTCCGTTGCGGGTCAAATCAGTCTTCTTTCTGCAATAAATCGAGCATCCGAAAGCATAACCGATTCAATCTCCGTTGAAGAACTATATAAAATTGCAGCTCCGATAGTCGCTATGATAGGTGACGGACATACAAATCTGTTTTTTCCCGCAAATTCGGTTTTCAAACGTGATACGAAAAGACTACCGGTATGGATGCATGTGGAATCGGACCGTACAATTACAGTGGATCGTTCTATTGACTCAATCATGCCTTGCGGTGCAAAAGTCCTTAAAATTAACGGCAAAGCTACCGATCAGATAATAGATGAACTTATGCAATATGTGAGTGGTGAAACCGAGCATTTCAGACTTTCGCGTCTTGACGATTTACGTCCGTTGCTCCATGTAAGCATGCCTGCCGACTCATACGAAATTGAATATGTCGCGCCCGGGACAACAGAGACTCGCTCTTACACATTCCCCGCTCTTACTCCTCCAGAGTATATGTCAAGAGTCCCTGCGCCGAAAAACGACAACAATTCCAGCGAACCATACACTTTCCGCATTGACGAAAGCGAGCAAGTCGGGATCATGGATTTCAGAAGTTTTGAGAACCAGGACAAGATGAAAACGTTTGCCGACTCAATGTTTACTACTCTTCGAAAAAGAAGAATACGGGATTTGATTATAGATATTCGTGAGAACGGAGGCGGTGCGAGCAGTGTCGGTGATATTCTCCTGCAGTATTTCACTCCAAAACCTTTTATCCAAATGGAAAAAGTATTGATAAGGATAACTCCGACCACACGACGGCTGATGTGGTACGGCGATATGATACCGGGAATATATTACCATGTAACTCCCGAGGACAAATTTCATAAACCTCTTTCCCGCGAAGAAGGTTTTTACGACGGAAAAGTATGGCTGCTGACCTCGAATAAAACATTTTCATCGGCAGGTTCTTTCGCCTGGGCCGCTCAGGTTTTCGGAGCAAGTACCCTTGTAGGAGAAACTACCGGTGGCATGAACGTGGCATACGGCGATGTGCTGGGTTACAATCTTCCGGTTTCAGGAATCACCTGCGGTATATCATATAAACGGTTTTGGAAGCATAACGCCGATGAAAACGACATCCACGGAGCTATCCCCGAATATCAGGTTCCTAAAGAAGAGGCCATGATAAAGGCGTTACAGCTCATCAGAGAGAGCCGTCAGAGTAAATAAAAATGCTTTCCTTCTGAGAGGATATAAGGATGTCACATTCAAAAAATCAAATGCAAAATGAAGATACTTAGATATATATTATTCATCTTACCGTTTATATTAGTTTCGTGCGCAGATAAAGACGAACCCTACGCAGACCTGTTTTCAATTGCCATAGAGTTGGATGAACAAGGAGGTGAAGTCCATATCATCAAGCACGAATGTGAGGTAAGGGTCAATGGAGAACAGCAATATGTTCATGTCACGCTTTCGGGCGATTTCGATGACTTAAGCCTTCTTCCTCCCTACAGTTCTCGCGATTGGTCTATGGTCACTATTGGAGATTCATCCATGAGTATCCTCATCCTTGCAAACAACTCCGGAACCGTGCGAAGGGATAATGTCGATTTTGTCGTATCAAAGGGATCTCTTAAGAATGAAGGCACTATTTCTGTCTCTTATACACATCTCCGAGCCCACGAGACTACGCTGCATCTCG
>ENA-OYXU01000118-OYXU01000118.1-human-gut-metagenome-genome-assembly--contig:-NODE-118-length-34098-cov-6.305320_pt1 | contig 34098 bp, 19 predicted proteins | sample MGYA00243243_ERZ653435 | MGnify/ENA primary metagenome ERZ653435 (study PRJEB26926, sample SAMN06165113) | human gut metagenome | biome: ENVO:00009003; feature: ENVO:2100002; material: ENVO:00002003... | reverse complement strand
CTAGGACGCAAGATTTTCATTCTTGAAAGAGGAGTTCGATTCTCCTATGGGCTACTACAGCTGACCGTGTCATCAGACACGGTCAGCTGTGTTTATATAGTAGCTGCTTTAGCTAAAAAATAACGGGTCAGCAGCAAAACCCGGATGAAATGTTAAAAAGACATATATAATTATGCAGGGATATCCCAGAGCGACCGGCCGGGAGCTGCGGCATGTATAATTCGCGAATCATGGCGGCCACATTATACTTGCCGATGGCAAGTCCCTACTACTTTGTTTTTAACATCCGCTTTTTTACATTGGTCCAAAATAACGGCTCCGGGGCATCTGCTCCGGAGCCGTGTTAGTCATATGGGGCTTATATGCCCTGTGAGCCTTATATGGCTGATAAATTATTTGTCGGCCATTTCAAACTCGAGAGTAGCCCCGGCGAGGATGTCGCCGTGGGTGAAGAACGGTTTGTCGAGCTCTTTACCGTTAAGTTTCATCGACTTGATGTATTTGTTGTCCTTAGAGAAGTTCCTGACGTCGATAACAACTTTTTTGCCGTTGGGCAGATTGACTTCGGCGTGCGGGAACCACGGGCGGCCGATAGAGTAGACCGGTTTGCCCGGACACACCTGATAGAAGCCGAGCGCGTTGAGTACATACCAAGCCGACATCTGGCCGCAGTCCTCGTTGCCCGACAGGCCGTCGAAGTCGTTGCGGTACTGCTCTTTTAGCACCGAGTCGACGAGTTCCTGTGTGCGCTCGGGACGGTCGACGTAGTTATATAGGTGGATGATGTGGTGAGAAGGCTCGTTGCCGTGTGCATACTGGCCGATGAGTCCTGAAATGTCGGCCGAGGCGTTCTCGCCGATAACTGATGAATCGGCAGTGAAGAGCGAATCAAGTTTTGAGGCGAAGGCTTCGCTGCCGCCCATAAGTTCGATGAGTCCCTCGACATCCTGTGGAACAAACCATGCCCACTGCCATGCCGTGCCTTCGCAATAGTCGGTCACGTTGTGATTGGATGCGCGCGGATTGAACGGCTCGTTCCACTTGCCGTTGCTGTCTTTGCCGCGCATAAAGCGTGTCTCCGGGTCAAAGTAGTTGCGGTAGTTCTGAGCGCGCTCGCTGTAGCGTTTGTATCCGGCGGAGTCGCCGGCTGCCTTGGCGAGCTGTGCGATGCAGTAGTCATCATAGGCAAACTCAAGGCCGTTGGCTACGCTCTGGCGCTCTAAGTCGCAGGGGATATAGCCGAGGCTGTCGGTATATTTTTTAGACATGGGCACAAGACGTCGCACCATATCGGCGGGGGCTGCGATGCCGGTTGTGTCATAGACAGATGAGCGGACGGCTGCCTTGTAGGCTTCGGCTACGTCAAAGTCAGAGATGCCTTTGGTGCAGGCGTCGGCAAGCAGTGACACGGCGTGATAGCCGGGCATTGTTGAGGTATAGTTGGCAGCGAGTTCCCATTTGGGCAGCAGACCGCCTTCGCGATACTTGGTGATGAGCGAGTTGAGCAGTTCGTTGTTGAGCTCGGGCTCGATGATGGTCTTGAGTGGGTGTAGAGCTCGGTGAGTGTCCCATATAGAGTAGATGGTGTAGATGGGCTTGTCGGGTGTGGTCTGCTTGACAGAGTGGTCCATGGCGAGATAGCGACCGTCGGCATCAGAGAAGAGATTGGGGCTGACGGCTGTGTGATAGAGGGCGGTGTAGAAGACTGTCTGATCGTCTTTGTCGTCGGTTGTGATATCGATTTTCGACAGATAATCGTTCCAAGCCTGACGGTTGTCGGCGCGTACGGTCTCGAAGTCTTTGTTTTCGAGTTCGACATGGAGATTGTTCTCCGCGCCCTCGCGGTCGACAGGTGAGATGGCGAGGCGCATCTCCACAGTCTCGCCGGCCGCGGTCTTGCTGAAGCCGAGGATGGCCTTGCAGCGTGCGCGACCGTCTTCGAGGGTGTCAGTGATGAGTTCGTATTCAAACGGACGCGAGGTCTCGGCGTAGAGGCTCAGCTGCTGATTACGGGCCCAGCCGCGTGTCACTTTGAAGGCTTTGATGGCGTTGTCGCCGGCAGGCTCGATTTCCATGGCCGTGTTCTGATGGCCCTGATTTGAGTAGTCGAGATCGACGATGATGCCGGCGTTGTCGCTCTGCGGGAATGTGAAGCGGTAGATGGCGGCACGTTTGGTCGAAGTGATTTCGGCCTTCACGTCATAGTCGTCGAGGGTGACGGCATAATAGCCCGGGGAGGCAGTCTCTTTATCGTGGCTGAAAGCCGAGGCGTAGGGGCGATTCTGCGAGCTGTTGTCCTGCGGGTTGATGCGGGCCTCGCCGACAAAGGGCATGATGAGAAAGTCGCTGTAGTCGCCGATGCCGGTGCCGCTCAGATGGGTCTGGGCGAAACCGTTGATGAGCGAGTCGCTGTGGTGATAGCCCGAGCAGGCGTCCCATCCCGAGATGCGGGTGTCGGGGCCGGGCTGTATCATGCCGTAGGGCATTGTCGGGCCGGGGAAAGTGTGGCCGTGGCCTCCGGTGCCGATCATGGGGTTGACCATGGCGGCATAGTCTTTTGACGGCTGCTGCGTCGAGCAGGCGACAAGCATGGCTGCAGCGATGAGCGCCGCGGCCGGGAGCATTAGTTTTTTCATTAAACGGTCTTTAAAGAGTTTATAAGTGATGAATTGTTCTTAAATGCCGATGTCAGTCGTTGCGGCCCGGCAGACAGCGAGGCGACAGCCAGTCAGTGGTCACGAAGTCTACGCCGGCCTCGGCCACGCGGCGGTAGTCTTCGGGACGGTTGACAGTCCATGTGCCGACTTTGAGGCCTGCGTCGTGGAAACGCTTGACAGCTTCGGGAGTGACTCCGTCATGGGCCATATCGATGTCAATCTTGTGCTCGACACACCAGTCGTAGAACGGCTCCCATTTGGCATTGGTGAGCAGCTGCAGCGTGATGTCGGGGTAGTTTTTGCGAATATACTCCAAGCAGGGCCGCATCGAGGTCAGTATTATCACATCGTCACGGACGCCGGCACGGTCGATGGCGTCGATGAGCAGAGGGATGTTGTTGCAGTCCTTGGAGTTGATGCCTGTCGACCATTTTAGCTCGACAAGCGGCTTGACGCCACCCTTGCGGCAGATGTCGAAGTATTCGTCAAGGGTGCATATGCCTCCCTGATAGCGGTGGCCGACACGGGTCTGGTCATAGCGCTCGGCGCGGAGCGAGTCGAGAGTGGTATTGGCAATTTCGAGATTTCCGCCGAGACGTTTGGTGTCAGTGTCGTGGCTTATGACAATGACGGAGTCGCCCGTGACACGTATGTCACACTCTAAATATTTAAAACCCATCGTTGCGCCGTAGTCAAATGCAGCGGCTGTGTTCTCGACGCCGTAGCGGCATCCGCGGTGGCCGACCATGACCGGCTCTTGGGCGCAAAGGCCGAATACAGATAAAAGTAAAAGCAGAAGTGAAAAATGATGTTTCATGATATTATGTGATTTTCTGCAAAAATAGCAAAATATCCATAAATAGCGGTGCCTGATTGTCTAAAGCAATCAAGAAAAAAGGATAATTGCGGCAATGTCACGGAAAAAGTCTAACTTTGTGGCTTAAAGCCGGACAAAATGGCCGGATTAAAAGTTAAGACAGACAGATGAAGATAAACAGACGATTCACAATGATGCATGTGCCGGTGCTGGCCGTCATAGCGGCCTTGGCCACGGCGTGCGCGAGTATCGGACGCCCCGAGGGCGGTCCGCGCGACTATGACCCGCCGGTGTTTGTCAGCTCGCGTCCGGCTCCCGGCTCTGTCAGATTTGACGGCAACCGGCTGACACTTTTCTTTGACGAGAACGTGCAGTTGCAGGATGCTTTCAACAAGGTGGTCGTCTCGCCCGTGCAGCTGCAGCCGCCGCAGGTCTCTGCCAACGGCCGACGCGTAACGGTCGAGCTGCGCGACACGCTGCAACCCGGTGTCACTTATACGGTTGACTTCGCCGACGCCATCAAGGATCTCAACGAAGGCAACGTGCTCGACGGATTTGCAATAGACTTCTCGACCGGTGACAGTATTGACACGCTGCGCATCTCGGGCATGGTTTTGGAGGCACGCACCTTGGAGCCGGCTCAGGGGATGCTCGTGGGCGTACATTCAAATCTGTCTGACACGGCGCTGACCAAAATACCTTTTGAGCGCATCGCGCGTACAAATCAGTACGGACAGTTCACCGTCCGCAACCTCAAGCCCGGCACATACCGCGTCTACGCCCTCAATGATCTTAACCGCGATTATCGCTGGGACCGCTCCGAGGATGTCGCCATGAGCGAGTACACTGTTTCGCCGTCAGTCGAGAACATTATGGTTACCGACACGTTGATTTCGTCAGAGGGTCTTGATTCCATGGTCACACGTCCCGGTCTGAAATATTTGCCGAATGATGTGCTGCTCTCATGGTTTAACGAAGGTTATAAACCACAGTATCTCAAGGATTACAAACGTCTTGACCGCCGCCGTGTGTCACTTAACTTTGCTGCACCGGCCGATACTCTGCCGGTAATCAAAATAGTTGACGGAGCTCCCGGTGTCGGAGCCGACATCGACACATGGGCTGTCGGACAAATCAACCCGACGCGCGATTCGCTCGTCTACTGGATTCGCGACACAACGGTGCTCGCCGCCGACTCGCTGCGACTGTCGGTGAAGTATCTGCGCACAGACACGACCGATCAGCTGAGCTGGCAGACTGACACACTCAGATTCTATTTCCGAGACCCCGATAAGAAAAAGAAAGACAAGGATAAAGACAAGGCTGACAGTGTGCGTGTCGACGCCGCGGGAGTGCCTCAGCCCGACAAGTTGCTTGCCATAAAACCCGTTTCTCCGGGACAGGTACACTTCGCGCCTCTTCGCATCGAAATCGAGCAACCCATAGAGTCGTTTGACCAAAAAGGTTTTCATCTTGAAATCAAACGTGATACCGTCTGGGAGGCAATGGCGACAGGCAAGTTTATGCCCGACTCGGCTCAGCCGCTGACGCGTCGCCGGTTAGATGTCGACTGGGAGCCGGGCATGACGTACCGTCTGACCGTTGACTCGACGGCAGTCAAAAGCATATACGGCGAATGGAACGGCCCGTTTCGCCACGAGTTTACCGTGCGACCTCTCGAGGAATATGCAAACCTCTATTTCAATATCACCGGTTTAGAGTCTGATTCGGCCGGAGTGGCCGAGAGAGTGGTTGTCGAACTTTTAGACTCGGGAGACAAACCCGTGCGCACGGCTGCGGCCGACGACAAGGGACGAGCGGAGTTTCATTGGCTTGATCCGTCGACTTATTACGCCCGGTTGTTTATAGACCGCAACGGCAACGGCGTGTGGGATACCGGCTCGGTAGGCGAAGACCGACAGCCCGAAGAAGTCTATTATTTCGGCAAAAAGCTCAATGTCAAGAAAAACTGGGACATCGAGCAGGCATGGAATATATTCGAGCTCGCTGTCGACGCCCAGAAGCCGCAGGCTATAAAGAAGAACAAGCCCAAGACCAAGGGCAAAGACCGTGACCGTGACTCCACTGACGAAGAAGATGTCGAGTATGACGAGTTCGGCAACCCGATTGACGGTTATTATGATGACCCCAATGACCCGAGCAACATCAACAACCGCCGTCCCGACCGCAATAACAGCCGCAACAACCGTAATAACCGCAACAACCGCGGGACGGGACGATATAACTCGTCGGTCGTAAGATAGCATCAAGTTTTGTTGATATTGGCATTATTCGCCCCGAGACTGAACCCTCGGGGCGAATTTTCATTATTATAATGTGTAGTTTAAAAAATTTGACTACATTTGTCGCTCGAAAAACAAAAATGCAACCGATATGCTGAAAAATCTTGTAATAGTCGAATCTCCCGCAAAGGCAAAAACCATCGAAAAATTTCTCGGCAAAGACTATAAGGTCATGTCGAGTTACGGACATATACGCGACTTGCGCAAGAAGAATTTCAGTATTGACATCGACCGCGATTTCGCTCCGATTTATGAGATACCGGCCGACAAGCAGGCGCTTGTCGGCGAGTTGAAGAAAGCTGCCTCTCAGGCCGAGACCGTCTGGTTAGCCTCCGATGAGGACCGCGAGGGAGAGGCCATCGCTTGGCATCTCTATGAGGTGCTCGGACTTCAGCCTGAAAATACACGCCGCATTGTTTTTCATGAAATCACTAAAAACGCCATCCTCAACGCCATAGCCAATCCGCGCACGATTGACCTTAACCGTGTCGACGCTCAGCAGGCTCGTCGTGTGCTTGACCGCATCGTCGGTTTCGAGCTGTCACCCGTATTGTGGAAGAAAATCAAGCCCGCGCTTTCGGCCGGACGTGTTCAGTCAGTCGCAGTCAGACTGATTGTCGAGCGGGAGAACGAAATCAAACGTTTTGTCAGTGAGCCGTATTATCGTGTCACCGCCAACTTCGTAGCCGGTGAGTCAGCCGCCATAAAGGCCGAGCTCAGCCACCGTCTGCCCGACGCTAAATCTGCACGGACATTCCTTGAGGACTGCCGTGAGGCGGAGTTTCATGTCGGAGAGATTAATGTCAGACCAATGAAAAAGAGTCCGGCGCCTCCGTTCACAACCTCGACTCTGCAGCAGGAGGCATCGCGCAAACTCGGATTCACCGTTTCACAGACCATGATGGTAGCGCAGCGGCTTTACGAGGCCGGACATATTACCTATATGCGTACTGACTCGGTCAACCTCTCCAACGAGGCTATCGCTGCCATCTCAGACGAAATCAAGAACAATATAGGTGAGCGTTATCTCCACGTGCGTCGTTATCACACATCGTCAAAAGGCGCGCAGGAGGCCCATGAGGCCATCCGCCCGACCTATGTCAGCAATGCGACAATCGAAGGCACCGCTCAGGAGAAGCGTCTCTATGCACTGATTTGGAAACGCACCGTCGCCTCGCAGATGTCAGATGCCGAAGTCGAGAAAACCACTATCGATATCAAGCCGTCGACCCGCAGCGAGCATTTCACGGCCAACGGCGAGACCATCAAGTTTGACGGTTTTCTGCGTGTCTACATAGAGAGCCGTGACGATGAGGAGGCCGAGGAGGGCGAACTGACACTGCCCAAGGTCAGCGAAGGTGAACGCCTGAGCGTTACCGAAATCACCGCCACCGAGCGTTTCACCCAGCAGCCCGCGCGCTACACCGAGGCGTCGCTCGTCAAGAAGATGGAGGAGTTAGGCATAGGCCGTCCGTCGACTTATGCGCCGACTATCTCGACCATACAGCAGCGCGAATACGTCGAGAAAGGCGAGAAAGAGGGTGTCACACGTACATTTGACACACTGACGCTCGCCGGCGGCAAAATAACCGCACGCAAAAAGACCGAGACTGTCGGTTCCGAGAAAGGTAAGCTGATGCCTACCGACATAGGTGTTGTCGTCAACAGTTTCCTGACCGAATATTTCCCTGACATCCTCGACTATAACTTCACCGCCCGCGTAGAGGAGAAGTTTGACGAGATTGCCGAGGGTAAACTCCCGTGGACCAATGAGATGCGCACGTTCTATGACATGTTCCATCCCGAGGTAGACAAGGCGCTGAACGTCAAGCTCGAACATAAGGTCGGTGAGCGTATGCTCGGCACCGACCCCAAGACCGGGCGCCCCGTGTCGGTTAAAATCGGACGTTTCGGCCCGTTGGTACAGATCGGCACAGGCGAAGGCGAGGAGAAACCTCAGTTTGCGTCGCTCCTCAAGGGCCAGTCTGTGTCGACCATCACGCTCGACGAGGCCCTGCGACTGTTCGACTTCCCGCGCGTTCTCGGCGAGTATGAAGGCGCCGATGTCAGTGTCGGCATAGGTCGCTTCGGTCCTTATGTGCGCCATCAGAGTAAATATTACTCTATCCCCAAGACCCTGGCCCCGGCCGCAGTCACACTCGATGAGGCCATCACGCTTATCGACGAGAAACGTGCGGCCGACGCTCGCAAAGTTGTCAAGGAGTTTGACAACGAGCCCGAACTCAAGATATTAAACGGCCGCTACGGCGTCTATATAGCCTATAAAGGCGAGAACTACAAACTGCCCAAGACTGTCACCGAGCCGGCATCGCTCACCGCCGACGAGGCTCTCGCGATTGTAGCCTCTCAGGATAGCAAACCCAAACGCACCCGCGCCGCATCGACGCGTGCCAAAAAAAGCAAATAAGCCTTATGCCGCGTCAGTTGTCAAGAAAACCCGGCGCCGAGCGCGCGCCATTCCATCCCGACGTCATCTTAGACTTCACCGCCGACGGCGATATGCCCCTGCTTGAGTATCTCTTCAAGGCAATGCCTGACCGCAAGCGCACGACAGTCAAGGACTATCTCAAACACAATCAGGTGATGGTCAACGGCGAGGTTACACGTCAGTTTGACATCGTTCTCAAGGCCGGCGACAGCGTGCGCGTCAACACCTCGCGCGAGTTCCAGACCCTGCGCAGCCCGCGTCTGCAGATTGTCTACGAAGACGACGACATCATCGTCGTCAACAAGGGCTACGGCCTGCTGTCAGTCGGCACTGACCGACAGAAGAAGGAGACGGCTTACGCCATGCTGCGCGACTATGTCAAGCGCCTCGACCCGTCAAACAAGATTTTTATCATACACCGTCTCGACCAGCATACCTCCGGGCTGATGATGTTTGCACGCACACAGCAGGCCAAGGAGGCTATGCAGCACAACTGGAACAATATGGTGCTCGAGCGACGTTATGTGGCCGTTGTTGAGGGCAAGCTTGACCCGGCCGAGGGTGAGCGCCGCAGCTACTTGACCGAGAATTCGGAGCATGTCGTCTACTCGACAGACAACCCCGACGAAGGCAAACTCGCCGTCACCCGCTACCGCACTCTGCGCTCGGCCAACGGCTATACGCTTGTCGAGCTGCAGTTGGAGACAGGCCGCAAGAATCAGATACGCGTCCACCTGAGCGACCTCGGCTATCCTATCGCCGGCGACCGCAAATACAGAGCCAAAACGTCGCCTATACATCGTCTGGCGCTGCACGCCATGACCCTCCGTTTTGTCCATCCGGTGACTCGCCAAGACATGTTTTTCACCACTCAGGTGCCCGCTCCATTCGCCAAAATGGTGAAATAAGATAAAAAAACACGTCAAATTGTCGCCAAATCTCAAATATATTTGGTTTAGAAAAACATTAAGTGTAGATTTGTTGAACGAATACCACATCTTGCCAGCATATCATCACTAAATGTCAACAGAACGAAAGCTGCAGTTTGATTATTTTGAGTCACTGCGCGACATCTCTTCTTCATTCAGCTGCTTTGACCGCAACTATCTTATAGCCCATATAAAGACGCTTGCCAAAACACCCAATCGTGTCGGTGACGGCTCCGTCTTCAAGTTCGACGGACTGTTGATGCTGCTTGTCCTCGACGGACGTATCAGTGTAGAACTTAATCTTAAAGAATATACACTCGGGCCGAACTCTTTTGCAGTAATGAGTCCGGGCACGATGGGTAAATTTCTGTCGGTAGACCTCAGTAATGTCGAGGCTTACGTTTTCTATGCCACGACAGAATTCATGCAGACCGTCAATGTCAACATGGCCGCCATCGTTTCACCCCGCTTTGTCGACAAGGTGTCGCCTGCGCAGGACATGACAAAAGACGAGAGTGACCTGCTGATAAAATACTTTGACCTGCTTGATATCAATGCCCGGTCCAAGACTAATCCCCGCCTCGAAAGTAATATTGCCGCAAGTCTTCTTGCCGCCATGTTCTATCAGGTCGTCGAGATGCGTTACCGCCATCTCAACATCGAGGGTGCCGCCCGTGCCCGCGCCGGCCGCACGGCTTATGTGCACGATTTCATGAAACTCGTACACGTTCATTACACTACCGAGCGTTCGGTCTCGTTTTACGCAGACAAACTGTTTATCTCGCCGAAATATCTGTCGCTGCTCGTCAAGGAGATGACCGGCAAGTCGGCTGCACGCTGGATTGACGAGTTCGTGCTGATGGAGGCAAAAAATCTCCTCAGATTCTCAGGCAAAAACGTGCAGCAGGTCGCCTATGCGCTGAATTTCTCCAACCAGTCATCGTTCGGCAAATATTTCAAGCACCTCACCGGCATGTCGCCGACCGAGTTCCAGAAGTCGTAAAGCCCCCGGTGCACACAATTTTACAACCTAAGTGTAAGTTTTCGTTAAAGTCTTTAAGGTCGTTAAAGTCTTTAAAGACTTTTTTTAATACTCGCTGACATATTCACTCACTTATTCGTATCTTTGGCTGCGCCCAAGATACTCACGCTCAGCAATGCTCAAATAAATTTGGCATTGCTTTCGACTTATTCGTATCTTTGACTGCGTCTTAGATACTCACGTTCGGTAAAGGAAAATTTATTTTCCTTTACACTCACTTATTCGTATCTTTGTAAAAATTTCAAATGCAAATCCATCACTTACGGGATTATGAACAAGCGTAATATACTGTTATTGCTTGCCGGCGCGACTCTGATGCCGCTGTCGGCCCAGATTAACTCACCTCTCCCTGACGGTTATATGACCCGCGGGCGGCAGATGTATGCCGAGCGCAATTATAACGGCTGCATAGACCAGCTCAGTCATCTCGACCGTTCGTCGCTCACCGGAACCGAGCGAGAGGAGGCCGACTGGCTGCTCTGCAAGGCCAATTACGGTGCGTCAGGCGCAGCCTCGCAGTCACATTTCGTTGCCTTCTTGTCGATGTATCCTTACTCGCTTCATCGCTCTGAGGCGTTGCTGCGTTTGGCCGACTGTATCTATGAGTCTAATGCCGCCGATGCCCTCAAGGCCTATCAGCATATCGACCGCGGTGCCCTCACGGAGCCCTTGGCAGAGGAATTGGACTATCGTCTGGCCTACTGCTACGTGCGTTTGGCCGACTTCGACCGCGCAGAGCCGCTCTTTGACCGCCTGCAGTCTACGCGCCGCTATGGCAATGCCGCTCGGTTTTACAAGGCGTATATCGCTTATGCACGCCGTGACTTCAAGACCGCCGAACGGCTTTTCTCAGAGGTCAACACTTCGACAGCCCCCGGCGACATGGCCGATTATTATCTGTCACAGATATATTATTTAGACGGTAATTATAACCGTGCGCTGACCACGGCCCGCGCCCTGCTGCGTCGCAACGGCATCGCTCCCGGCTTCGTAGCCGAGGCAAACCGCGTGGCCGGCGAGTCGCTCTATCATCTCGGTCAGGGTGCCGAGGCTATCCCGTATCTGCGCCGTTATGTCAAAGCGGTCGAGACTCCCGAGCGTCCGACGCTTTATATCCTCGGACTCAGCGAGTATAACGGAGGCGACTATGACGCCGCCGTCACAAGCCTGCGCCCTGTCACCGAGGGTGACGACGCCATGGCACAGAGTGCCTATCTCTATGTCGGTCAGGCTCTTGTGAAAAAAGGTGACAAGGATGCCGCAATCCTCGCCTTCGACAAGGCACTTCGCATGAACTTCGATCCCGCAGTGCAGGAGGCTGCATATTACAATTACGCAGTCACACGCTTTGACGGCGCCACGATACCTTTCGGCAGCTCCGTGGCCACGTTTGAGGAGTTCCTCCGTCGCTATCCTGACAGTCGCTATGCGCCTGATGTGCAGGAGTATATCGTCACCGGTTATATGACCGACCACAATTATGAGAGCGCTTTGGAGAGCATCAACCGCATGCGCCGTCCGAGCGACAAGGTGATGGCCGCCAAGCAGCAGGTGCTTTATAATCTCGGCGCCTCGGCGCTTGCATCTGACAATGCCCGCACGGCCCGAGTCTATCTCGACGAGGCCGACGGTCTGGCCCGCTATAACAGCGGTTTGGCCGGTGAGGTCAAACTTTTACTGAGCGAGGCTTTATACAAGACCGGCGAGTACAAGGCAGCCGAGCAGGCTGCAAACGCCTTCCTTCGCTCGGCGCGCCGCGACAATGCCAATCTGAGTCTCGGCAACTATGACCTCGGTTACGCGCTTTTTGCCCAAAAAGATTATGACAATGCGGCCAAAGCCTTCGAGAAAGTGACCAAGACACCCGGACGTCTGTCGAAAGCAGTCGTGGCCGACGCCTATAACCGTATTGGCGATGCTGCATATTATCGTTCTGATTTCGGCGATGCAGCCGCTGCCTATGACCGTGCCTACGAGACCAATCCTGCCTCGGGCGACTATGCACTATTCCAGAAGGCCGTCATGAAAGGCTACGCGCGTGACCACAAAGGCAAGATTGCCGACCTGCGCCGTCTGCCTGCCGAGTTCCCGCAGTCGACACTGCTCGCCGACGCAATGCTCGAGATGACAGCAAGTTATATCCAGCTCGGCGACAACCGCTCGGCCATCGAAACCTACCGCCGCCTTGTCAGCGAGTATCCCAACACGGCTCAGGGCCGTCAGGGCTACCTCGAACTCGCTCTGACGCTGCTCAACAACAAGGAGCGTGTCGAGGCCATCGAATCTTACCGCGACATTATCCGCCTCTATCCGACCAGCGACGAGGCCCGCGAGGCTTCTGAGCAGCTCAAGCGCATCTCGGCCGAAGACGGTACGCTTGACGACTATGTGGCCTTCATCAACTCCGTGCCCGGAGCTCCGCGTACCGATGTTTCGGAGGTCGACCGTCTCGCCTTCGAGGCCGCCGAAAAGATATGGCTCAACGACAACAGCGCTACGCGTCTGCAGCGCTATCTCGAGCAGCATCCTGACGGTGCCTATCGCGCGCAGGCCTATGCATATCTTCTTGACGACGCCACAACCCGCGGGGCCAAGGTCGACGCTCTCGGCTACGCCACGCGTCTTGTCAACGAATATCCCGACAACGGCCTGAGCGAAAACGCCTATGCCGTCAAGGCCGAGGCCGAGTATGCCGAGGGCAAGACCGAGCCGGCCATCGCCACATGGCGCGCACTGGAGCAGCGCGCTTCGTCATCGAAGAATCTAAACCGCGCCCGCGCCGGCATTATGAGAGCTTCGCGTGACCTCGGCGACTATGAGTCTGTGGCCCGCGCAGCCGAGGCTCTGCTCGCATCGTCGACCCTCGGCTCTGAGGACAAGAACGAGGCCGTATTCTCACATGCTCTCGCTCTTGACGCCCGCGGAGAGTCTGCCAAGGCACGCGAGGAGTGGGCGACCATAGCCTCCAACACCGACGACCTCTACGGAGCCAAGAGCGCCTACTATCGCGCCCAGAGTCTTTACGACGGCGGTGAGCGCGACGAGGCGCGCCGTGCTGTCGAGGCCCTCACGGCCTCAGGCACTCCCCACGCTTACTGGCTTGCCCGCGGCTTTATACTCATGAGCGATATTTATGCGGCCGACGGCAAGGACTTCGAGGCACGCGAGTATCTTAACGCCCTTCGCGAGAATTATCCCGGCAAAGAGTCTGATATCTTTATGATGATTGACAACCGTCTTAAAAAGTAAAAACGATGAATACTCTTAAAAGCAGACATATAGCCTTGGCTGCCGCTCTCGCCGCCACAGTAGCGGCCGGCGCCAAGGACCTCAAGACCGAAATTACTGTCGACCGCACCGTCGTGCCCGTTGAGCGCGAAGCCACACGATTGGGCGGAATCAGCCCGGTGCTTATGCAGCCTCAGACAGACTTCCGACGCCTGACACTTGTCGAGTACGGTGAGCCCTCTGAGCTGACATCGTCAATCACACCGTTAGAGCCGGCCTCTTATGGCGACACAATACCCGTCACGCCTTATCGCGGCTATGCCTCGGCCGGCTATTTCCCGGCTTATAACCTTGGCCTGTCAGCCGGCTACCGCTTTATCAACACGAGCCGCACGCGCCTCGGGGCTTGGATGCAGTTTGACGGCGAGTCTTACAAGACCAAAGCCGAGGATGTCGAGGGTCGCGAACGCTACAGTGACAACACGGCCACTGTCGGTGTCAGATTTGACCGGCACCTTAACCGCGCCATGCAAATCAGCGCCGTGGCCGATTTCACATACGCCGGCATCAAAACGCCTGAATTCATGCTGATAGACGACCGCTCGTCCCTGATGTTCGGCGTCAAGGCCGGCCTCTGGGCCAAGCGTCCGACCTTCGGCTATCATGCGTCGTTGGGTGTCAATCGTTTCGGCTTCCTCAAAGATGTCGAGGCGGAGACATTGTATCTCGGCTCGCAGCACAAAGCTACCGGTGAAACCAATTTCAGCGTAACCGCCGGCATCGGTTACTACGGCTCGTCGGCCACACCGCGCGGCGGCATCGAGATTTCGGCTGATATGGTTCGCCGCGGCGACTCATACAAGCCGGTCTGGACTGATGGCGTCCCCTTTGACTTTTGGGAAATTAAAAAGCACAGCGCCTCGACCATTGGCGTGATATCGATGACTCCGTATTACGCGTTTAACGCAGGTCGCGCTCACGGCCGTATCGGTGCCCGCATCGACCTGTCGACCGGCGGCGAAGGCAAGAAATTCCACATCGCGCCCGCCGTGATGCTCGACTGGAACGCAAGTTCGCAGTTTGCGCTTTACGCTCGTGCAGAGGGCGGCGAACATCTCAACACCCTGCGCTCGCTCTACAATTACTGCCCCTATATGAACACCCTGATGCAGTATGAGCGCTCGCATGTGCCCGTCAATGTCGAAATCGGTGCTAACATAGGCATGATTGCCGGCTTCTCGGCCAAGCTCTTCGGCGGCTATGCCGTTGCCAATGACTGGCTTATGCCGACGATGGTCGAGGGCAGCAGTGACGGCATTAGTTGCGACGCATATACCACCTACGACCTCAAGGCGTGGCACGCCGGCCTGACACTTGCCTATGACTGGCGCTCTATAGTGTCGGCCGAGGTGACCGGCGAAGTCGCTCCGCAGAAGGCTGACAAGGCTTACTATCTGTGGCGTGACCGCGCCAAGTATGTGCTGACTGCCCGCCTCAAAGTGCGCCCCATTGACCGCCTCGAGATTGGCGCCGACTTCGAGCTTCGCGCCAAACGCTGTTTCTACGGCGGGGAGAATCCCTTTGGCGATGCAAGTCGCGTGTCGTTGGGCGACAGCCGTCTGCTCGGCGTCAACGCCACATATGGCATCACCGAGGCTCTGAGCGTCTTCGCCCGCGGCGAGAATCTGCTCGGTCACCGCTATCAGCTCGTGCCGGGCATCGAGTCTGCAGGCGTCAAGGGCCTCGTGGGCGTAAGCTATAAATTCTGACCCGACACCATTCTTAATTAAAACCGCACTCCACCATGCGACGCAGGCCATACATCCGTTTTTTCATAAGTTCGACCTTCGCCGACATGGAGCGCGAACGCAACCTTCTGAAGTCCGTATTTGACAGTCTGCGCGAGGATTACGGTCGGCGCGGCTGGCAGATAGACTATGTCGATCTGCGCTGGGGCATCAGCGACGAGGCCTCGGCCGACAACCGCACGATGCGCATCTGTCTCGAGGAGCTTCACCGCTCCCGCGAGATGTCGCCGCGGCCTAACTTCATCCTGTTGCTCGGCGAGCGTTACGGCTGGATGCCTCTGCCCGAGACGCTAAGCGCCGAAGAGTATAACGGCCTCTACGGCGAGGCTACGCTTGACGAGATGGGCTATTTGGAGCGCTGGTATGACTTCGACAGCAACGCGCTGCCTGACGGTCGTTACGAGCTTCGGCGCCGTGATACCTACAGCTCCGACTGTCACGAATTTGACTATGCCGAGCGGGGTCTGCGTTCTTTGTTAGACCGCTACGGACGCCGTCACGCAGGCAGCCGCTTTGTCTTCGACCGCTCGGCCACCGAGCAGGAGATACGCGAAGGTCTTCTCGGCGATGCCGAGGCCCAGCGTGAGCATGTGATAGGCTATGTGCGCACTCTAAGCGGTGTGCCGGCTGATGTGGCTGCGTCATTTACAGAGAAAGATGCCGACCTGCGCGGACGCCTCGGCCGTCTGCGTGACGAGATTACGGCCACGGTTGAGCCGGAGCTGCTCTATCGCGAATCGACTATCAGCTACGGTGACTATCAGAATGAAAGTTTTGCCAAGCGATTTACAGAAGCTATGACGGCGCGACTGCGCCGTGTCATCGACGCCGAGATAGCGCGTAACAGCGCCGGGGGCATCGACGACGAGCTCGACGTGCACCGCGCGTTCGCCGCCGAGGAGTCGGCTCGCTTTTTCGGACGCGAGATAGAGCTCCAGCGTCTGCGTAACTATATAGAGTCTGACGGCCCGCAGACGCCGCTGCGCATCGTTGCCCCGTCAGGCACGGGCAAAAGCGCCCTGTCGGCCCGAATTGTAGACATATATTCTCAGACGGGCAGCCCGGTGACCGTCATCCCGATATTCTGCGGCCACACTTACGCCACGACAGGCGTTCTTGAGTTTGGCGAAACCTTAAAACGTATTCTGGCGGATTTAACCCACACCGCCTACAGGCCCGAACCTATAAATTATGTCGGCACAGACCGTCTGTGGAGGATTGCAATGGATGTTTCGTCAGGCTTTTACAAGCTGCCTGCCGCGCATCGATATATCTTCGTAATCGACGCGCTCGATCAGGTTAATTGTCATGAGGATGAGCTTCGCCAACTTGTCAATATGATACCGGCCGGTAAGAAGAAGACACTCCCGGCCAATGTGCGCATCATCTTCTCTACGACTGACGAGCAGCGCTGGGACCATGCCTGCAGTCATCAGCGCTTCGAGCTGCCCGATATGCGCATGGAGAGCGGCAGCCTCGTCAGCCACAGTCTGCGCCTCAACGGCCGACGACTGACATCGGAGCAATGGTTGTCAGTCAACGCCGCCTTGCTGCAGGCCGATATGCGCCCGGTCTATCTGACCTTGCTCGGCAGCTATCTGTCAGTTCTGCGTTCGTCGCACCCCACGGGCGAGATACCGACCACTTTCGAGGGCCTGCTGCTGCACTATATCGCCGAACTATCGCGACCCGAGCGCCACGGACGCCGCATGGTCGAGATGGCCCTCGCGCTGATTCTCAACAGCGGCTACGGCATCTATCTGTCGGATCTCGACGCCATGCTCGCCATGGACGACAAGCTCAGCGGAGCGTTCCGCGCCCGGAGTCACCACGACTGGGAGTCCGGCGACGAGCCGCGCCTGCCGTCAATCTATCGCTCGCGCCTATATCATGACCTGCAGCCGCTGCTGCGCATGCGTCACAGTGAGGCAGGTGAAGTCGTCACCGTCTATCATAACGCTATACGCGAGGTCATCGAGGCCATGCTTGACCGAGATGTCGACATAGCAAGCCGCCGCATACTTTATGACTATTACAGCCGCATGTGGAGTCGCGGCCACGCCGTGGCGCTGCGCAATCTGACACATGCAGCATCTATGGTGGTGACACCGGACAACCGATTGGATAATATCGGGCTGATATATAAGCATCTGACCGACTGCGACTATCTCTTGGAGTTTTACTCGCGATTCGGCGCGGCGGTCAACGAAAGTTTCGACGAAGCGCTGCTGACCGCCGGAGGCACCGGAGCTAAGGAGAATGAGGAACTGCGCGTGTTGCGCAACGATTTGACGAGCATGCCGCAGGCGCCCGTCACAGAGTTGCGCGAGCGAGCCGTCAACCTGCATCCACATCACTATCTGACCCGTGAGGTACTGCGGCGCTACGGGCGCAAGGGCATCATGACAGACTGTCTCAGTGACAGCACACTCGACTCGACTGTCATTTATCGTCGCGAACACTGCGGCCGCAGCCCTATACTGATTGACGGCGGCAAACGCCTGCTGCATCGTCTCTCTGACGGATGCCGACTCGTCGATACACATTTTGAGACAGCCATAGATAATGATTATGCGTTGCCCTTTGACCCTGACGACCCTATGGCCGCGAGCGATAACGGGCTTATACTCGTTTACTGGCACCGCGGACGGTTGCAGTTTGTCGACCTTCTCGGCAAGACGGGACCGCTCAATGCGGCGTCAACAGTGCCGCGCGTGATTGGTCTCTATGATTGTGTGCGGCCCAAATGGATGTCTATGAGCCGCACGGGTCGCCTGATTTTTGCCGAAAACGAGGAGGCCGGCATATTGATGTTCAGCGTCGCCGACGATTGGAAAATCTCGGTTGAGACCATAGCTATAAAGGGTTCCGTAAAAGGCGATGTCTCGACTGACGCTTTCTCATTGTGGCTGCAGATGCCCGGTGACAAATTTGATTTAAACGAGCCACACAAGAAATATTATGATCACTTCCGGCGTCTGAGTCTCGAGACATGGCGTCTCGCCTCGTTGGATTTACCGTCGGCATCGGGCAATGCTCCGACATCATTCCACGAGCATGCAGGCCGTCTGACAATATACAACACGGACGGCACGGCGATAAGATACCTTGTCAAAAACGATGAAAAAGGTGTTTGTTTCTCGTTTGACGATATTATCTCAACATATTTTGTAGATTCGGCGACATATGACGGAAGTATCGGTTTCTGTGCGCGGCGCGGTGTCGTCTTTGACATCAAGGCACAGGAGACGCTCGTTGCCAAGGACTCTGACGGATTCTCGGCAGCCAACAGCCTGTCGGTAGACACGTCGGGCACAAACATCGTGGCCTCGTTCGGCATCCGCAACACGTCCTATATGGTGCGTTCTCTGCTGCGAGTCAGACGCAAGGATGAGTTTTATGGCGCCGACTTCCAGATGATACCTATGCCTCGCGACTACGACCTCGTGAGCTGCAGCGCGGTCTCGCCCGACGGCAGCCGATACTCTATGGCGACGGTAGGCCTGGCAGATTATATAAATCAGTATAAGACGATATTCGGCACAGGACCTCTTTATGGCACCGGCAAGACTCACAGCTGGACGGTCGGCTTCCCGATTTGCCGCACAGTCTTCAGCCGCGACAGCCGTTATGCAGCCTATGTCTGCGGCAACTGGGCCTATGACATAGCGCCTTGGTTTTTTGTCACCGCCGTCGATGGCGGCCTTGTGGCGAGCTTTACAAATGATGTTATAAATCGTGATGACGGCGGTTATTGTGCGCAACCTACAATACTGATGAGCGACGACAACCGCTTCGTCATGGTCAGCAACGAGATTCCCGGCACGCGCGGACAGCTTTTCTTTGACCTCATCGACGGAAAAGTAATGTTCCTCGAGATGCCCGAGGCAGAGAAGACACAGAAGTGTCACTCGGTCTATGACCCCGCGGGCGACCGATGGCTTGTGGCCTATGGCGGTTGTCTGCGTGAGGTGCGTGCTCATGCCGGCGGTTTGGATGCTCGCATGCTTGTCACGTCAGGTTATCTGCGCAAGCCGGAGGCTATGGCCGTTGACGGCTCGGAACTATATGAGACCGAGGCTGACGGCACTCTTTACGCCCGCAATCTGACGACAGGCGCCGTGCGTAAAATGGCTGATGATGTTGAGATGCTTTATGTTGCTGCTGACGGGCGCCATTTATATCTTTTAGGTGAGCGTCGGCTGCGTCTGACCGATTTAAACGGAAGTGAAGTGGAGCGGGTATGGTTTGCCCGTCCTGTCGTCAAGTCGGCCGTATGCTCGAAAGGCATTGTGGTTATCGACGCCGATAACGATGTGCATTTTTACAAACCGTCGGCAGATACAGGTATAGGTGTAATCGGTGAGGATATGACCGCTGTGGCTCGTCGCCGCTATAACCTTAAAGATAAGACTTTGGACGAGCATCCGACAGTGGTCTGCCCCCACTGCGGCACTGTGATGAGGCATGACTGGGGTCAGATGGCTCTATGCACCGGCTGTCTCGGATTTATAAATGTGATTAACCGTTAGACCCCGTTAACAAATATTGAGGTACGGGGTCTTAGTATTCGCTGAAGAATTTCGGCTTGATGACAATGCCGACACGCAGTTGGTTGTGATACTCCTTGAAGGCGAGCAGACCCTCGCCGTAGCCGTTGTAATACTGGAGGAAGATGAACTGGTTGTCGCGCTTGAAGATGCGGTAGGCCAATTCGATGACCGTATTGTAGTTAAACCATCCTCCGAGACGTTTTGTAAGGATGACGGAGCCCGTGAAGCGGCGGTTGTCCGAGATGACCTGCAGGCCTGTCTGGTAGATGCCGCAGTAGTGGAGTATGTCTTTATTGTTCTGGCCGTCGATGATGGGAATCCACACCTTGCCGTGCACCATCAGGTTTTTGTCAATCATGATGGTTGAAGCAAGCGATATTTTGTTCCATGAGCGCGACCAGATGCTGTCACGTCCGTTGCTCTCGTGCTCGAGCATCAGGGTCAGTTTACCGATATAGCGGTTTTTTACATAGAGCGGCTTGGTCAGGCCGATACCCGGATTGAAGTTGAGATCGGTCATCGGCAGTGAGTTTTCGAGCACATTCCAGAAACACTTCTGAGAGTAGAACAGGTACAGGTATGTGCCGAAAGGCAGCGTCGAACGCGTCAGACGCTGTGCAACCGAAATCTGAAACTTGACGTTTGTGTTGGTCTTGTTCGGATGGCTCAGCGACGGGCCGAAGATAAAATAATTGTCTTTATACAGGCCGAAGTATGGCTGGCTTTCAAACTCATTGACAATACTGTCGCGTGTGACAGGCTCCGAGTCAGGTGTTAATATCTGAGCCTTGGCGGCTATTGTGGCGATGAGCGCAAAAAGGATGATATATATATTGCGTAGCATCGGGGAACGTATTTTCTGATTCTAAGGATGTCGCGAATTTACAAAATAAAATCCCGACATCGAAAAGTGCGGCTTATAAAATGACTAATCGTCCAATTTAGTGGCGATTTTAGCCTGTTGAACTAAAAATATGACTTATAAACGCATCCCTGTCTGCCGAAAAGGTGTAACTTTGTGACATAAAGGGCGTCAGTCATGAAATTAATCAAATATATATCGTTACGTGTCGTCATGCCGCTGCTCGTGGCTCTTATGTCTGTGGCCTGCGGCGATGACGAGACATTTACCGTCGAGGGATTTGTCGAAGAGGCCCCGACTATGAACATACGCTACGTCTATTATGCCGGCGGGCATCTTAATCAAGGGCTTACGGCGGCTAAAGAAGGCAAGTTCGAAATCAAAGGCGTGGCTGCCGCACCGACAGTACTTTCGGTCTTGGACAATGAATACCGTCCGCTTGGGCGTGTCTATGTTTCAAACGGCGACCGTCTCGAGCTTAAAGTCAGACGCGGACGTCCTTATGACCTGCAGGTCTCGGGCAACGAGACGTCGGAACGCTGGGCATCATGTGTCAACAGTCTTGCCGATTCGCTGGCGGGACCGGCCGCTAACCGTGTGATAGAGCGCTATGTGGCCGCACACACTGATGACATAGTCTCTACTCTGCTGATGATGACGAGCTATGACGCGTCGGCCGACGCGCTGCGCGCCGACTCGGTGATGTCGTCGATTGACGGCTCGGCCCGTCCGTCATCGCTCGCCGACTCGTTCAACGCCATGCTGCAGCGTCTTGTAGCCCACTCGGCATCTGACGCTGTCGACGGTATTGATTATATCTCTGACAAAGATTCGCTGCTCACCTTCAATCCTTCTGACCACAAATGGTCGCTTATCGTGCTCAGCAGCGAAGAGAGCGGGCGCTCTGATTCAATCGGCGACGTTCTCGACAGGTTGCCGTCTAAACGGCTTCACATTCTCGATCTCGGGCTTGACCGCGAAGTCGAGACATGGCGTCGTGCTGTCCGAAGTGACACTGTCGGCTGGCAGCGCGGATGGGTGGCCGGCTCGGTTGCCGCGCCCGGTCTCGGCAGCCTCGGCGTGCCCTCTCTGCCTTATTTTATCATTGTCGACGCCACGGGCCGTCAGGCTCTGCGCACGACGGCGCTCACCGATGTCGAGCGCTTTGTAGGCGACAGCATCAAGTAAATAGTTGCCATTATGTTAGTCAAGACTTACGGAGCCGCCTTGCAGGGCATTGATGCCATCGTCATAACCGTCGAGGTGTCGGTGGCGCGTGGTTTCTCTTACACTATTGTCGGTCTGCCCGACACTGCCATCAAGGAGAGCCACGAGCGTGTGCGCTCGGCCCTGACGCAGTCGGGTTATGATTTTCCACGCCGCGGCATTGTAGTCAACCTCGCTCCGGCAGATGTGCGCAAGGAGGGTTCGGCCTACGACCTGCCGATAGCCGTCGGCTTGCTGGCCGGAGCCGAGATAATAACGGCGCCCGAGCTTGACCGCTATATGCTGATGGGCGAACTCTCGTTAGACGGCTCGCTGCTGCCGGTCAAAGGCGTGCTGCCGATGGCCATTGAGGCGCGCCGTGCCGGTTTCAAGGGCATGATTGTCCCTGAGGCCAATGCGACTGAGGCCGCCGTGGTCAATAATCTCGAAGTATATGGAGCCAGTAGTCTGCAGCAGGTTGTCGACCACCTGACGGGTACTTGCCCGCTTGAGCCGACAATAGTCAATACGCGCGAGGAATTTGCGGCCGCACGCACTATATATGACGTCGATTTTTCGGAAGTCAGAGGTCAGGACAATGTCAAGCGTGCGTTCGAGGTTGCCTGCGCCGGCGGCCACAACATATTGCTCGTCGGTCCTCCCGGCTCGGGCAAGTCCATGATGGCCAAGCGACTGCCGACTATTCTTCCGCCGCTGACGCTCTCGGAGGCCCTCGAGACCACCAAGATACACTCTGTGGCCGGCAAGCTAAAGCGCGGCTCGCGCCTTATGACGGTGCGTCCGTTCCGCTCGCCGCATCACACTATTTCGCCTGTGGCGCTTGTCGGAGGGGGTACAAATCCGTTGCCCGGCGAGATTTCTTTGGCTCATAACGGCATCCTTTTTCTCGATGAATTTCCCGAGTTCTCGCGCTCGGTCCTCGAGGTGATGCGTCAGCCGCTCGAAGACCGGCACATCACGGTCTCGCGTGCGCGCTACTCGATAGACTATCCGGCGTCGTTCATGCTCGTGGCCTCGATGAATCCCTGTCCGTGCGGTTATTACAACCATCCGACCAAAGAGTGCACCTGCACGCCCGGGCAGGTGTCGCGCTATCTCAGCCGCATTTCAGGCCCGCTGCTCGACCGTATAGACATACAGTGCGAGATACTGCCTGTGGCCATCGACAAGCTGTCAGACGGGCCGACGGGTGAGCGCAGCGACGCAATCCGCGAGCGTGTCATCGCCGCCCGTGCGATACAGGAGCGCCGCTTTGCCGACGAGGCCGGTGTGCACTGCAATGCGCAGATGAACTCGCGCCTGATGACGCGCTACTGCCGCTTGGACGCCGAGACGCGCGCCATCTTGGAGAAGGTTATGGTCAAGCTCGAGCTCAGCGCCCGCGCCTATGACCGTATCCTCAAGGTTGCCCGCACCATTGCCGACCTCGACGGCGCCGAGGATATAGCCCCGCGCCACATGTACGAGGCCGTCGGCTACCGTAACCTCGACCGAGGCTCATGGGGCGCACATACTGACAAGCTCCCCTGAACAAACGATATCGCTGAAGCTCGACGCTCAAACAAAAATTTTGTCCAAGCCCTGAGCTTCAGCGAAAAAATATAATAGAAATTTTGTCAGAGCCTTGAGCTTAAGCGAAAAAAAACTCCCGGCCAATGAACATAATCTTGCGCGCTCCATGGCATGATTACACCCAAAGGTGTATTTATTTGGTGACCCTCAACAAGAGTCCTCTTGTCGAAAATTTCGGCTCGCTTGAGGGCGATTGCCACCTATCCGCAGGAACTAAGGGCAGCTCTTTTATCAGGGCGTCAGCTGTCGGTTCGGCCATAAAGAAAGTCCTTAAGGATTTCAGCCAATCTTCCCGGCACACTCTCCCGCCAAACCTGCATCGCCATGAACGCTCTCGCGGAAAACATCTCCGCGAATTTATAGTCGCTGCGGCATTTTGTCGGTAAGCGGTTTCTCGCCGCGAAGCATCTTGGCGGCTTCGCCCGTGAGCCACAGATAATGGTCAGACGGCATACCGTCCATGTCTATGAATTTGGCGGGATGGGCTACCGGAGGATTATCAGTGCATTTGAATATTGCAGTGCCTTCGTCGACTTCGTCAAACATTGCCACATAAATCATCTTGGCTCCGGAGCGGATGGCTGTCGAGAGCTGCTGCCAGTAGAAACGGCCTCCCTGACGGGGTATGCTACCGATGGGCTTGACGTCGTCAGGGAACTCGACGCGGCTGAGGTTGTGCCAGCTGAAGCCGGGCGTTACGGCCGGCACATACTCCACGCCGTTGGCGTTACACCATTTGATATCCTCGATGATAAGGTCGCGGTAACGGTCCATGTCATTGTGGAGCAGCGGGGTGAAACGCTGAATGGTCCACGGCATGATGATGTCGCTCTGCTTGATGAGAGTGTGCAGATAGGGGTCGTGGATGCAGTCTGACTCAAGGTTGCGCCAGAACGTGGGCACGCCGAGCATCACGGCACATCCGCCGTAGACGGGGTCATTCTGTAAAAAGTCGATTACACGGTCGAGACCGATATTGCGGATATTGTAGGGACGGTCAGGAAAGCCGACGCCCCAGATGGCCACAACGGGTTTGCCGTTGTGATGCAGATAAGTCTTGCGTCCATCCTGATTGGTCACTTTCATCTCGTCGACGAGGCGTTTCCAGTCATTGATGATGGCCGAACAGTCTTCGCCGCGGGCCGACAGTCCCGACAGGTCGTACATCACAGCTATGGCGCGGCCGTATTTAGATGCCGATTTCAGGGCGTTGCCCAATATACGGCTGGGCACTGACTTGAGGTCGCCTTTGGCGGTGCCCCAGAAACGCTGCATGAACACTCCGTCGACACCATAGTCCTGCATCCATTTGAAATGCAGGTCTACACTCGACGAGTCGGCCGAACTGAACACCTTGGCCACCGTGCCGTCGGCGTGACGGAACGACGTCTCGTAAGTCTTTTCATACTCCGACACGTCGGGCCAGATGTCGATGGTGCAGTGATTCGCGTCGAAAGCCTTCTTCAAGCCATAATGGCCGAAGCCCTGATTTGTGCCGTCTTTGTCGCCTCTGAACCATCCCTGATAGCCGGCCATGACGAGGCCTTTGTACGACGGATATTCGGTCTGAAGAGAGTGGTGGGTCTGAGCGCCGCCCATGAGAGCGAATCCAAACAGACCTAATGCAGCTATGATATATTTTTTCATGATAATAATGATTGATTTTTACAAAATTACGGTCGGACGCTTAACTGCATAATAAAAACTCGCTTAACCCGGCAATTAAAACGCCCGAAAATCTCCGCAAACGTCCGCAAAAGCATGAAATATAGCCCCCGACTTGCCCCCGACTTGCCGAATCCGCTTATTTAAATTACTTTTGTCGAGATGAATGTATGCCATAGATTTTTATCCGGCGTTCCATTTATTACATTTCAAAAATGGCAGATAACACTATAAATAATCTGATAAAACTTGCGAGGCCTAATCACTGGATAAAAAATATCTTTGTGATGGCTCCGGCTTTTTTTGCCGGCACACTTGCCGAGCCGTCGGTGTTTGCGCCTGTAGTGATTGCCACGTTTTGTTTCTGCCTTATGTCATCGGCGGTTTATTGTTTTAACGATGTTCGCGATGCCGCCTTTGACCGTCTGTCGCTCGAGAAGTGCCGGCGACCCGTCGCGTCGGGCGCTGTCTCGGCCGGTAAAGCTACCGCTTTAGCGATTATGCTCGTCGCCGTGTCACTGACTCTCGCTATATTGTGCATAAATGCCCGGCTCGTGGTAATCCTGACGGCATATTTGCTGATAAACATCGCCTACACATTATATCTCAAACATCTGACACTGATTGACATTACGATTATCGCAGTCGGTTTCCTGTTGAGATTGTGGGCCGGAAGTGTAGCGGCCGGTTGCGCATTGTCGGTCTGGATAGTGATAGTGACTTTCCTTCTGTCTCTTTTCCTCGGATTGGGCAAACGCCGCGAGGATGTGGGCTATTACGAGGAGAGCGGAGTCAACCTTCGTGCGACAGCCGCTAAATACTCGATTAAGTTTATAGACGCCGCTCTTGCTTTGACCGGCAGCGCTACGGTGACATGTTATTTCCTTTATACAATTCTCCCGGGCGGCTCTCGCATTATTACATCCGAGTATTTTTGTATAAGCGGTCTGCCGGTAATAGTCGGCATATTGAGATATATGGAAATATGTATCGGCTCTAACAAAGGCGGCTCGCATAATAGACTGCTGATCAATGACCCCGTCATACTTATTTGTATAGTTGCGTATCTGATATTGTTCTTTATTTTCAGATATGAACTTTATAAGATTTTCTAAACGCTTGTCGTTAAGATGAATTGGAGGCTTCACATCGGACAAGCTGCGCAGGCGGGACTTTTCTTGCTGAGTTTTCTTTTTTATACGGCTTTTGTTACTGACGCTCTGTTTCTAATCGGTGTCCAAGTCAATTGCCTTATTGTGCCTGCCGCACTGATTTTGGCGACGTTGACCGTGACCTTCTTGTCAAACAATCGTAAAAGAGCGCTTGTCACGTCGTTGCTATGTTTGTTTTTCGTGGCAATGGGAGCTGCGGCAATGTCGATGATTTACGACCCCACAGCTGACAGTATGGGCTATCATTATGACATGGTGGTGATGATGGCGGACGGATGGAATCCGTTTACGGCCAATCCGCCGAACGGCTCACTATGGGCCAAACATTATGCAAAGCTTTTGGAGACGACCGGGGCGGCTGTGCTGGCGTTCACCGGTAACCTCCAGTCAGTTAAATGTATAAATCTTGTCTTCGTGGGGGCTGCGCTGGCAGTCATGTGGCACGCGCTCACCATAGCGTTGCCACGCGTATCAAAGAAATGGAGAATAATGCTCGTCATTATGGCGGCATGCAATCCTGTTTTAATCGCTCAGTCTTTTTCGGCTTATAATGATTACTGCATCTGGATTGAGACCGTTCTGCTCGTTTCGACATTCATGCTTTTATGTCATGATGAGAGTGATACATTTGCTTATATTGTGCTGTTCATGACAGTCGCAATCGGTGCGAACACAAAATTCACACACTTCTTTTATCTCGGACTTGAGTGTCTGTTTTTTGCCGGCTGGTGTCTGTATTTCAAGCGATACCGACTGTTTAAGTCAGGCTTCCTTGCCGTAATTTCCGGCGTAATCATCGGAGTTTTTGTCATGGGTTACAATCCGTATGTGCTTAACACAATCAATTATGCCAACCCGGTTTACCCTTTGGGCTCCGATGCCGTCGACATTATGACCGGCAATACTCCCGCGATATTTCATGAGGGCAACCGTCTTACAAATTTTGCCAAATCGTTAATGTCAGCCGAGAAATGTCCGTGGGGAGTCGTCACAGGTGATATGACATTATTGAGCGCGTCCCGCTCGTATTCCAATGATGCCCGTGTGAACGGCTTCGGTATATTCATGCTGCCTATGCTGATTATCGGATTAGTTCTGATGATAATTAACCGGCCGGCTGTGCGCTGGTGGGTACTTTACTTGTCGATATTCGCCATGTGCCTGTGTTTTGAACAGTCATGGTGGGCGCGTTACATACCGGTCCTTTGGTTGGCGCTGTTGTTGCCTGTTGTGATATCACTGACCGGGCGTCGATGCCGCAGCACGGCTAACAGGGTGCTCAGAGTGTGCGTGTTTGTGCTATGCTGCATTAACGGCACATTTTCTTTAGGCGCTACAGCTGCCTCTCGGCTCGGCTATACCCGCTATATTGATTATGTTTTTACGACGCAAAAGAGTCTTGGCAAACCTATCCACGTCGTAAACATCAGGCACGCCATGCGGCAGCAGTTCCGAGAACGTGGCGTAGAAATAATCGAGCACAAAAATTTGTCGGAGATATCAGATTGTGACGAGCTTTTCAGAATATTCAGCTTTACATTTTTCGATTCATACATGCTCCTTCCTGAAAAGGATTACCCTTTGATATATCGCACGCCCCGGACGCTCCTCGACCGCTGGGCCCGCTATGACCGAAGACGTTACACCACAGAACCACAAGATATAAAATTATGATTATGCAACGAAAATCGACAGCCCCCGGCCAGATTAATTCGCTCGACATCATGAAGTTCACAATGGCGGTGGCCGTGGTGGTGCTGCATGTCGGGGCGCTTTATGGCGAGCCGTGTGTCTATGGACCGGCAGTGTGGTGGTTTGTTAATCTGGCCGTGCCGTTTTTCTTTATTTCGTCAGGTTATCTTATCGGGCGGCATATCAGCGCGCAGACGTCGGCCGACAGCAAAGCTTACCTGCGCGGCAAGTCGCGTCGTTATCTGCGCCTGTTCGTTGTCTGGAGTCTTATTTATCTGCCCGTGTCGCTGGTGCTTTATAGCCAAAGCGCGACAATAGGAGTTAAGACCGTGTTTGATTATGTCGGGCGTATAGCCCTGATGGGAGACTTTGAGGGTGTCTGGTTTATATGGTATCTGTATTCGTCGGTGTTTGTTTACTTTCTGCTTTCGCTGTGTGACGACATAAGGGGGCGCGTGTGGCTGTATGCCGTTTTTTTTGTTGTCATATATATAACCGGTCAGACTATCGGCATGATGGGGCTTCCCAAATATCCCGACATCATTGTCACGGGCGTGTGCACACGTGTTCTCGGTGGCGGCATATACATCGTGGCCGGCATGTTGCTATACCGCTATCGGCGTTTTGCTGTCAACGTCGGCGTATCTGCGGGCCTGCTCGCGGTCAGCATATGCCTTTTTGCAATATGTGGCCGTTTTTACCAGCTTTTCGGCGGCGTGGCGCTGGCTTTGCTCGCCATGTCTGTCAGGGTGAGCGGCGACGATTTTTGCCGGCAGTTGCGCTATCTGAGCATGTGGATTTATTTTCTGCACATGTATGTCATGGACATCTTTATCGCCTGTGGCCTCGTCAGCGGCAATGCCATGACGACATTAGCGTGGATTGCAGGGCTGACGGTCGCTTTGTCTCTCGCGGTCAATCGGGCTACCTCCCGTTATAAAACTCTCGCACCCCTCCGCCGCCTGTTAGGCTGACCGCGCTCTGACAGTTATCGGTCGAGCTCGACCGATAAGCGTCAGGGGTCAGAGCAGGTCGCTGACGAAGATGATGGCGATGGCGGTCGGGGCGATGTAGCGCAGGGAGAAGACAATGGCGTTGATAATGCGGCGCGGAGCCGGGGCGAGCTGAGCGTCGACGATACTGCGGCTGATCACATGTCCGGTGAAGATGGCCACAAACATGCCTCCGAGCGGCATCAGCAGATTGCTCGTCAGAAAGTCAAACAGGTTGAAGACTGTGAAACCGCAGATTTTGAAATCGGCGAGCGGGCCGAACGACAGAGCGCAGAGCGAGCCGAGGCAGACAGCTATCAGCGTATTGACGGCGATGGCCGTGCGTCGTCTGACTCCCCACTGCTCGCAGATAAAGGCTATGCAGATTTCGCTCATCGAGATTGTCGAGGTGATGGAGGCGAGGGCGAGGAGCAGAAAAAAAGCGGGAGCCCACACAGCGCCTCCGGGCATCATGGCAAAGATGTCGGGCAACACCTCGAAGACTAATTTGGGACCGGCGGCCGGGGATGCGCCGAACGAGAATACGGCCGGGAAGATAAGCACTCCGGCCATCACGGCCACCATTGTGTCAAGCACGGCAGTCGTCGCCGCCGACTTGACAATCGGGGTTTTGGACGAGAAATAGCTGCCGTAAATCATCATCGTGCCCACGCCCAGCGACAGCGAGAAAAAGGCCTGACCCATGGCGTTGAGCACCGTGCGGCCTGTGACATGGCTGAAGTCGGGCGCAAACAGAAATTTCAGGCCGTCGGACGCGCCCGGCAAGAGCAGTGAGTTGATGCATAGTGCCAGAAGAATGACAAATAGCAGGGGCATGAGCGAGTTGCTGACACGCTCGATGCCTTTGCGCACGCCGCCGAGCAATATCAGGGCATTGATTATCAGCACTACAATGGTCCATGCCACACATGCCCAACCGGCCGTGAAGGAGTCGAAGGCCGCGTGGCGTGCTCCTTGGGCGAAGTCGTTGAGACGGCCGGTAACACCTTCGGCGAGATACTCGAGAGTCCAGCCGGCCACGACCGAGTAGAATGACAGTATCAGCACGGATGAGATTATGCCGAGGCTGCCGGCTGCCGCCCAAAGACGGCGGTGTGAGGGCGCGAGCGTGTGGTATGCTCCGAGGATATTACGGCGCGACTCGCGGCCGACAAGAAACTCGGCGCTTATGACCGGTATGCCGACCACTATGACAAAAAATATGTAAAGCAACAGAAAGGCGCCTCCGCCGTTTGCTCCGGTCTCATAAGGGAAACGCCAGATATTGCCTAAGCCGACCGCCGAGCCGACAGTTGTGGCAATGACTCCGAAACGTGTCGCAAAACGCGGCCTGTCGTTATTGTTTATGTCGTTTTTCATAAAGTACTATGCGTTATGTCACAAAGTTATAAAAAAGTCAAGAATGAGACACAAGGACGCCTCGGGATTAAGGCGGTTTTTAGTCCCGAGCTTGCATATTCTAACGATTTATTGCATAATTTTGCAATCGGTGACAGTAATCGCCTCCTCCCGCCGGGCGGTGACGGTCCATGACTATGAATACAATGAAACCTGTTACGTTATAAATGAAAGCTATCGATTTCAATGCCATCAAGGCTCATCTCAAAGATTATTTCAGTCTCAACGGTTTTCTGATTTCTCAGGCCGAAGCCGAGAACACTATCCGCGAGGGCGTATCGTTCCGCGGCACCAATATCCTTGTGCTGATTGTCGCCATATTCATAGCCTCGCTCGGCCTTAACACCAACTCCACCGCTGTCATCATCGGCGCCATGCTCATCTCGCCCCTGATGGGACCTATAATCGGCCTCGGACTTGCTGTGGGTGTCCATGATTTCGACCTGATGAAGCAGTCGTTCCGCAATCTTTTCATGGCGACACTTTTTTCGGTGGCCACATCGTGTATATATTTCATCGTATCGCCTGTCAGCGAAGGCCACAGCGAGTTGCTGGCGCGCACATCGCCGACTATCTACGATGTTTTTATCGGCTTTTTCGGCGGCGCTGCGGGCATTCTCGCCATCGGCTCCAAATCAAAAGGCAATGTAATCCCCGGCGTGGCAATCGCCACTGCCCTTATGCCGCCTCTGTGTACGGTCGGTTACGGCCTCGCCACGCTGCAGATGCATTACTTCCTCGGCGCATTGTATCTGTTCTTCATCAACTCGGTTTTCATTGCGTTAGCCACGACTCTTGGCGTCAAACTCATGCACTATCATGTCCGCGACTACTCAAATCCGGTGCGTGCGCGCCGTGTGCGTCAGACTGTCTATACAATCGCTTTCATTACTCTCATTCCGGCCGTCTTCATGACATATAACATGTATATCCAGTCGACCTTCCGGATGAACTGCGAGCGCTTTGTCAGCGAACAGTTTGACTTTGACGGCACTCAGGTGCTCCACAGCAACGCGTCGATTAAAGGCAAGGAGCGCACGCTGACAATCAGTCTTGTCGGACGCGTGCTCCCTCAGGACTCTCTTGTGCTTGCTCTCACCGACCGTCTGCCGCAGTATCATCTCGCAGGCACGCATCTGCGCATCATACAGGGCGAGACCGCCGAGTCTGATTTTGACGCCACGCAGGCCACGTCGACCATGTTGCGCGACATGTATCAGGTCACTCAGGCCACGATAAGCTCGCAGCGCGAGACCATCGACTCTCTTAAGGCGGTCAACGCCGATGTGGCGCGCAACGACACCATCAGTGCGACGATTTCGCCCGAACTGCGCGTCATTTTCCCGCAAATCAAGGATATAGCCGTCACGCGCGCTATAGTCAGCAATGTGGCCACACAACACCTTGACACCCTTAATGTCTGTCTTGTCGAGTACGGAGCTCCGATGTCGGCGGCCTCGCGCGAACGTTTTCGCGCGTATCTCGAGGCTCGCCTCGCCCTGAAATCCATAACTATCGTCGAATCGACTTCACTCAGTCGCTAAAAAAACGACCTGCTGATAAATAATTAGCCGAAACATTGCGTGATTTACAGGAATTAACTATTTTTGTGAGTCACAAACAGCTGTTTATATAAGTGAGTCTCTCACGTGCAGACCAACTTAAATTCATCACAATAATACCTGAAAACTAATATACCTTAAAATTTAATCTTATGAAATTAAGAACTTTACTTTCATTTTCGGTCATAATACCGTTTATGACCCTTGCAGACGTGCCCGCCAACTATCCGGGACTTCCCTTTACCGAAGACGGCAATGCGCCGCTTGTTCCCGCCGACGGCACTGAAGTAGTTATCAAAGCCGCAGATTTTGACTATGTTCCCGGCCAGGAGGAAGGCAAAGCCAATGAGGCTGTAGGACAATACAAGACCTATGTCCGTAAATCTGCGATGTCAAATAATTACCGTCCGAATCTTCCGGTCCGAATCACCGACAATGCAGACCACATGGAGAATCAAAGTAATGGTGACTGGACATGCTATACTGTCGAATTTCCCTCTGACGGCCTTTATAAAATAGCTTATACCGTTTCAACCGGCGGAGATAATGCTCTTGTCTATTTTTCGTTGGACGGACAATATAACGAAACGGGGGAGTATGTGCTTGTTGATGCTAACGATGTCAATAAATGTCACCGTGAGAATCCTGACAGAGTTTGTACTGACATAAAAGTCGAAAATTTAGGATGGGGTGACTATACGACAAAATATGAAACATTTACAATCCCTGTTACTAAAGGCTTTCATGTAGTGCGCATGCACTTCCGTGAGGGCTCTAATCCGCAGAATATCTATGTGTCACGCGTCGCTGATATGCCCGAGGAGAACTATCCTTTCGCAAATCTCGAGGTAAAGGACGGAGCCGAAATTTATTTCCGTGATTATGACCGCGGTGGTGAAGGTAAGGCTTACCATAATGTTTATAATCAATATTATACCGGTAACGGAACATATAACCGTTATTACTGGTTAGGTGACGAAATCGAGATTAACGGTCAGGGTGGTGTAGGCAATGCTTCTAACGGCGAATGGATGGCTTACACTGTCAATGTAATTCAGGACGGCGCCTACTGCATCGAGCTCCTCTCGGCTTCACCCAACGATAACCGCTCATATCAGTATATGGTTGACCGCCGCATCACATATTCAGGCATCGCTAATAAATCAACCAATGGTTGGGATGATTATTCGGCAATTTCAGAGGTTGACGGCGTACAGTTGAGCAAGGGTGTTCATGAAATCAGATTCTACACCACAGGCGATTTCAATGTGATGAAGATGACTTTTTTTAATCGCGGCGCTTATGATCCCACGAAGGCTGAATATCAGGGTGAACCGTTTACTGACCACAGCATCCCCGGCATCATCGAGGCCGAGAACTTTGACAAAGGCGGTGCGGGCGTGGCCTTCAATAACCCCCGCCATGACCCCAACGACGAATTCCCTGACGGTCGTATTTTCAACGGCACCGGCTATCGTGAAGATGCAGTTGACAAAGTCGATATGGAGCGCAAGACATTTACCGAGAACGAGCAGCAGGTTGAGCGCCTCTACCTCCACTATATGAATGGCAGCAAATGGTTTAACTATACCTTCTCAAACGCTGACAGCAAGTATCCATATAAAATGTATGCATGCATCTCGACACATAATTCAAACGGCAATACGGCTAAAGTCAATGTCAAGTTCCATCATGACATGACAAAGGAACACACCTCTAAGACATTCACCGGTCTCGGTTGGGACAATTTTGCCGAAGTCGCCTTCCCCGACGAGGTCAAGCTGCCCGCAGGTCAGGTGACAATGCGCGTATCTACTCCCGCAAACCTTGATTACGTACGTTTTGAGTCGACCAATCCTAACATCAATACGGGTGTCGATGAAATCGCAGTAGGCGAGGGCAATGCCGTTGTAATCACCGGTGAAGGCTCAATCCGTGTCGAGGGTTACGAGGGCGTCGTTGAGGTTGTCGCTGTCAACGGCATGACCGTCGCACGCGCTGCCGCCTCAGAGACCATCCGCCTCGCAGCCGGACTCTACATCGTCCGTGCCGGCTCACAGGTCTTCAAAGTTGCCGTAAGATAAAAACAATATCTTATATTACTGTCTCTTATACACATCTCCGAGCCCACGAGACTACGCTGCATCTC
>ENA-OYXU01000117-OYXU01000117.1-human-gut-metagenome-genome-assembly--contig:-NODE-117-length-34206-cov-8.983719_pt1 | contig 34206 bp, 29 predicted proteins | sample MGYA00243243_ERZ653435 | MGnify/ENA primary metagenome ERZ653435 (study PRJEB26926, sample SAMN06165113) | human gut metagenome | biome: ENVO:00009003; feature: ENVO:2100002; material: ENVO:00002003... | reverse complement strand
TAAACACATCGGCGTGGGTTTCGCGTTGCTCGTTCAACTGTATCGGGCAATGCGAAGGCCTCTAATCGTGGAACGGGCAACAGGGTCGGATCTCCACGCTTTTTTGTTTATAGTCATAACAATTACAATTTAGTTTTTTGTCAATGTTTGGAGGTCGGTTGACGTTATGATTTTGTTATTATGAAAAAGGCAAATTTTAAAGAAAACTATGAGGCTCCCAATGTGGAAATCATAGAGGTGGAAGTAGAACAGGGATTCGCAGCCAGCGGCAGCGGCACAGGCGAAGATGGAAGCTGGAAAAGTCCGGATAGGGACAATTTTGCTCCGGAATGGTAGTGTAATGGAGCTTTTCAGATTATTCTGCAAACACAGTAACTTATTTTAAATCTTACGACTATGAAAATTCGTTCATTAATCGGTCTTTCGACCGCCGCATTTCTGATGACAGGGTGCAGTGACAAACTGGATTTTAATTCCACTGTAACAAAGGGTGTGCTGGAGGCAACAGTGGAAACAAACAGACCCGATACACGTGTAGGCTTTGACCAAAGCGCTAAATTTTATTGGTCAAAAGGTGACAAACTGGGGGTTACAACGACTCAAAGCACAGACGCTTTTACAGCACTTGATATTAAAAGTGGAGTAGGAGAAGGTTCGGGCAGCTTTGAAGGAACTGTAATTGGAGAAATAGGGCAATATGCCGTCTATCCATACAATAGCAGTCATAAAATAAGCAACTCTACGTTGACTTATAACTTCCCTGCTTCTTACACATACACAAAGGTAGACCAAGATTTCTTTACAGACAATAAGGGAAAAGGCAACAGCTTCAATCCGCCTATGTGGGGAAAGATTGAAAATGGCAACGTTAACCTGAAACACTTGGGAGGTGTGTTCTGTATCAAGATAGAAAAGATGCCCGTGGCTTCAGGAACTCTCGCTCTTAGCACTGATAAGGCTATTAATGGAGATTTTACGGCAAGTTTAACAGATAACGACCCTAAGCTTACTGCGGCAGAGGATGCAGCAACCACAGCCAACACTGACGACACCAACACCGACGGCACGAAGAAGGTGACAATTGAATTCTCCGGAGCCACACAAGACCAGCCCGGCGTATTCTATGTACCAGTTCCTACGGGAAGTTATGAAAACATACGCATAACTCTTACCAGCGGAGATGATACAAAAATAGATGTGCCGGCAGGAAACTATGTTGTAGAGCGCAAAGACTTGAGAAAGCTGGTGCTTAGCAATGCAAGCATTAATGCCGGAGAGGCTGGAGAGGTTAAAAGTGCGTCAGATGTACAAAATGCATTCGGCTCAAACAATGCGGTAACGGTGACGGAACAGATTTCTGACGAAAACACAGTTACTATTCCTGCCGCCTCGACAGATGCAACTGCCAAGACCCTGTTTTTGACTGATGTGAATAGTGGCGCCACACTTACGGTTGAAGATGGATCTGGAGATCAAACCTCCGTTAAAGACTTCACTTTGTCAATACCAAACAATAATGCAGTGACTGACCCTCTGAAAGTAACAATCAACATGCCGGAAACAACCGTTACACTTGCCGGAAATGCAGGAACAGCAGTGTATGGTGAAGTGACTGCCACAACAGCCGATAACACTCTTGTAGTAAGTGGCGGGGTGACAGTTAACACAATCATCGTGAAAAAAGGCAACATCCGAGTGGAAAAGGGAGCTGAGGTAAAAGCTATAAAGAAAGATGAAAGTAATTCAGGCAGCGTAATCGTATACAAAGAAGATGGAGCAACTATTCCTGGTAATCTTGCTGAAGGCATTACGGTTATAGATGCCGCCGCTGAGGAAAATATGCAAAAGGTATTGGCTGAGGGCGGTACCTACGCATTGACTCAGAACATGGTGGGCGATTATGTGGTATCAGCCACCTCTCCCGTAACCATCAACCTTAACGGACATAACATCACAAACAAGAGTGGTGACACCTTTACCGTAAATTTCAGTAGCACTCTGACCATTGAGGGCAGCGGAACTGTGGATAACGTAACTCACAAAAAAACCTGTATATATAATAATGGTACAGTCACTCTGAACGGCGGCACATACACGAGAAGCAAGGAGAATGGTAATAGTTCCAAAGATTCAGGTGGCAACAGTTACTATAATATCCTAAACCATGGCACAATGACCATAAATAGCGGCGTAGAGGTAAGCCAAGGCGGTCACTTCTCATCGATGATAGCCAATGGATATTATAATTATAGTAACAGCAGTGACCCGAGAACAGGTTATGCGTCTGGGACAAATGCCGCAACTCCCAAGCTGACCATCGAAGGAGGAACATTCTCAGGAGGACTGAATACTGTAAAGAACGATGATGGAGCAGAACTTACAATCAACGGCGGTGACTTCAGCAACGTCTCTCAGGCTGTGGTGCAGAATCATCATATAACTATCATCAATGGTGGTACATTCGATGCAACTAAGGCAAAATATGTTGTGGATAACGCAGGGGATAAGTCCGCCCACGATAATGGCAAAATGACCATTACAGGCGGTATATTCAAGGGGATAATCCATGATCGTAACACAGGTAACGCACTGATAATCACAGGCGGCTCTTTCACCGATCAAAATGCCAAAGACTATGCTAATGGTACAGACAAAGAAAATGTTACAATAATTACAGGTGACACCTCAAACTAAGTAAAAGAACCACCGGTGTTCATAATGCATCGGTGGTTCCTGCATATTCACAATACAAAAACAAAATGAGAATCAATAAAGACTTCAAGATTCGCGAGGTGATTGGAGAAACCATCATTGTGAACCAGGGACAGCCTGCCACCGACCTGACCCGCATAATTTCACTCAACAAGTCCGCCCGGTTACTGTACGAAAGGATGGAGGACAGGGATTTCACGCTGGAAGACGCCGCGCAGGTGCTGGAAGACGCTTACGGCATAGACAGGCAGAAGGCGCAGGGCGATGCCGCAGCATGGGTGGCAAGTCTGCAGAAATGCGGGATAATAGAATGAACAGGACATATATGGTTGCCGGACACCGTTTTATGGTGTCGGGAGACCGGCTATGCAAGGCAGCGGAGGGGATAGCCGGGCTCAGGGCTTTTGAAGCCGCGGACGGAGAGACTTTGTTCTCTTTTATAGAGGATAGCAACGCACCCGTTATGAGAAATGAGCAATACACCTTGGAATATGAGAATGTGAAAGGCTCATTCGGAAGAACGGACAACGGTCATTTGCTGACGCTTGAGACTTCAGACGAGAATGCTCTATATCTGTGGCATGACGATGGCGGAAATGAGGTGAGGGTAAGCGGCTGCTTGTCGGTGCAGCTGCTTCGCTTTGCCCTTTGGCTGGGCTATGGGCTGATGGTGCTGCCTTACGGCACGGTGGCTGTCCACAGCAGCTGCATTGTCTACCGCGACAGGGCGGTGCTGTTTCTCGGTGAGAGCGGTACGGGCAAAAGCACCCATACACGACTTTGGAGGGAGAATGTCGAGGGGTCATTTCTCCTGAACGACGACAGTCCGATACTCAAAGTGGAGAATGGAGAGGTTTGGGCTTATGGCAGTCCGTGGAGCGGAAAAACTCCATGCTACAGGCAGGAACGTTACAGACTGGAAGCATGCGTGCGCCTCTCGCAGGCGCCGTACAACAGCATGAGGAAACTCTCTGTCCTGCAGGCTTACGGTGCGGTGCATCCCTCCTGTCCGCCGGAGTTCGCATACGACAGCAGACTGTACAACCATGTGGGCGACATTATCGGCAAACTGCTCCCGGCGGTTGCCTTCTATCATTTGGACTGTCTTCCCAGCGGGGAAGCCGCCCTGCTTGCCTGCCGTACCATTTTCAGCGACACGATATGAGAAAGATTCCCAACGGGCTGTTTTTCTCCTACGTAGAATCGGAAATAGCAGCCGGCCACCCGGTCAGATTCCACTTGAAGGGATGGTCGATGTTTCCACTGCTGCGTGACAGCCGCGATGAGGTGGTGCTTTATCCGTGCAACGCCAGAGAGCTTGTGCCCATGGATGTGGTGCTTTTCAGATATGACGGACGGCACCTGTTGCACCGTATTATCAGGAGAAACGGTGATTGTCTGTATGTCCGTGGCGACGGCGCATTCTCGGCGCGGGAGCAGTGTGTAGTGGATGACGTGGTAGGGAAAGTGCGTTTCGTCATCCGACCGTCAGGCAGGCATGTGTCTGTTGACAACTGGCGGTGGCGGTTGCCGGGCAGGCTCTGGAGAATGACGGGAATATTCAGGACTCCACTTTTGCGAATCCTACGCCATTTGCTCTAACTGGAAGGATTTTTTTATATTTTCCTCAAAAAAAAGTTTTTTATCATTAATTTATTTGCGTGTATGCACTTTTATAATTACTTTTGCAAGCGAAAACAGTTAGTTTTAAGTTTAACCAATTAAAGACAGAAAATTATGAAAAAGTATGTATGCGACGTATGTGGATGGGTTTACGACCCAGAAGTAGGAATCCCAGAAGCCGGTATTGCTCCTGGCACACCGTTTGAAGAACTCCCCGAAGATTTCGAGTGTCCGCTCTGCGGAGTTGGCAAGTCAGATTTCTCGGTTGAGGAATAAACAAGTCATTTTATTCACAAATCCCCCATTTGCCGGATTTTCCGGTGAATGGGGATTTTTCATCCACTATGTTACAGCCAATGTCGATGGTATAAAAAATGACTGCTTATTTCTAAGCAGCCAACTTGTTCTTTTGTGCGCCTGATAGGACTCGAACCTACACGTCGCAAAACACCAGATCCTAAGTCTGGCGCGTCTACCAATTTCGCCACAAGCGCAAAATGCAATGCCAGAAGAGCCGGTTTCAGATACCGCTCCCGAATAATGCGGCTGCAAAGGTACTAAAAAAAATGAAGAATGAAGAATGAAGAATGAAGAATCGTTGCTTAAAGCCTGTTTTTTAATATTTTTTTTATTTTGGTCTTGCCGTTTATAGCTGTTACTGTTGCTTTCTGCCATGCAGTGGCAGTATTACGGAACGTGGTGCGCCGATGAGGCGCACCACGTTGGCGATAATAACATTAAACTTAAACTAAAAACTTATTTCTCTGCCACGGTAGAAATCTACGAGAGCGGTCTGATATAGATACTCGTATCGTGCCTGCATCAGGTCACTCTGCGCACGCATCAGGTTGTTTTTCGCCTCGTTAAACTCGGTGATGTTTGCCTTGCCGTTCTCATATTTTGCCTGCATCAGCGTGAAGGCATCCTCACTGCTGGCAGCGGCGGCGTTACTGCTGGCGAGCTTGCTCTGTGCAGCCACGGCATTATAGTAAACCTGCTGTATCTCCTTGTAGAGAGCCTTCTTGGTGTTGTCGAGCTGCAGGCGCTGGTTGTCGCGGTCAATCTCGGCAGAGCGTATGCTGTTGCGTGTGGCAAAGCGGTTGAAGATGGGTATGCTCAGGCTGAGTCCTATTGCCTGGCTGAAGTTGTTCTTAAGCTGCTTGCCGAACCCGTCGGCATCGAATCCCGAGGTGGTGTAGTAGTTGGTGCCAAGACTTCCCGAGAGATATAGCTGCGGATAGCGTGCAGCCTCAGCCACCTTGATGTTGCGCTCGGCAGCCTGCAGGCGCAAGTTCTCGGCTGCAATCTCAGGCTTTATGCCCACAGCCTCGGAATAGATGACATCAGCAGACGGCAGTACTGAGGCATCAAGTCCCGACACATCGACATCAGCTACGGAAAATCCTTCGGGCGTAGACAGTTCCAGAAGCTGCGACAGGTTGAGCAGCGCTATCTTCAAATCGTTCTCTGCCTGTGTGGCTGTGAGCCGGCTCTGCGCCAGCGTTGCCTTTTGCTGCGACACCTCGGCAGGACTTGCCTTGCCACCGGCGAGCATTGCCTGCAGACGCTCCACCTGCATGGAGTCTATGGTTATCTGACGGTGAGCCACAGCCACAAGCTCCTTACTGTAGACAATCTGTATGTACTGCTGCGCCACCTGCATGGCAATGTCGTTCTTTGCCTTGTCGAGGTCGGCGGTGGAGGCTTCGAGGTTGAGTTTCTGCAGCTTTATGGTGTTCTCGATGCGCATGCCTGTGAAGAGCGGTATGCTTGTGGACAGTCCGAACGATGTGCTCGAAGTGTTGGTGTTGCTGTAGGTGTTCTCGGCAGTGAGTCCTCTACCAAACGAGATGTTTTCGCCCACCGAGGCACTGAGGTCGGGCAGCCGGCTGTTTTTTGCCGTAGACAGCTGCAGCTCATTCTGGCGTATGCGGTTGTCAGCCTGCTTTATGCTTATGTTGTTGGCAATGGCATGGCTTATGCAACGACGCACGTCCCACTGTGCGCTGACGCAAACGGGGATGGCGGTCAGTGCTAAAAGGGATAATATTGTTTTTTTCATAATCTTTTATTTTTCATCACCTATTTTCTCGGGGCCACGCACCTTGTCCTTGGCGCTCACGCCCTTCTTTATCTCTATGCTCACTCCGTCGCTCAGTCCGGTTGCCACGTATGTGCGGTTGTATTCCTTCTTGTCGCCAACAGTCTTCATGATGTATACAAAAGCACTGTCGCCGCTGAACTCGATGGCGCTCTCGGGCACAGTCATAACATGCTTTGCGCTCTTGAGCACAATCTCGGCGTTGGCGCTGTAGCCCGAGCGCAACTTGTTGTTGCCCAATGATGTCACAGCAGCCTTCAGCTCAAACTGATTGGCACCGTTGTTCTCAACAGCCTTTGGTGAGATGTACTCCAACGAGGCATCGAACTTCAGGTCCTGCAGTGCGCCGATGGTGATTTTCATAGGCATGCCCGTTACGAGCGAGCCAACCTCGGTCTCGTCGATGTTGCCGCGGAATATCAGGTCGTTCATATTTGCCACCGTTGCGATAGTGGTACCATCATTGAAGGTGTTACTCAGAATCACAGAATTACCAACCTTAACGGGTATGTCGAGAATGGTTCCCGTGATGGTGCTGCGGATGAGCGTTGAGCTGGCGCTGGCGTTGCTCTTCGACACACCCTCCTTCACCACCTGCAGCGCATCCTGTGCGGCGGCAAGCTCCTCCTTTGCCTGGCGCAAAGACTGGGCATACTTGTCGAACTCGTCATCGCTCACCACGCTTTTGTCGTGCAGTCCTTTCTCACGGTCGTAATCCACTTGCGCCTGCTTCAGGTTGATGCTGGCAAGACGTACACGTGACTCAGCCGACGACAGCTGTCCCATATCAGGGATAACCTTTACCTTGGCTATCACCTCGCCCTCGGTCACCATCTCGCCAGCCTCCTTGTAGATGTCGGTGATGATTCCCGACACCTGCGGCTTCACGTTCACCTCATTCCTCGGCTCAATCTTTCCAGTGATGATTGTGGTTTTCTGAATGTCCTTCACCTCGGGTGTGAACTCGTTGTAGACAACCTCCTTGGGCTGCGACTTCTGGTAGAGGAACACGAATGTTCCAATGAAAATCAAGGCAATTATTGCCGCAATAATCAATTTTGAATACTTTTTCATATCGTTGTTGTTTTTTGTTTTTTTTTAATTATGGGGCTAATAGGGCTTATTTGCCCAATTACATTTATAAAGCATCATCATTCGTCTCTCATTGCATCCACGGGTTTCACGCTCATTGCCCTCATTGCCGGGGCAAGTCCTGCCAGCACTCCAAGCATGCAGATGAGGAATGTGCAGAACAGAGCGGTCCAGAAACCTATCTGGAACGGCACTTCCAGTATTCCATCGGTGGTGTTGGCAAGCTCCAGCCCGTGCAGGATAAGCACTCCGAAGAGTATTCCCATCATGCCAGCCACGGCTGTGAGCACAATGCTCTCGGAGATTATCTGCGAGAGAATCATCCTCGGCGTGGCTCCTATGGCACGGCGTATGCCTATCTCGGTGGTTCGCTCACGCACCGTTACCATCATAATATTGCTCACGCCGATGGCACCGGCAAATATCGTGCCGAGTCCCACAAGCCATATCAGGAAGTTGACACCCTTGAACAGATTGTCGATGATGCCGAAGAGCACCTCGGTGTTGAGTATCATCAGTCCTTTCTCATCGTTAGGATCTATATAATGCGCACGTGCCACCACCTGGCGCATCTTCGGGGCTATCTTGCTCATCACCACTCCAGGCTTTCCCGTTGTGGCTATTACGTCAACGTTGTTGCCGCGGTTGTAGACCTTGCTCACCACCGACATCGGCAGCGTCACCGCCTCATCGGCACTGCCCATAATATTCACTCCTGACGTTCGGTAATCCACTCCAATCACTTTATAATATGTGGAGTCGATCATTATCGACTTTCCACACGGGTCGCCCCCCTCTTTGAACAGTGTAGTGTAAATCTTCTTTCCTATTACGCACACCTTTCGGCTGTCACGCATGTCAACATCATTGATGAAACGACCGTAACGCATAGTTGGCGGTTGTACCTTAGCAAAGTCAGGGGTTACGCCCTGCATATTGCACGACACACTCTGGTCGGCAAACTTTGCCGTAGGACTGGCATTCCAGCCCGGCATAACCAACGGTGCAATGACATCAAGCTCGGGCACCTGATTGCGTAGCCGCGTTATATCCTTCTCATCCATCTGCCACCAGCGGCCCTTCTTCAGTCCCTTGTACGGCTTTGTGGTCTGGTTCGACCACACCATTGCCGTGTTGGTGGCAAAGCCTGCAAAGTTTTTCTGCAGCATAATCTTGAGTCCCTCACCGCCGCCGATAAGCACTATCAGCATGAACACTCCCCAGAACACTCCGAATCCTGTCAGGAAACTCCGTGTCTTGTTTCGTGTGAGAGTGTCAAGTATCTCGCGGTATCTATCTATATCTATGTAACTCATAATCAATATCTCTTTATTCCGCTCTTAATGCTTCGATTGGTCGTATTCTCGCCGCCTTCCATGCCAGAATGAGTCCGGCGATGGTGCCGGCAATGATTATCACGGCTGTGGCTTCAATGCACACGTCGAGTCCAACTGTGGGGTTAACGAACATCGTGGCTTTGAACACTCCTGTGTCCACCACCTCGTGACCTATTGTCGCGTCCATGTATTCGTTGGCGGCAACTCCGAGCACCATTCCTATATAGCCGAAGAAGGTCGTTACGATGATGCTCTCTGTCATTATCAACCGAAGTATTGACCACGGTTTGGCGCCTATTGCCTTGCGTATACCGAACTCATGGGTGCGCTCCTTCACGGTGATGAGCATGATGTTGCTCACTCCCACCACTCCGCTCAGCAGAGTAAACAGTCCCACTATCCACAGTGCCGTCTGTATCACGCTGATTCCGGTCTGCATCTGCAGGCTCTGCTCAAAACGGTTCCACAGATAAACGGCTTCCTTGTCATCGGGCGCCGCCGTGTGGTTGAGGTTTATCTTTTGGCGGTAGTCCTTCTCAAACTCATCGCTGCTTGCCATGTCGGTTAGTCCATGGAAAGAGAAGATAAGGTCGCCCACCTCGTCGCCCATTCCATACATCACCTTCATGGTGGTGAAAGGAATGTATGACGGGTTGTTCTGCTGGCTCTCGTCATTTTTGTAGATGCCCACCACTTTAAAGGCAAAATTGCCCATCTTCACATACTTGCCCATGAGCGAGAGATAGTCGTGTGTCAGCTCTTTGGCATTATCCTTGCTTATCACCATCACCTTGCGGTTTTCCTTAATGTCGATGGCATTCACAAAGCGGCCTTCGAGCATCTCCACCTTCTCTATCTCGGCATAGCTCGGGTCCACTCCATAGCACGGTGTGCTCTGGTAGTTGTCCCCATAGGTGAGCGTCATTCCCCACTTGCGCACCGTGGCTCCTGCCTTGTCCACATTCCCTGTGAATGCGGTGCGTGTAATGTCGAGGTCAGAGTCGCGCAGCTTTATAGGGCGGCCCTCCTTCAGTCCGCCGTAGGCTTTCGATGTCTGTCCGCTGAACACACGCATCGAGTTGCTTATGTGGCGGTTCTGCTGTTGCAGCTGGGCGTTTATCAGTCCGTTGCCGGCTCCTAAGAGGAATATCAGCATGAATATTCCCCATGCCACAGCAAATCCCGTGAGCGATGTGCGGAGCTTGTTGCGCTTCGATGTAGCCCATATTTCATTTAATAATTCTCTCATATCAGTGGGGATGTTATTTAACGTAATCCTTCGACACTAAGTGGTGATCAAGATTATCTTCGATGCTTCCGATTATACCGTCCTTGATGTGAATCACCTTGTCGGTCTCGTTAGCCACTCCGCTCTCGTGGGTCACCACCACTATTGTCATGTGGTCGTTGCGGTGAAGGTCCTTCAGCAGGTCCATCACCTCCACTGATGTCTTTGAGTCGAGTGCTCCCGTAGGCTCGTCGGCAAGTATTATCTGCGGTTTGGTTATCAGGGCGCGCGCTATTGCCACACGCTGCTTCTGACCTCCCGACATCTCGTTGGGATAATGCTCTGCCCAAGGCGCGAGTCCCAGACGGTCGAGATATTCCATCGCCATGCGGTGGCGGGTCTTGCGCCCCACTCCCTGATAGAACAGCGGAAGCTCCACGTTCTCAACTGCAGTCTTGAAACCAATGAGGTTGAACGACTGGAATATGAATCCTATCATCTTGTTGCGGTACTCGGCGGCGCGTCGCTCGCTGAGGTTCCATATCGGCACGTTGTTGAGCAGATACTCGCCCGAGTCATAGTTGTCGAGTATTCCGAGGATGTTGAGCAGGGTTGACTTGCCCGAGCCCGACGAGCCCATGATGCTCACAAACTCGCCTTTCGCAATGTCGAGGTTGATGCCCTTGAGCACATGCAGCGGCTGTGCGCCCTGATAGGTCTTGTTGATGTCCTTTAAATGTATCATTCTAATTCTGTACGTTAAGTTTCTTGGTGCGAATGTTTCCGGCACTCGATTTTTCCTTGTTCAACACACGGCAGTTGCCCTCAAGCGTGATATTTCCTGCGCTCGATGCCTCAGCTGCCACAGTATTGGCTTTTATGTTCTTTACCTCGATGTTACCGGCGCTTGAGCTGTCAACTCCAAGCAGGTCAACCTCAGCACCGTCTACCTTGATATTACCTGCACTCGACGATTCGAGGTATAGGGTCTTTGCCTTTACCAGACCTTCTACAAACACACTGCCTGCGCTCGACGACTCTATTGCCACCTCTCCATCGTATTTCACTCCGTTCTTCAGATATATGCTGCCTGCACTCGAAGTTTCAAACTTATTTATTGCCGGGCCGCTCACATACACCTTAGTGTCGTGGTTGCCGTTAATGATGCGCATGCCCTTAAACGATACGTCAAGTTTGCCGTCCCTTACCTTCAGCGACACAAACTCAACCATATTCTCAGGCACATCGAGCACTACCTTCTGCGGTTCGTTGCTCTGGGTGTACACCACATTGATAGCTGTTGATGTCTCTATCTTGTCGAAGGTCTCAAGTTGTCCCGTGTACTCCTTCTGAATACGTTTCTCCGACGGCTTCACAGTGTTGCCGTTCATCACGTTGCAGCTGCTCAGCATTAATGCCGCACCGACTGCCAAAGATAAGATTTTTGCTTTCATTTTCTTTTGTTTTTTATTGTGTTAAATGTTATTGTTTGTTCTCTCTACTGTCTTTAGACGCATTTCAGTGGGAAAAGCTGCAAAACAGATGATGTTTTTTCTGTTTCAGTACGATTTTTCTCTGTCTGCAGTCTCCGCAGTATGTTTTTCCCACTCCTTTTTGATGTCCTCGATGCTTATGCCCAGCAGCTTCATGTTGCGGCAAAGGTCGGGCAGGGTCTGTGTGAGAAACTGCGTGCGCCGCTGCTCCGCTATCTGTTGGCGTGCTCCAGGTGTCACGAAGTATCCCAGTCCGCGCTTATTATATATAATGTTCGCGCGACTCAGGTCATCGTATGCCTTCACCACGGTGTTGGTGTTCACCTCAAGCAGTCCGCCGTATTCACGCACACTCGGTATGCGGCTGTCGTCGGCATAAACGCCCATCAGTATCTCATTCGACAGTCGCTCTGCTATCTGCAGATATATTGCTTTGTCGTTGTTGAATATCATATATTAATCCATTTGTTACTTATTACCTGTATTCGGCAGTACAGTTTGTACGATGCCCAATAGTTGAAAATTATAAACGCCAGTGTAGGAACTATGATGATGAGCATCGGCAATTCGTTGCCTGCTTCAATGTTGGCTCCAAGCCATCTTGCAAACAGTTCCATGCACGATGACGGCATGTAGGATGCTACCGTTCCTGTGATTATGCCGAACAGTGTTGACAGTGCAAACAGGGTGACAGTGGTGAGCAGCAGCGGCTGACGGCGGAAGAATGTTCCTCCGAGAGTGTAGAAGCTGTGAACCCATAGCGGCATGAGAAATACTTGCAGCACAACTAAATACGGAATATTATCTTCAAAACTTGGACTGTAATAAAAACCGTTGCTGACAACGTTCCACACCAGCGAGCTGTGTATGATCCAGCCAAATGCATATGACAGCAGTATTCTAAGAATGTCGGCACACACAAATGCCACGATACATGTAACCACCGAACTTATCGTTATCCATACAAAACGTGCCAGATATTTCTCAATGTTATTCGCAGGCAGCATCAGGGTCATCACTCTGCCGTCGTTAGTCCGCAGGTCCTTGGCTATATACGCTATGCTGAATATCAGGAAAATGCTGAACACGATAAGCGTATTGGTCCACACGTATGTCATCTTTGCCTGCTCCCAAGTCTCACCCATATATATATTAAGGTCTAAACCGAGCTGTATGCAATACAAGAAAGTCAGTCCCAGTGTCAATCCTACCATGGTACGTATCGTTCCTTTATATTCGTTTGCGGCAATCCAAACGAATGTTTTCTTTAATCTGTTGAAATCCATTTTATTAATTGTTAGTTATTAATTTTTAATTATCAGTTGTGCTGATTATTCATTTTGATTCTTCACTCTTCATTAGTTCGCAAGCTCATCAGCTTCGCAGTCTTCACTCTTCATTTTCCCCGCGTTTACGGCATTGAACAGCAGTTCAAGATTTATCTGCGTCTCGGCAGATTCACCGCTGCGGCGTGCTATCACGGCGTTGCCCTGCAGTGTTGGCTCGGCATAAATCACGCCGTCCATACCCTCGTAAGGCTGACGGTACTCAAACGAGTATTCATTGCAGATGTCAGCCACTGAGCGGTTGTATGCCACACGTCCGTTGTCCATCATCAGTATGTGGTCCAACAGCGACTCTACGTCATGCACCTGGTGGGTGGAGATTATTAGCGCGCGGTCTTCTGCCATGTTTTTTGCTATCACCTTTCGGAACTGACTCTTCGACGGTATGTCAAGACCGTTGGTGGGCTCGTCCATCAGCAGATACTTGGTGTTGGCAGCCAATGCGATGCTCATATACACCTTTTTTTTCTGTCCCATCGACAGCTCGTTGAGCTTCAGTGACAACGGCAGTTCAAAATCCTCAAGACATTTGTTGAGAATTTCCTTACTGAAACGTGGATAGAACCCGTGGGTAATCTTTACGTAATTATCAAGCGACACCTCGGGCAAACGAAATTCCTCAGCCACAATAAACATCTCGCTCAACATTTCAGCCTTGCGCTTACGTGCCTCAATGCCATCGATTGTTATGCTGCCTGCATCGGGACGCAACAGACCACTTATTAAATATAATAATGTACTCTTGCCCGAACCGTTCTTGCCAAGCAGACCGTAGATGCTGCCCTCACCAATCTCAAGGTTAAGCCCTTTATAGATTTTCTTTCTCTGTCCGGCATACCCGAAACTCATGTCTTTTATTTCTATCATTTTCTCTATGTTTTTTATTGTTTATCTATGTTATTTTCTTTATTGATTATGCCTGTTTTAGTGTACTACTTTAATAATACACTGCAAAAGTAGTGCATTTCCTTCATACTCACAAATTTTTTACCGGAAAAATGCAATTGTTTAACTTTTTTTAAATTAATGCTTTTATTGTGGCTGTTTATTCAATACTATTAAAATTCATATTCGCATACGGATGGTTTATTGCAACCACCAGAATGTTCAAAAATAAATCTAAAAATAACAGAAGTTCAAAAATAATATTTGAAACTATAATATTTGTGTAGCGTTGTGTAACTTTTGACAGGATTTTTTGGTTTTTTGGCAAAAAAATAGTAATTTTGCAGCGTAAAAAACGCTAAAATCGGATTATATTAATATAAATATATTAAAATTTATGAGTTTGAAAATTGTTGTGCTTGCAAAGCAAGTACCCGACACGAGAAATGTGGGCAAGGACGCAATGACTGCCGAAGGCACCGTCAACCGCGCCGCTCTGCCCGCTATTTTTAACCCCGAAGACCTCAACGCCCTTGAGCAGGCGCTGCGTCTGAAGGAGCAGAATCCCGGCTCTACGGTGGGTATCCTGACGATGGGACCCGGCCGCGCAGCCGAAGTTATACGCCAGGGACTATATCGCGGTGCCGACACAGGATGGCTGCTGAGCGACCGTCTGTTTGCCGGTGCCGACACTCTCGCCACATCCTACGCCCTCGCCACTGCAATCAAGAAGATTGGCGGTGTGGACATCGTTATCGGCGGCCGCCAGGCCATCGACGGTGACACGGCGCAGGTGGGTCCGCAGGTGGCTCAGAAGCTGGGCCTCAACCAGGTTACCTATGCTGAGGAGATTGAGAAGTGTGAGGACGGTAAGCTGACCATCCGCCGCCACATCGACGGCGGTCTGGAGACCGTAGAGGTGCCCATGCCATGCGTGGTGACAGTGAACGGCAGCGCGGCACCCTGCCGCCCGTGCAACGCCAAGCTGGTGATGAAGTACAAGCGTGCCACAGCTCCGATGGAGCGCACCGAGGACACTCCTTATCAGGACTTGTATGAGACACGTCCTTATCTCACGCTGACACAGTGGACTGTTGCCGACGTGGAGGGTGACCCTAACCAGTGCGGTCTGAGCGGCTCGCCAACAAAGGTGAAGGCTGTGAAGAACATCGTGTTCCAGGCAAAGGAGAGCAAGACCATCACCGGCAGCGACGCCGATATTGAGAGTTTGGTAAAGGAATTGTTGGACGAGAAGATTATCGGATAAAAGAAACATGAACAACGTATTTGTATACATAGAGATAGAGGGCACAAAGGTTGCCGAAGTATCTCAGGAACTTCTTACCAAGGGCCGCAAGCTGGCCAACAAACTTGGCGTTCAACTGCATGCAGTAGTTGCCGGAACTGGCATCAAGGGTGAGGTGGAGACACAGATTTTGCCCTATGGTGTGGACAAGCTCTTCGTGTTCGACGGTGAGGGGCTCTTCCCCTACACATCGGCACCGCACACCGACATTCTGGTGAACCTCTTCAAGGAGGAGCAGCCGCAGATTTGCCTCATGGGAGCAACGGTTATCGGCCGCGACCTCGGTCCCCGCGTGTCGTCATCGCTCACAAGCGGACTGACAGCCGACTGCACTGAGCTGGAAATAGGCGACTACGACGACAAGAAGAGCGGCAATCATTATGACAACCTGCTCTATCAGATTCGTCCTGCCTTCGGAGGCAACATCGTGGCTACAATCGTTAACCCCGACCACCGTCCGCAGATGGCGACAGTGCGCAGCGGCGTGATGCAGAAGCAGATTCTGGACGACAACTACAAGGGCGAGGTGGTTTATCCCGAGGTGGCAAAGTATGTGCCCGCCGAGGCTTACGTGGTGAAGGTGCTCGACCGTCACGTAGAGGAGGCAAAGCACAACCTGAAGGGTGCTCCCATCGTTATCGCCGGAGGTTACGGCGTGGGCTCGAAGGAAGGTTTCGACATGCTGTTCAAGCTTGCCAAGGAGCTTCACGGCGAGGTGGGCGCAAGCCGCGCCGCCGTTGACGCAGGCTGGGTGGACCACGACCGTCAGATTGGTCAGACTGGTGTCACCGTGCATCCGAAAGTGTATATCGCCTGCGGTATCTCTGGACAGATTCAGCACATCGCCGGTATGCAGGATTCTGGCATCATCATCTCGGTGAACAGCGACCCCGATGCGCCAATCAACAAAATTGCCGACTATGTGATTGTGGGTACCGTTGAGGAGGTGGTGCCAAAATTAATTAAATACTACAAGGAAGGAAATAAGTAAGATTATGGCAAACTATTATAGTGACCATCCGGAGATTGAGTTTCACCTCAATCATCCGTTGATGAAGCGAATCGTAGACCTGAAAGAGCGCGATTACGTAGAAAAAGACCAGTTTGAGGATGCGCCGGTAGACTACAACGACGCAATAGAGAACTACAAGCAGTTGCTCGACATCACAGGCGACGTGGCTGCAAACATCATCGAGCCCAACTCGGAGGCTGTGGACCTTGAGGGACCGCACCTTGAGAACGGCAGAATGATTTACGCAAGCAAGACTTACGAGAATCTCGACGCCACACGCAAGGCGGGACTTTGGGGCATCTCAATGCCACGCCGCTACGGCGGACTGAACCTGCCCAACACCGTATTCTCAATGGCTTCTGAGATTGTGTCGGCAGCCGATGCCGGTTTCCAGAACGTGTGGAGCCTGCAGAGCTGTATCGACACCCTGTATGAGTTTGGCACCGAGGAGCAGCGCGCCAAGTATATCCCTCGCATCTGTGCAGGAGAGACAATGTCGATGGACCTCACCGAGCCCGACGCAGGCAGCGACCTGCAGCGCGTGATGCTCAAAGCCACATTCGACGAGGAGAACAACTGCTGGCGGCTGAACGGCGTGAAGCGTTTCATCACCAACGGCGATTCTGACATACACCTTGTGCTTGCACGCTCTGAGGAAGGCACAAAGGACGGCCGCGGACTGTCGATGTTCATCTACGACAAGCGTGACGGCGGCGTTGACGTGCGCCACATCGAGCACAAACTGGGTATCCACGGCTCGCCAACCTGTGAGCTTACCTACAAGAACGCAAAGGCTGAGCTTTGCGGAAGCACCCGTCTGGGACTCATCAAATATGTGATGGCACTCATGAACGGTGCACGTCTTGGCATTGCCGCACAGAGCGTGGGCGTGGAGCAGGAGGCTTACAACGAGGCGCTGGCCTACGCCAAGGAGCGCGCGCAGTTTGGTGAGAAAATCATCAACTTCCCTGCCGTTTACGACATGCTCTCACGCATGAAGGCAAAGCTCGACGCTGGTCGCTCGCTGCTCTATCAGACTGCACGCTACGTAGACATCTACAAGGCTCTTGAAGATATAGCACGCGACCGCAAGCTCACTCCTGAGGAGCGTGCCGAGCTGAAGAAGTACACCCGCCTTGCCGACGCATTCACTCCGCTGGCTAAGGGTATGAACTCTGAGTATGCCAACCAGAACGCCTACGACGCCATCTCGGTGCACGGAGGTTCGGGATTCATCATGGAGTACAAGTGTCAGCGCCTGTTCCGCGACGCACGTATCTTCTCCATCTATGAGGGAACAACACAGCTGCAGGTTGTGGCTGCAATACGCTATGTCACCAACGGAACTTATCTCACCATCATCAAGGAGATGCTTGAGAACGAGGTGTCTGACAGCATGAAGCCGCTGAAGGACCGTGTGGCAAAGCTCGTGGATGCCTACGAGCAGGCAATGGCAGCAGTGAAGGCAATGGACAGTCAGGATGCTCACGACTTCCTCGCACGCCGTCTCTACGAGATGACCGCCGACATCATCATGTCGCTGCTCATCCTCGACGATGCCTCACGTGCTCCCGAGATGTTTGAGAAGAGCGCCAACGTGTATGTGCGTCACGCTGAGGCTGAGGTGGCTGCACATGCTACCTATATCGCCAACTTCAAGGCTGAGGACTTGGAGAGCTTTAAGGCATAACTCCTTACGCGCGTATATATAAATAGGTGTAGGAACCGGACAGTTTTGCCGGTTCCTATATTTATTTTGAAAAAATATTGTTTTTTCTTGTATGATAATTATTTTATTTGTATCTTTGCAGAAGAAAGAAAAATAATTAATGTCTAACAATTAAAAAACAAAGAATTATGGTAAAAACTTTACGCTTTATGATGATTGCCTTATTGGCAATGGTGTGTAACTCTGTGATGGCAGATGCTTACAAGACTCTTACCTTCCCTGACGGCAACTCTGGACCAATCGGCTCTTACACTAAAACATGGACTGCTACAATTGGCACAGATACATGGAACATTGAGAACTTCAACAACAATAATAATGCCTGGAGTTATATCAAGTGTGGCAGAAAAGACTATGCTTCCGTTGCTACTATCACCACCGGATTTAAAATTGACAAGAAGATATCCACAGTGGTTGTGACAATCGATAACGTCACAGCAGAAAAAGTGAACAAGATTCAGTTGCAGTCTGCAACGGATGAGAATTTTGGAGATATTATCGGCGGTTGTACAGTAGAGTCGGTTAAGGCTGGAGAATTGCTGCTCAAACTTGATGCTGATGGTGGACAGCTGGCAGCAGGGCTATATTATAAGTTGGTCTTTGATTGTGCGGCAGGTACTGCCAACGGACTTATCCAGATTTCAAAGATTCAGTACTTTGAGGAAGGCAATGAGCCAGAGATTATTGATATCAGCAACACTCCCGAGACAGCTTACTCTGTTGCAAAGGCTCTTGAACTTATCAAGGCAGGCGAGGGACTAACCGAAGTTTATGTAAAGGGTTTCATCACAGCCATAGAGGAGGTTTCAACACAGTATGGTAACGCAACTTACAGAATCGGCGACACTAAGGTTGACGAGAACACCTTGAAAGTGTTCCGTGGATATTATATTGATGGTGAGAAATTCACGAATGAAGACCAAATAAAAGTTGGTGATGAGGTTGTTGTGTACGGACAGCTGATTGAGTACAAGAAAGATGATACCGTGATTCCAGAGTTGGCACAGGGCAACATACTCTACTCTCTCAACGGTCAGACCTCAGGCATCGGCGCAATCACTTCCGACGGCGGCAAAAAAGTGATTTACAATCTCAACGGTCAGCGTTTGCAGAAGATGCAGAAGGGCATCAACATTGTAAACGGCAAGAAGGTGATTGTGAAGTAAGAACTTACAAGACAATAAAAAAGGCTCCTCCGAATTTTCGGGGGAGCTTTTTTATTGGTGTGATTGGGGAAATTTTAAATCCTCGTAATGTTTAGCACGGGCGTTTCTTCGGCAGGTTGAACGTATCCTGCACGTCCTTCATTGCCTGATCGGTCATACCGTCGGGCTCAAAGCCCATGTTCTTGGCACACATGTAGATGTTTGCAGCCTTGTTGAGCACGTCAATCTGGTCGAAGGCATCCATAGCATCTTTGCCCACAGCACATACACCATGCTTCTCCCACATTACCACGTCGTAGTCCTTGATCTGCTCAAGTGTGGCATCGGCAAGCTCCACTGAGCCGGGCATGGCGTAAGGCACTATGCCCAGACCAAGCGGCGCAAAGGCGAGAGTCTCGGGAATCATGCTCCACAGGGTGCGTCCCATCACGTCCTTTGCAAGGAACTTCTTCGAGTGGCTCATTGCCACCAGCTCAATGGGATGGGTGTGAACGCTCGCCTTGTAGGTGGAACCGCTCTCAATGAGATAGTTGTGCATGGTGAAGTGTGATGCACACTCGCTCGTGGGGATTACCGGTTTGTCGGCGATAATCTCGTAGCTGGCGCAGTCGTCGCAGATGCGCACGATGGAGCCGTTGTCCATAGGCATGCGGGCGAGGTCGCGCATACGCTTGCCCGTGCCCTTGCAATAGAAGTAGCAGCCTTTGAGGTAAGGCAGCGTAGTGCCTATGGGGCGTGCAGCCTCGATGGCAGGCATTGCCTTTATCTCATCGTCAACGAGGTCGGTGATGTTGATCACAATGTTTCCGCCATTGCGCTCTGCCCAACCTTTCTCCCACAGGTAGCCGGCAACTTCAGCCACCTGCATTATTTCCTTTTCCAGTTGTGGTCTGTTTGTTAATATGCTCATTGTTGTTTTGTTTAGTTTGTTATTTCTTATTTCGGAGTTAAATGCCTCTCACACATTGTCGCCGTATCTCTCTCTCGTGATTGTCTCAAGTGATTTGCCGCGTGTGGCAGGACATCCTATGACACCTATTATAAGCGAGATTAGAAGCAGTACTATCATGCAGCAGGCTGCGATGGTGAAGCCCTCGCCGTTCTCACCATAGATTGATGTGAAGATAAGTCCCCATACAGCAGAGAGCCCGCGCACGATGAAGAACATGAGTCCCTGTGCGCCGGCACGGAACTTGGCAGGGAACAGCTCTGTGCCCCAGAGCGCATAGAATATCTGCACTGAGATACCACCCTGAATGCCCCATAGTATGGCGAATGTCCACAGTCCGGCAAGACCGTCAACGCCTATGCCGACAATGATGAGCCATGCACTCAGCGCAACCAGCAGACCTATCACATACAACACCTTGTGGCTCATCTTGTCTATGAGCTGGGAGGTGATGAATGTTGTGCCCACGATTATTGCCCACTGTATGCAGTTCATCCAGTTTGCCTGCTCATTTGACACACCGCCTGCCGTCTCATAGATGTGTGGCTGGAAGAATCCCATTACAGAGGCAACGAGGTTCCATGTCAGATATATGCCTGCGAGAAAGCAGAGTGTCCTGACTGCTGTCTTGTTGGAGAAGAGCACCGAGAAAGAGTGAATGAGCCCGGTCTCCTCGCCTTTTGCCTCAGCCTCTTTCTTGCTTGCCTTCCATTCCGCGCTCTCTTCAAGACGGCGTTGCAGGTTCCATGCTATGAAAGCCACAACAAGCAGCGAGAAGAATACGATGCGCGAGCTGAACACATTGACTGCCGGTTCCGGCGCTCCTGCTCCCAAGATGCCTGTGGCGAGCGTCTCAACCCATCCGAAGAGGTAGCCGCCGGGAGCAAAGAACATGCCGAGCAGGAGAATTATCATCGGGCCTACGCCCCACGACATCTGTGAGATGCAGATATTACGCCCGCGGTTGTTTATCTCTGAGCTTTCTGATATGTATGTCCAGGATGCCGGCACGCCTATGCCGACAGATATGCCTGTCACCATGAAGCCTGCGAGAAGCATGGGGAAATTTACCGAAAACATCACAAGCAGCACACCGAGCATATAGACAAGGAGATTGTATGTGTATATGAACTTACGGCCGTACTTGTCGGCAAGGAATCCGCCTATGATAGCGCCGAGAGCCGCACCGAGGCAGTTGGCGCTGATGAAGTTGAGCCATCCGAGATGTATCTCAGACAGGCCGAGATACTCCTGCCATAGGGTCAGACCACTGGCGCCTGCCACGATGGCACCTGCATCGAGATAATTGGTAAGAGAGACCGCTATGGTACTCTTCAAACTGCTTTTCTTTTCTGCCATAGTAACTTATCTTTTGCTTGTTACGTCAGCCTCATACTTCTCAACGGCAGCGATGTACTCCTCACCAACGGGAACGTTGTTGCGCAGGCAGAACTCGTCGTAGACAGCGTTCCAAGGCAGGTTCTTGCACTCCTCGAGCAGGGCGAGGCGCTGGAACTTCTTGTCGTTGAGCTCATACTGGCGCAGAGTTGCTGTTGGCTCAAGCATTGCGCGGAGCATGCACTTCTGTGCGGCGCGGCTGCCGATGACATAAGCGCCGATGCGGTTGAGGGTGCCGTCGAAGTAGTCGAGTCCGTAGTGTACGCGGTCGAGAGCACCGGCACGTACAATCTCGCTGAAGAGGTCCTGTGTGGGATCGTCCATGATTGTCACGTGGTCGGAGTCCCAGCGCACGGGGCGTGATACGTGGAGCATCAGCTCAGGAACGAACAGCAGCATTGCAGACACCTTGTCGGCTACGCTCTCTGTCGGGTGGAAGTGACCGGTGTCGAGAGTTATCATCATGTTGTTCTTTGCAGCGTATGATGTGTAGAAGTCGTTTGAGCCAACGGTGTAACTCTCCAGACCGATGCCGAACACCTTAGACTCCACGCAGTCCTTCATGTTGTCATACTTCTGTGCGAAAATCTGGTCGAGAGAGTCCTTCAGCAGCTCGCGATACATCAGGCGGTTAACGGTGAGGTCCTTGCTTCCGTCGTGCACCCATGTGTTCATGATACAAGGGTCGCCCTGTGCCTTGCCGATAGCCTCGGAGATGGCGCGGCAGCGCTTTGAGTGCTCAATCCAGAAGTCGCGGATGCCCTTGTCGGGATTGGCGAGGCTCAGGTCGCCGCTCTTCGGGTGGGAGAATGATGTAGAGTTGAAGTCGAGCAGGGTGTTGTTCTCCTTACCCCAGTCAATCCAGCTCTGGAAGTGCTCCACCTCGCACTGGTCGCGGTCAACAACCTTACCCTTGAAGTCGCCGTAGATCTCATGCAGGTTCAGACGGTGAGTGCCCGGGATGAGCGACTTGGCGTAGAGGATGTCGGCGCGCAGCTCGTCGATGTTACGTGCCTTGCCGGGATAGTTGCCGTTCACCTGAATACCGCCGGTGAGGCTTCCGCCCTGATTCTCGAAACCTGCCACGTCGTCAGCCTGCCAGCAGTGCATGCTGAGGTGGAAGTCCTGCATCTGGTTCAATACTTTCTCTGTGTCAACACCAATGGCAGCGTAGCGCTCTTTCGCCACGGCGTATGCCTTTTCTACTAATTCTGATTTCATAGTTCTTGATTTTTTTAGTAAATAATTATTTTGTAATTTCCAAATATCTCTCGTAAGCCTTGTCCCACAATTCCTTGTCCGTGGGGTGGAACGCCTTCATGCTTATGCTGTCGGCTATAATCTTGCGCATCTCCCAGATGTCGCTCACGTCGCCTGCAGCTTTTGCCTGCAGCATGATGTTGCCGATGGCTGTGCCTTCCTGCGGACCTGCCAGCACCTCAACGCCGAGAGCGTTGGCGGTGAACTGGTTGAGATAGCCGTTGAGGCTGCCGCCACCGATGATGTGGAGCACTTCGATGGGGAACGGTGCCATGTCCTTGAGATAGCCGAACACCTGACGGTAGCGCAGGGCAAGGCTGTCGAAGATGCAGCGGCAAATCTCCGCATAGCCCTCGGGCACGTGCTGTCCCGTGTTGCGGCAATACTCCTGAATGGCGTCAACCATCGACGAAGGGTTGGCAAACATCTTGTCGTCGGGATTGATGATGCTCTGGAATGCAGGCTGCTTCATTGCCTCCGCCTGCAGTTCGGGATGGCTCTTCGGCGCGTCGGTCCACTCTTTGCGGCAACGCTCATAGAGCCACATGCCGCAGATGTTCTTCAGGAAACGTGTGGTACCCTCGATACCGCCCTCGTTGGTGAAGTTCAGAGCGTAGCTCTTCTCGTTGATGATGGCGTCCTGGGTCTCTATGCCCATCAGGCTCCATGTGCCGCTGCTCAGATAAGCGAAGTTCTTGTCCTTTGCCGGCACGGCTGCCACGGCGCTGGCAGTGTCGTGACCTGCCACGGCAATCACGGGAATGGCTCCCAAGCCTGTCATCTTCTGCACCTCCCCGGTGAGCGTGCCTATCTTTGTGGCGGGATTCACCATGCGGCCGAACTTGTCGCGCCTCAGTCCTATACTATTTAATAAGGTGTCATCGAGGTCCTTTGTTCTCGGGTTGAGCATCTGCGAGGTCGACGCTATGGTATATTCGCAGACAGTCTCGCCGGTGAGCATGTAGCTCAGTGCATCGGGCACAAACAGAATCTTGTCGGCATTCTCTAATGCGCAGTTGTTTGCCTCCTTCATGGCGTAGAGCTGGAAGAGCGAGTTGAAGTTCATAAACTGAATGCCGGTGATGTCGTAAACTTTCTTCTTGTCCACCGCCTTCTCAAAATACTGTTCCATCATGCCGAAGGTGTGAGGGTCGCGGTAGGAGAGCGGATTGCGCAGCAGGGCACCGTCCTTGCCCACGCACACAAAGTCAACGCCCCATGTGTCGATGCCTATCGAGGTGATGGGCAACTGGCGTGCGGCTGCTGCCTTCAAGCCTTTTATAATCTCGTTGTACAGGGCGTAGATGTCCCAGTAGAAGTGGCCGCCGGTCTCTATGAGATTGTTGTCGAAACGTGTGAGTTCCTCAAGCTCCATCTTGCCGTCGGCAAGTGTTGCGATTATCGTTCTGCCGCTTGTAGCTCCCAAATCAACAGAAAAATAGTATTTCTTGTTAGCCATGAAAATTTGTTTGTTTTTGATTAGTTATTGTTTCGGCTACAAAATTACAACTTTTAATCGACAATCGGGCAGGAAATTTTGATTTTTAGCCATTAAATTTTGACTGATTATCAAAGTTTAGGGGGAAAATTCACGTTTCTGTGGTTTTTCTAAGGTTTTATGATGCTATGTTTAGAAAATATTTTGTACTTTTGCACCCGAAAACGAAACAAAAACAATAACTTAAAAACAAAATGTCAACATTATCTATCTGTATCGTCACCGTCTTCGTGTTCGGCTATCTGTGCATAGCCATCGAGAGTGTGACAAAAGTCAACAAGGCGGCAGTCGCCTTGCTTATGTTCGTGGGATGTTGGACAATCTTCATGATCGACCCCACGCAGTATCCGGCAATCGGAAACATCGGTCACGACCTTGTGCCTGCGGCAGTGACCTCGGTCATTGAGCATCATCTGGGAAGCACCGCCACAACGCTGTTCTTCCTCATGGGAGCAATGACCATTGTGGAACTGGTCGACCAGAACGGCGGCTTCAACTTTGTGCGCGACATGCTCAAGACCAAGAGCAAGCGCGGACTGCTGTGGCGCATAGCCTTCCTTACGTTCTTCCTCAGTGCCATCCTCGACAATCTCACCACGAGCATCGTGATGATCATGATTCTGCGCAAACTGGTGGATGAGCGTCAGGACCGCCTTGTCTATGCCTCGCTCGTGGTGGTTGCTGCCAACTCGGGAGGTGCGTTCTCACCGATTGGCGACGTTACCACCATCATGATTTGGAACAAGGGACTCATCACCGCCGTGGGTGTAATCAAGGAGCTGCTGGTGCCGTCACTTGTGTCGATGGTCATCCCGGCTTATATGCTGTCGCTCATGCTCAAAGGCGACATGCAGCCTGTGGCTGACACCTCAACAGGCGAGAATGTCATAACATCAGAGGGCGACCTCACTGCCAGCCAGCGCAAGACGGTGTTCTTCCTCGGCGTGGGCGGTCTCATCTTCGTGCCTATCTTCAAGAGCATCACCCATCTGCCTCCGTTCGTAGGCATCCTGCTGGTGCTTGGCGTGCTATGGACAGTCACCGAAATATTCTACCGCCATCTTGGCGAGGACGATGGCGACGGCATGCAGAAGCGCGTCACCAACATCCTCACCCGCATCGACATGGGAACCATCCTCTTCTTCCTCGGCATCCTCATGGCTGTGGCTTGTCTTGAGACCATCGGTGCGCTGACTCTCCTCGGCGACGGACTCAACACCGTGTTCAACGGCAACTACTATCTCATCAACGGCATCATCGGCGTACTGTCGAGCATTGTCGACAACGTGCCCCTCGTGGCTGGCTGCATGGGTATGTACACCATGGACATGGGCGATCCGTTTGTTGTTGATGGTATCTTCTGGCAGCTCCTCGCCTACTGTGCAGGCGTGGGCGGCTCAATGCTCATCATCGGCAGCGCCGCCGGCGTTGTTGTCATGGGGCTTGAGAAAATCACCTTCGGCTGGTACATGAAGAAAATCTCATGGATTGTGCTCGTTGGCTATCTCGCCGGTATGCTGGTGTACTGGGCTGAAAGAATGTTCATATTCTAAGAATATTTGACGGTCATCGCAACATACTTTAATCTGAAAATCAGAACTTACGAAAATCTGAAATCAGAACTTACGAACTATGGGAAAGGAATTTTGTTCCTTTCCCATCTTTTTTATAATTATGTTTTTCATAAAAATACATAATTTTATTGTCATCTGTTTCACAAAGTGAAAATAAATCGCTATCTTTGCAGAAAAGCATAAAGAATATTAATGTTTTTATAGAATGATAATTGTGATACATTCATAAATTCTCTGTATATAAGCATTTAAAAGTGTTATTATGAAACAGTTTTCGGAAGCTACAAGAGTGCAGATGCCGGCAATGGTGCATTTGACAAGGTTAGGATATTCGTACTTCGGCAAGATACATGAAGAAGAGCGTGGCACAGTCTATGACGGTGACACAAATATATTATTACCAATTTTTGAAGAACAGTTCAAAAAACTGAATCCAGATCACAAAGGTGAGTTCTTACAGGTTATGAAAGATATCCGCAAGGAACTTAACGATGACGACCTTGGACGTGGATTTTATAATCGTTTGAAAGCTATATCACCTATAAAACTGATTGATTTTGACAACATAGATAATAACACATTTCATTTTACAGCAGAGTTCACATGCAAGAATGGACAGGATGAGTTTCGTCCTGACATCACACTATTTGTCAATGGTTTGCCTCTTTGCTTCATTGAAGTAAAGAAACCAAACAACCATGGCGGAATGGTGGCAGAAAGCGCACGCATGAACAAGGAACGTTTCCCTAATAAAAAGTTCCGCAGGTTTATCAATATCACGCAACTTATGCTGTTCAGCAATAATATGGAATATGACACTTTGGGTGGTATCGTTCCCATCCAAGGTGCTTTTTATTGCACTGGAGCAAGAACATTCGCACCCTTCAACTGCTTCCGTGAAGAGAACAAAAGCGGTCAGAAAGTTGCACCCTACCATCGTTACTATCCTTACAAAGAGATTGACAAGTCTGTGGAAAAGCGAATCTTATCAGACTTCAACTGTCAAGTAATCCATACCAGCCCTGAATACCAAACCAATCTTGACTTCAATACACCCACCAACCGCATACTTACATCAATGTGTTCCCCTGAGCGTCTGCTCTATATTATAAAATATGGTATTGCTTACGTCAAGATGGAACGAGAGGTAGATGGGAAAATAGAGTCTACTGACCAAAAACACATCATGCGCTATCAGCAGCTTTTTGCCTCACTTGCCATACGAAAGAAATTGAAAGATGGCATAAAATCGGGTGTGGTATGGCATACACAAGGTAGTGGCAAGACTGCTCTTTCCTATTATATCACCTATATTCTGAACGATTTCTACAGCAAGCAGAATAAAGTTGCCAAGTTTTATTTCATTGTTGACCGACTCGATTTGCTGGAACAGGCTACACAGGAATTTGAAGCCAGGGGACTTGTGGTCAGCACTGCTAACACCCGTGCCGAATTGATGGAACAATTCCGCCAGAATCAAGCGCAACAGGGAAACAGCGGACAAGCGGAGATAACTGTGGTGAACATTCATCGCTTTGCCGAAGACAAAGAAAAGGTAAAGATTAACAACTATGCCACCAACCTGCAACGGATATTTATTCTCGATGAGGCACACCGTGGTTACAAACCAGGCGGTTGTTTTCTTGCCAACTTATTTGACGCAGACAAAGACTCGGTCAAGATTGCACTTACCGGCACACCTTTATTGAAAGAAGAAAGGGCATCCTGTAAGGTATTCGGTGACTATCTGCATACCTATTACTACGACAAGTCAATAGCAGATGGATATACACTGAAAATTATCCGCGAAGACATAGAAACGTCCTACAAGGAGCGATTGTCTGACATATATGACAAACTCGACGTACTTGTCCAAAAGAAAGAAATCAAACGTTCGCAGATTATAGAGCACCCAAGCTATGTGGAGGCTTTGGCCCATTATATCTCAGATGATTTGCGTCGGTTCAGAAAAATCCAAGGCGACGAAACGCTTGGGGGAATGGTTATCTGTGAAACCAGCGAACAAGCCAGAAAGTTATTCGACGCTTTCCAAACACAGCCTACAGGCGGAAGCGGCATACCAGTTCAATTGCACATGAACGGACAGGATTGGATGGTGGCAGAAGCAATTCCCATATATGGAATAGTAAAGAATCCTCTTCGGGTTGGTCTGATACTCCATGACAGCAATGACAAGGAGACACTCAAACAGATAGTCAAAGATTTCAAGAAAAACATGACTATCGACATACTCATTGTGTTCAATATGCTTCTTACTGGTTTTGATGCCCCAAGGCTGAAACGTCTTTATTTTGGGCGCAAACTGAAAGACCACAACCTGTTACAAGCCATCACCCGTGTCAACCGTCCCTACAAAAACATGCGATACGGATTTGTCATTGACTTTGCCGACATCAAGCGCAATTTTGACGAGACCAATGAGGATTATCTACAAGAATTGAATAGATTCAATGATATAAAAGAGACCGGCGAGGGAAATAATACAGACACGTTCACTCAAGTCATTGAGGACAAAGAGGAAATCATCAACCAGATGAAACAGGTGCGTCAAGTCCTCTTCAACTATTCGTATGACAATGCCGAGGATTTCTCTTCTGAGATTTCTACAGAAGAAGACAAAGCCGTTCTTCTTGATCTGAAACATGCTTTGGAATCAGCCAAAAACATGGCAAATATTGTACGTACATTCGGTGATGAAGACATGAAGAAACTGTTCGCCAAACTGGAGATCACAAAACTTCCACACCTACTTTCCGAAGTTCAGCGTCGCATAGACATCATCAATCAAAAGGAGGCTTTCAGTGTAAGCGACGAGACCAAGACACTCATCAATGAAGCCATGATGGATATTGAGTTCACCTTCTCCAAAATCGGAGAGGAAGAAATGAAAATCATTTCGGGCGGTGTGGAATTAAAGGAAAAATGGGAGCGTACCATTACGGCTTTCACCCAGAACTTTGACCAAGATGATCCTGAATACATCACTCTCCGTGATGCTTTTATGCAGCGGTTTAAGGAACACGGCTTTGTCATCGACTCTATAGCCAAGTTCAATGAGGAGACCTCTGCACTTGATGACATTATCAAACGGTTACAGGACATTCAGAAACGAAACAATATTTTGCTTAAACGGTACAAGGGCGATGAGAAATTTGCTCGTGTCCATAAGCGAATACGTGAAGAGAACAAAGAAAGAGAAAAGAATGGCAGGAAGCCAATGCTCGCTTTGCTTGACGAAGAAATAATGGTTGTTCTTAATATGATAAAAGAAGATATTGATGGTAAAGTATATGACCGCAATAATATTCTAAAGAAAGACGCTTATTTCGGACGTACAGTAATGGCAGTTATTAGTAGAAGTATAAATGGCACAGTAGATTTGGAACCCAATCCTGAAGATTACAAGTTTATCCAACAGCGTATATCGCAACAATATATCAACCAATATAATGCCACTTATGGTTTAGCATAAAGAAAAAATATGTCAGATATAAAAGAGAAAACACTGAAGCTCATTGACGGGCTGAAAGCCACTTGCCAGACATACGGCATGGGCAACGACGGCAACGAATACAAAATTATCACACAGGTATTCTTGTATAAATTCTTGAATGACAAATTCGGTTATGAGGTGAAGAATGCCAAAAGCGATATCGCCAAGAAACTGAATGGAGAAGAGAAATGGGAAACGGCATACGAACATCTGACGGACGATGAACGGATGCTCATCCTTAGTGCCATTTCTCCAGATGTACCCATGCTTGAACCCTATCACCTGATAGCCAATCTGTGGAACCAGCAAGGTAAGGGAGACTTTGACACCATCTTCGATGCGACCATGACGGATATTGCGGAGAAGAATGCAGACATATTCTCCACTCAGACAACGGCAAACACCAAGATTCCTTTGTTTGAACCACTGACACCTTTTGTCACAGATACTGCGCAACGTGCACCATTCGCCCGGGCTTTGGTGGACAAGCTGGTTAACTTCTCATTTGAAGAGGCTTTTGCCCAAAACTACGATTTCTTCTCCAGCATCTTCGAGTACCTTATCAAAGACTATAATACGGCTGGTGGAGGTAAATACGCCGAATACTACACGCCACATGCCATAGCAACAATTATGGCTCGTTTGCTTGTTGGTGATAAAGCTGACCTTCACAGCATTGAGTGCTACGACCCCTCGGCTGGTACAGGTACATTGCTTATGGCATTGAGTCATCAGATTGGTGAAGACCGTTGTACCATCTTTTCGCAGGATATATCCCAGCGAAGTAACAAAATGCTAAAGTTGAACTTGCTGCTTAACGGACTTGTATCTTCACTTGACAATGCCATTCAAGGCGATACTCTTGTAAGTCCTTACCATAAGAGCGATGATGGACAACAGTTGCGCCAGTTCGATTTTGTGGTAAGTAATCCTCCTTTTAAGATGGATTTTTCTGATACACGTGAGAAGATTGCAGCCATGCCTCGTTTTTGGGCTGGAGTACCCAAAGTACCCGCCAAGAAGAAAGAAGCAATGGCAATATATACCTGTTTTATCCAGCACGTTATCAATTCTTTGAAAAAGACAGGAAAGGGGGCGATTGTCATCCCAACAGGTTTCATTACGGCTAAAAGTGGTATTGAGAATAAAATCCTTCGTAAGATAGTAGATGACAAAGTGGTATTCGGTTGTGTCTCCATGCCAAGCAATGTATTCGCCAATACGGGTACAAATGTCAGTGTGTTATTTTTCGACAAGTCAGCAACTGCCGAAAAAGTGATTTTGATTGACGCCAGCAAATTGGGTGAGGAATACAAGGATGCCAATGGACTGAAAAAAGTACGTTTAAACGATGACGAGATAGAAAAGATTGTCGGCACATTCCAGCGCAAAGAAGCCGTGGAAGATTTCTCTGTTGCCGTGACTTATGATGAAATAAAGGAAAAGGGATATTCTCTCTCCGCTGGGCAATATTTCGACATTAAGATTGACTATGTGGATATTACCGAGGAAGAGTTTAACCAACGTATGACGAACTACAAACGAACGCTTGCTGAGCAATTTGCAGAAAGCCATCGTTTGGAAGAAGAAATCATGAAACAGTTGGATGCTTTGCAATTCAACACAAATGTAGGTAACAATGAGTAACGAAATACAGTTTTTACTATATAGTCTCCCCGATGAAGAGGGAAAGGTGCAGGTCGTTATAAAAGACGAAACCATTTGGTGTACCCAGAAAGCTATGGCGCAACTGTTTGGGGTTGGTGTTCCAGCTATCAGCAAGCATCTGAAAAATATTTTTGATGAGGGAGAATTACAAAAAGATGTGGTTGTTTCCAAAATGGAAATAACCACTCAGCATGGTGCAATGGAAGAAAAATCACAAAGGCACAAAGTTGATTTTTATAACCTTGATGCCATTATCTCTGTCGGGTACCGTGTTTCTTCGCCTAAGGCAACCAAATTCCGCCAATGGGCAACAAAGATACTTAACGAGTATATCAAAAAAGGATTTGTGCTTGACGATGACCGTTTGAAGCAAGGAACGGCAGTGTTCGGCAAAGACTATTTCCGTGAGTTACTGGATAGAGTTCGTTCCATCCGTGCCAGTGAGCGCCGTATATGGCAGCAGATAACTGACATTTATGCCGAGTGCAGCACCGACTATGACAAGAACTCGCCAACCACCCGTGATTTCTATGCCATGATACAAAACCGCTTCCACTATGCCATCACAGGACAGACGGCAGCAGAGATTATCTACTCTAAAGCCGATCATACCAAAGAACACATGGGGCTGACCACATGGAAAAATGCTCCCGACGGCCGTATATTGAAATCAGATGTATCAATAGCCAAGAACTATTTGCAGGAAAAGGAAATCCGCCAGTTGGAACGCGCTGTGATCGGTTTCTTTGATTATATCGAAGACCTCATTGAGCGTGAGAACACATTCAACATGTCCCAATTTTCAGCAAGCGTCAATGAGTTTCTTACTTTCCGCCGCTATCAGATACTCCCTGACAAAGGACGTATTTCAGCATTACAAGCTAAGGAAAAGGCTGAAAGCGAATACGATATTTTCAATAAAACTCAAAAGATAGATTCTGACTTTGATAAACAAGTTAGGGGAATGTTGAATGAGTAGTTGTTATAAACGAATATAATATTTATTAGAATGGTTGATTACGATAAACTAAATGAATATATAACTACTATGTTCCTAAAATCAGGTAGCTATGCACAATTGACAAATGTAGCTCTTGATGATTTATTAGGAGCAAAAAATCAAGTTATATCAGAAAAGGATTTGCATGATGGGATTGAATACATAATTGCTCTTCATAAAAAGAATGTAGAAGAAAACCCTTATGCATCTACAGAGCAGAAAGAAGCAGAAAAGAATCATCGAGAGCTTATTTTGAAATTTATTGAAGAACAAATAAGAGTATATCTTAAAAACAAAATAGATTGTTATAATGGATAAAATATCACCCAAATATCAAATGAAAGTTGTACAAGACATTAATGATAAACTGTACGAACTATTTAAATCTTATGAAGATGTAGAAACTTACGTTGAAAAGTGGCGAGATGTTTATGATGACTTTGGAAATGCTGATTTCTACATTCTATATAAAGATGACGAACGCAAGAAAATAGATTTGAAAAAGACTCTCCATCAGATAAATGGTGAGAAATTGTTAAAGATAGCTATTGATTTGGGACTTGAAACACCCGATTTCATTCCTTCTATACCGACGTTTAAGAATGATTTGAAATCATCGTATGAAACAGCGGCACAAACATTCGATAAAGCATTTTGTAATGTAGAAAAAGAACCAAATCTTGCTGTTGGCTTGGCAAATTCCGCATTAGAAAGTATCATCAAGGAAATATTGAAAGACGAGAGATTACAAGTTGAGTATAACGACAAAGATACTTTGTCGAAATTAATAAAAAACATCTGTAAAGCATTTCGGCTTAACAATAACACTTCATTACCCCAAGAAGTACAGACAATAGCCAAATCTTTGGTCGCTTGCAGCTGTGCCATTGAAGACCTGCGTAGTACAAAAACGGAGATGCATGGTAAAACGCAAGACGATATAATTATTGATGATCCATTATGCGCTTATTTTATAGTTAATGCGGTTTCTACGGTAGGACTATTCTTGCTAAACTATTATAAGGAAAAATATCCTCCTATGATTAACACTTCCTTATCTTTTCTTAATCCTAATGATTTACCTTTTTAAGTTATGCTTAATATAAAATTTACAAAATATAAACTGGGAGAAATTCTGGATGTTACAAGAGGTGCAAGTCTCAGTGGCGAGTTTTACGCCACTGAGGGTGAATATATCCGTCTGACATGTGGCAATTTCGACTCTCAGAACAACTGCTTTAAGGAGAATAAGTCCAAAGATAATCTGTATTACATCGGTGAGTTCAAACTGGAGTTCTTAATGAAGAAGGGAGATATTATCACTCCTTTGACAGAACAGGCAATAGGCTTGCTTGGGTCTACTGCTATTATTCCAGAAAGTGGTAAATATATACAAAGCCAAGATGTAGCAAAGATTATCTGCAAAGAAGATTTATTAGATAAGGATTTCGCATTTTATCTCATATCTTCAGCCCTCGTTAAACAACAGCTAAGTGCTGCTGCCCAACAGACTAAAATTCGTCACACTTCACCTGATAAAATCAAGGATTGCACAGTGTGGATTCCCGAATTATCAGAGCAAAAACGTATCGGTAAGTTATTGCGTTCCATTGATCGCAAAATAGAACTTAACCGAGCGATAAATCAGAATTTAGAGGTGATGGCAAAGCAACTCTATGATTATTGGTTTGTGCAGTTTGATTTTCCTAATAAGAATGGCAAACCGTATAAGTCAAGTAGTGGAGAAATGGTTTGGAATGAAAGACTTAAACGTGAAATACCTGAAGGATGGAATATAAAAACTATTAGCGAAATAGAAAATAATATCATAACTGGCAAAACTCCATCATGTGCTGATGAAGATAATTTTGGAGGCAATATTCCCTTTATAACTATAGATGATATAAGAGGTAACTTGTTCGTATTCAAGTCTCAACGTACCCTTTCTACAAAAGGAGCAAAATTGCAAGCAAAGAAATACCTGCCCATTGGTTCTCTTTTGGTTTCTTGTATTGGTACAATTGGTGTTATGGGATTCACAGCAACATTATCACAAACAAATCAGCAGATTAATTCGATAGTCTTTGAAAATGAGTATAATAAAGAATTTGTGTATTTTACGCTGAAAATGTATTTCGAAAAAGCTAAAGCAAAAACAGGAAATGTATTTGCAAATATGAGTAAGGAAGAATTTTCTACAATAAAAGTGATTTATCCTCCAAAGCACATATTACAAATATTTCATAATAAAATAGTTGTAATATTACTGTCTCTTATACACATCTCCGAGCCCACGAGACTACGCTGCATCTCGT